>Ga0126377_10000242_pt1 | contig 31951 bp, 24 predicted proteins | sample PanSoiMetPlot_22_FD_92647 | JGI IMG/M metagenome (GOLD analysis project Ga0126377, IMG submission 92647) | Tropical forest soil microbial communities from Panama - MetaG Plot_22 | ecosystem: Environmental > Terrestrial > Soil > Tropical forest > Bulk soil | place: Panama | collected 2016-02-17 | reverse complement strand
GTGCCTTACAGACAATCCATGGTCCGCGTGGCCTACGATTTCTGTCGATGAACATCGAGATACGACAGGCGCAACCAGCCGACGCGCGCATCGTCGAAGAGGTGCTCGTCGAGGCGGCCACATGGGTGGACGCGCTTGGTGTCGTGATGTGGGACGAGGATGAGCTCGATCGGGCGCGCATTGCCGAGGAGGTCGGGGGCGGTCAGTTCTTCATCGCAGGTGTCGACGGAGAGGCGGCCGGTGTGATCCGGTTTCAGCTCGAGGATCGCCTCTTCTGGCCGGATCTGCCACAGGACGCGTCGGCGTTCGTTCACCGGCTCGCGGTGCGGCGCCGGTTCAAAGGGCAGGGCGTGTCGCAGGCGCTGCTCGCCTGGAGCGTCGATCGCGCGCGGGCGCTCGGCAAGCGCCATCTGCGGCTCGATTGCGATGAGTCACGGCCGAAGCTGCGCGCACTATACGAAGGTTTCGGCTTTCGTTTTCATAGCTTTCGTCACGTGGGCGCGTACTACGTCGCACGTTACGAGTATCCGCTGTCCGAGTAAGAGGAAATGGGGTCGGGAGTCGTTTTCCGGCATCGGCTATCGGAAAACGACTCCCGACCCCATTTACGCTGTCGACTGCGAACGTCGTGCGGCGAGCGCCGCTTTGACGCGTTCCGGAGTGAACGGCACGGTGCGAATCCGTGCGCCGGTGGCATCGAAGATCGCGTTGCCGATCGCCGCGGCCACCACCGTGATTGCGGTTTCACCTGAACCACACGCTTCGACGTCGGGCTGGTTGATCAACACCGTCTCGATCTTCGGAATCGCGAAGCCAAGCGGAAGCGGATGATACGTCCGCCAATCGATCGAGGTGACCTTCTCGGCGTCCCACGTCACCTCTTCGCCGAGGGCGCGACTCATGCCTTGAATCGCACCCCCTTCGATCTGATTGCGCATCCCGTCGGGATTGGAGATCGGGCCGCAGTCCTGTGCGACGACCAGCCGCGTCACCCGCACCTGTCCGCTCGCTTGATCGACGTCCACGTCGGCGATCATCGCGACGTATCCGTTGTCGCCTTCATAGCAGACGCAGGCGATACCCCGGCCGCTCGCCACGCCGGTCTCGCGTTGGCCGGGTCGCGGTGACGGCCGCGTCTGCCAGTTCGCCGCCTTGGCCGCGGCGCGGATCGCCGCGCTGAGACGAGCATGATTCAAGTGACGGAGCCGGTACTCGACCGGGTCGGCCTTCACGTGCGCCGCGATCTCGTCCATGAACGATTCGTGCGCGAAGGTGTTCTGCAGCCGTTCAGGTGCGCGCAGCGGACCAGTGAAGAATGGCGATCGCACGCGATGGGAGAGCACGCGTTCGCTCCGGACGATGCCGGCCCCGTTCTGCGAGTCGCGCACCCGGCCCGCGATGTAGGACGGCGCCGTATTCGAGCCGTTGTTCAACGGCTGCGACGGCGGCGGAGCCGGTGAGCGCGGCGTGAAGCCCGCGGGGTTCAGACCGAGAAGCGATCCTGTCACCACGTTGCCCGGCGTGTTGTAGCCGGGCCTGCCACCCCTGGCGGCGGACCACGCCTCATAGTCCCAGACGATGATGTTGTTCTTCGCGTCGAGCCCGATGCGTTGATCGATCGCGAACAGGTTGCCGTAGTTCTCCCACGCCATTTCGTCCTTGCGCGAGAGCTGCACGCGCACCGGCTTTCCAACGGCCTGCGAGAGCATGGCTGCGTCGTAGGTCACCGTGTCTGCGCCGTTGATGCCGTAACATCCTGCGCCGCGTGTATAGATGACGCGCACGTTCTCCTGCTTCAGGCCGAGCAGGGTCGCCGTCGTGTTGCGAGTCGGATAGGCAGACTGCGTCGCCGACCAGAGCGTGGCCTTGTCGCCCTGCACGTCAGCGACTGCGCACGAACTGCCGATGGATCCATGCATCTGATACGGATGCTGATACGTGGCCCGCACAACGGTCGCCGCCGATTTCAGCGTCGCATCGACGTCTCCCGAATCCACGAGGAGCGTGTCGGCCGCCGGTTGCGTCCGGATCTGCTGATACGCGTCGCGCTGCGATGGGAGCCCGGTTCCCGCAGACCAGCTCACTTTCAATCGGCTCGCGGCCTGCATGGCATGCCACGGTTTCTGCGTGACCACGCCGACGAAATTCTGTTTCACGACCACGTTCACGAGCCCCGGCACGTCGCGCACCGACGATTCGTCGACGCCCATCACCGTGGCACCGACCGAGGGCGGTCGCACCACAGCGCCGTGCAGCATGCCTGGCACGCGGACGTTGTGCACGAACTCGAATCGGCCCGTGACCATATCGCGCATATCCACGCGCGCCACCGCCGTTCCCAGGACCGTCCATTCGCGCGGATGCTTCCGTCTGGCCTTCGGGTCGAGCTGGACCTCGAACTTCTTTCCGCCGATCAGTTCGGCGTAGCTGACACGCCGCGATGACGGTCCGTCGCTGGCGCTGATCACACCCTCTTTCGCGACCAGGCCGTTCGCGGATCCACCGAATCGGACCGCGGCGAGTTGCAGCAGTGTTTCGCGCGCCGTCGCTGCGGCCAGTGCGAGGTTGGTCGTGTTGAAGTTGGTCGGATGTGACTGCTGACCCGAGGTCGTTCCCTGGTCCGGCGTCATCGACGTGTCGCACTGAATCAGGCGCACGCGATCGAAGGGCACGTTCAGCTCCTCGGCGACGAGCTGCATCTGCGCGGTGTAGAGGCCCTGCCCGAAATCGCACTTGCCGGTGTAGGCGGTGACGATGCCGTCCTGTCCGATGGCGATCCACGAATCGAGGCGGTTGCTGCCGGTGCCGTTGAATCCCTGTGCGAAGACTCCGTTCACGCGATCGAAGGTGGCAGCGGATGCGAACGTGACGATGAGCGCGCCCGATCCTTTGAGGAAGGCACGTCGAGTGAAGCCGGCGTCGGCGAGCGCGCGGCGGGCGTCGGAAGTCAGTCGTGTCTTCATCGCGCTGCCTCCTTCGCGTACCGGTTTACCGCCTTCAGCATCCGCACGTTGACGTAGCAGCGGCACAACACACCTGAGAGCGCCTGCTGAATCTGCTGCTCGCTGGCTTTCGGGTTCTTGTCGAGGAAGGCCTTGGCGGTCAGGATGACGCCGCTCAGGCAGAAGCCGCACTGCGCCGCCTGCTCGTCGATGAACGCCTGCTGGATCGGATGCGGCTTCTCGGGCGTCCCCAGCCCTTCGAGCGTCCTGATCTCCGCGTTCGCGACCGTGCTCACCGGCGTGACGCACGAGCGAATCGCCTGCCCGTTCGAGATCACCGTGCACGCACCGCACTGACCGAGGCCGCAGCCGAACTTGGGGCCATGCAGCGCGAGATCGTCGCTGAGTACGTAGAGCAGAGGCGTTGCCGGGTCGACGTCGACGCTCTGTGAGCGGCCGTTCACCTTCAGCGTGATAGCCATGCGGTGAGGATAGAACAGGAATCAGAAATCGGGAATCAGGAATCGGGGCTGGGCCAGGCGCGAGGATTCAGGCCCCAGGGATCAGCCGACGCGAGCTATCGGGCTGACGACAGGCGCTTTTCGATGTCGGGCACTGCCGCGACGATGACATCGCCAACGATCTGCAGGCTCTTGGCGCTGACGTTGTCGAGGTTGTCCTGCGCGGTGTGCCAGGTCGGATTGTCGAGGTCGATCACGTCGACGACCGGCACGCCGGCGCGCACGAACGGGATGTGGTCGTCCTCGATCGTCGTCAAGTCGTTGGGGAATGCGCTGGTGTGACCGAGCCGGGCCGCCGAGGACCAGATGATGTCGACGAGCCAGGGTGTCGAGTTCGAATCGCGACGGATGTTCAGATTCTTGTCGCCGATCATATCGAGCAGCACCAGGGCCTTGAGCGTGCGGATCGATCCGGACTTGACCGCGTCCTCGACGTAGTGCCGGCTGCCGTAGGTGTTGTCGAGGCCCCGCCACTCCGGCATCCGGGCTTCTTCGCCGTCGAAGAAGATCAGCTCGATCGTGAACTCGTGCGGCTGCGCCTTGAGCACGCGCGCCAGTTCGAGCAGGACTGCCGTGGACGAGGCGCCGTCGTTGGCGCCGACGAACCTGAACTCGCGAAAGAGCTTGGTGTCGAAATGGCTGGCGAACGCGATGCGCTCGGGCCGCTTGCCCGGAATCGTCGCAATCACATTGGCCATCGAGACCTCGCCGAGTGGCGTCATCGCGATGAACGGCTGCTCGCGCGAGGCGATGCCCATTGTCTTCAGCTGGTCGGTGATGTACTTGCGCGTCTCGACGAGGGCAGGAGTGCCCGACGGGCGCGGACCCATGGCGACCTGTCGACGGAGATGCTCCCAGGCGCGATTGCTGTCGAAGGCGACGCGGGCCGGTGCGATCTGACTATCGTTTGTCGGTGCGATCTCGGTGTTGCCGGTCGGAGTCGCTTTCATCGAACGTGCCTCAGGCGCATCGGTGCAACCGATGGCTATCGCCGCGACGAGAGCCAGTACCGCACCGACCCAGTCACAGGATCGCACCGTCGATCGCACCGACTCGCGTAAGCCGGATCGCACCGACAGAATTCCACCTCGCACCGACCTGCGATCGCGGGATCGCACCGACAGAATTCGTGAGAGAGCTTGCACCGGCTGTTACCGCTTGGCGAGAGGCACGTACTGCCTCTTCTTCGGCCCGATGTAGATTTGCTTCGGCCGCGCGATCTTCTGCTCGGGGTCGAGCAGCATCTCTTCCCACTGCGCGATCCAGCCGGCCGTGCGCGGGATGGCGAAGAGCACCGGGAACATCTCCACCGGGAAGCTCATTGCCTGGTAGATCAAGCCGGAATAGAAATCGACGTTGGGATACAGCTTGCGCGTAATGAAGTACTCGTCCTCGAGCGCGATGCGCTCGAGCTCGAGCGCGATATCGAGCAGCGGGTTCCTGCCCGTGACTTCGAACACCTGATCGGCCGTCTGCTTGATGATCTTCGCGCGCGGGTCGTACGACTTGTAGACGCGGTGGCCGAAGCCCATGAGCCGCCCTTCACCCGCTTTGACCCGCTTGATGAACCCCGGGACGTTCTGGATGTGGCCGATCTCGTTGAGCATGCGCAGGACGGCTTCATTGGCGCCGCCATGGAGCGGGCCATAGAGCGCCGCCGCGGCCCCGGCCATCGCCGAGTACGGATCGACGTGCGAGCTGCCGATGCCGCGCATCGCGCTGGTGCTGCAGTTCTGCTCGTGATCGGCGTGCAGGATGAAGAGCACCTCGAGCGCCCGCTCGAGATGCGGGTTCACCTGATACTTCAGCTCCGTCATCTTGAACAGCATGTTCAGGAAGTTGCCTGCGAAGCTGAGATCGTTATCGGGATAGACGTACGGACGCCCGATGCTATGACGATAGGCGTAGGCGGCAATGGTCGGCACTTTCGCGATGAGGCGGTGAATCTGCTTCTTGCGCGACTGCTCGTCGAAGATCTTCTTGGCGTCGGCGTAGAAAGTCGAGAAGGCGCCGACGGTGCTGAGGAAGACGCTCATGGGATGGGCGTCGTACTGAAAGCCCTCCATCAGCTTCTTGATGTTCTCGTGCAGCATCGTATGGAGCGTGATCTGCGTCGTCCACTCTTTCAGCTGCGCCTCGGTGGGCAGCTCGCCGAAGATGATGAGGTATGTCGTTTCGAGATACGTGGAATGCTCGGCCAGCTGCTCGATCGGATACCCGCGATACTGGAGAATCCCTTTGTCGCCGTCGATGAAGGTGATGCGGCTCCGGCACGCGGCGGTGTTCATGAACGCGGGGTCGTAGGTGCAGAGCCCCTGATCGTCCTGCGCGACCTTGATCTGGCGAAGGTCGGTCGCGCGGACGGCGCCGTCGGTGACCGGGATGTCGTACTGCTTGCCTGTGCGGTTGTCAGTAATTGTGAGCGTGTCGGCCATAGCGGGAGGCGTCGTCAATCAGCGTCGGGATCGGGGTCCTCATCGGGCGTCGCCACTGGATCGCTGGCCAGCCGGTACTGCCCGCTGGCCCATCGAGCCAGGTCTTCGTTTCGGCATCGTTCGCTGCAGAAGGGTCGCCACCGTTCATCCACCGGACGGCTGCGACACAGTACGCACAGCAGCGCCTTGCCCATCCGAACAATCATAACTCGTTCGGGTCCGCGAACCACGGAGTCGCCCATGAGCGGGGGCTCACCCCGCACAATTGAAAGTTGGGGAGCCGCAGTCTCCGTTGTCGGCGTCAACCGGGAAGGAAATTTTCTGAGCAGGGAGGAGTCTATTCGACGGGTGCTGGGCCGTGATGTCGTACGTCGAGCGCCGACACCATGAAGATCACGTCTTCAGCGATGTTCGTTGCGTGATCGCCGATTCGCTCGAGGTGGCGCGACACCAAGATCAGGTCGAGCGCCGGTTCCACCGTGCCCTGGTCCTTGAGCATGAACGTCAGAAGATCGCGAAAGACCTGTGTCTTGAGGCCGTCGAGACGGTCGTCTTCGTTGAGGACCTGCTGCGCCAGGCTGATGTCGCGCTTCACGAACGCGTCGAGTGCATCGCGCAGCATCGCCTGGGCGATGTCGCCCATCTTGGGAATGTCGATCAACTGCTTGACCGGCGGGTGGGTGATGTACCGTTTGCCGGCCTCCGCGATGTTCACGGCCAGATCGCCGACCCGTTCGAGGTCGGTGTTGATCTTCACGGCGGCGACGATCGCGCGCAGGTCCGTCGCCATCGGCTGGTGCAGCGCCAGCAGACGGAAGCACCGGTTGTCGATTTCGACATGGAGCTGGTTGATCGGCTCGTCGCCGATCAGGATCCTGTCGAACAGCGACCCGTCTCGCGACACGAGGCCGTGGACGGCGGCGCGCACGCGTTCCTCGGCGAGGCCGCCCATTTCGAGCAGCCGTCCTTGCAGTGCCTCGAGCTCTTCGCGGAAGTGCGGGACCTGTCGTTCCACTAGCCGAATCTCCCCGTCACGTAATCTTCGGTCAACTTCTGTGCAGGCGCCGTGAAGATCTTATCGGTTCGATCGTATTCGACCAGGCGTCCCAGCCAGAAGAACGCCGTGTAGTCGGAGACCCGCGCGGCCTGCTGCATGTTGTGGGTCACGATCACGATGGTGTAGTTCGTCTTCAGGTCGTAGACCAGTTCCTCGATCCGTTGCGTCGCAATCGGATCGAGGGCGGAGGCGGGTTCGTCCATCAGCAGGATGTCCGGACGCACGGCCAGTGCTCGGGCAATGCACAGACGCTGCTGCTGACCGCCCGACATGGCGAGCGCCGACTCGTGCAGGCGGTCCTTCACCTCGTCCCAGAGCGCCGCCCGTTTCAGGCTCTCCTCGACGCGCCCGGCCAGTTCCGACTTGCTGCCGGCCATCGCGTTGATGCGAAGCCCGTAGGCGACGTTCTCGAAGATCGACTTCGGAAACGGGTTCGATTTCTGGAAGACCATCCCCACCCGTCGCCGCAGTTCGACGACGTCCATCCCGGACCGGTAGATGTCGGTGCCGTCGATGAGGACCCGACCTTCGACGCGGGTGGCAGGGATGATGTCGTTCATCCGGTTGAGCGTGCGCAGGAACGTGCTCTTGCCGCAGCCGGACGGGCCGATGAACGCCGTGACGACGTTCGGCTTGATCTTGACGGAGATATCCTGCAGCGCCCGGTTCTCGCCGTAGAAGAAATTGAGCTTCTCTGCCTCGATCTTGCAGCCCGTGTCGAGCTCGGCAGGCGTCTGTCGCGATGACGTCACATTGCGCAGCGAGGGAAGCGGACGTGTGGTTGTGCTCACGCCGCGCCCATCGAGTCCTTCTTGATCGACATCAATATCAGAATACCTGCGGCAGCGGCCGCGAGGAAATCGCTTTGCCCGTGGTCCGGGCCGATCGGGCGATCGGAAGCCGGGGCACCGGAAACGGTGTCAGTCGACCCGGGTGATCGCGCGAAGCACGACGCCGACGTGACGGATGTGCAAATGCGTTACAGCCATCACGCTATCGGACGGGAATTTCGCGCCTGTTTCTGCGGTGTTAAATCATCGTGACGACGACCTGACACCTCGAGTTGTCGTGACTCCGCGTTGGCGGTCGCCCGTCGCGCTCTCGCCTTGCCGTTCTTGCTCGCCCTGGCGGCCTTGGTCCTCCTCGCTGGTACCGCGGCTGGCGGAGGCATCTGAGCGGCAGCCTCGAGGCGTACGGGCTTGCCAATCAACTGCTCGAACGGCTGCAGATGACGATTGGTCGCCCAGATCTCGAGCTCGGCGTCAGACGTCGTGTGGATCTGAAGCAGCGCGTCGTCGCCGCGGTCGCGAAGCTCGATCCCCGAGATCGCCTGCGAGTGGCTGCGGTCGAGGCTCTCGGCGACGCGCAGAATCGAAGCCAGTGTCCGCACCGTCTTGCGGAGCCGCGCCGAGAGGCTCGCGTACTCGTCATGCGATCGCTTCGGTGTGCCGCGACGATGGTAACGGGCGACGAGCGCAATCACCTCGATCTCGTCGGGATGGAATCCCCGCAGGTCTCCGTTCTTGATCAGGTAGTACGAGTGGCGATGGTGACGCGCGAAGCTGATGAGGCCGCCGACATCGTGCAGCGTCGCGGCGTATTCGAGCCATTCCCGTTCGCGATCGGTCAGGCCGTGGATCGCTCTCGTCTGGTCGAAGAGCGCCAGCGCGAGGCGGACGACGTGCTGGGCGTGGTCCGCGTAGTAGTTGCAGCGCTCGCCGAGCTCGAGCGCGCTGCGGCGCCGGACATCTGGAATCTTGTCGACCTGCGCGATCGTGCGGCTGTTCCGCCGGATGTAATCGAGCACGAGCCCTTCGCGCAGGGCGAGATCGCACAGGGTGAGATCCTCGGCGCCGAGCCGTCGAAGAATCGTGTCGAGCAGCACCGCGCCGCTCACGACGAGATCGGCACGACGGGGATCGAGCCCGGGCACCGCAAGCCGTTGCTCCGCGTCGAGACCGACGATCTCCTTGCGCAGACGACGAATCTGCTTGGCGGGGATGCGGAGATTTCGCAGTTCGGGCGGCGGTCCACCGCGTGCGGCGGTCGCGGCCACGGTGCCGAGGCTGAGAATCGTGCCGGATGTGCCGATCACGCGATCGAATCCGATCGCCGTGATCTGATCACAGTACCGTCCGATCTCGGACAGGATGTGTTTGGCCAGCCGATGTTCGTCGCGCCCCGACAGGGGATCGCTTTGTACGAAACGTTCGGTCAGTCGAATGACGCCGATCTTGAAACTGCGCGCCGCTTGAATCGACGTCGCGGTGCCGAGCGTAATCTCGACGCTGCCGCCGCCGATGTCGATCGCAACCGCCCGGCCGCCGCCGACGTCCACGCCGTACACTGCCGCCTGATGAATCAGGCGTGCTTCCTCCGTGCCGGTGATGACACGCGGGCGAATCCCGGTCTCGCGCTCGACCCGGGCCAGAAACTCGCCGCCGTTGCGCGCTTCGCGTGTCGCGCTCGTGGCAGCGGCGAGGATGACGTCGACCCGATGCGAGTCGGCGAGCCGCTTGAACTTGGACAGCGCCTGGAGCGCCGCGCTCATGGCGTCGGCGGTCAGCGCTTTGCCGTCGAGGCCGCCGGCGCCGAGTCGCACCATCACCTTCTCGCGATCGACGACCTCGAACGACAGGTCGGCGCGCACCCGGACGACGATCATGTGAACGGAGTTGGTGCCGATATCGATGGCCGCAATGCGCATGGGTCCGATTTATAGTAGGCCGAGAGCGGTAACTTGGCCATGACGCGCGCGAATCTTTCAGAACTCCTCATCGGGCAGAGACTCGGTGCGCTCGGCCGTGCCTTGCCGCGGGCACGCAAGGGCGATGTCGCCGCGGTCCACAGCGCCCGCGTGGCCACGCGCCGCCTGAGAGAGGCGTTGCCGGTCCTCGCTGGCGGAAAAGTGGGGCGGAAGTTGCGGAAGCGGATGCGACGGCTGACCCGCGCGCTGGGCCCCGTACGCGAGCTCGACGTGGCGTTGATCACGCTGGACGAGCTGCGCGCGTCCGGTGACGTCGGCGATGCGGCGATCGCGCGCCTGCAGCAGGTGGTTCGGGAGGAGCGCGAGCGCCTCCTCATCGAAATGCGCAGCCAAATCGACCGCTGCGACATGCACAAGCTCGAGAAGACCGCCCTCAGTGCCACCATCCGCGTCTCCGAGAAGCGGCGCAGTGATCGTCGGCGAGTCGTTCAGGCCGACAGGCGTGCCGCGCATCGAGGCGCAGACTTGCAGGCCGCCATCCGCAATGCGGCGGGCATCTATCTGCCCGATCGCCTCCATTTCGTCCGCGTCGCAGTAAAGAAGCTGCGATATGCCATGGAGATTGCACGCGACCTCCGCGGGTCGCGCGCGATGGCGCATCTGCGGACACTTCAACGCGTCCAGGATGTGCTCGGCCGCATACACGATCTCGAGGTGCTCATTGCGCGCACACGCGCGGTGCAGAGCACGGGCCCCGTTCGAGACTTGAAACTCTCCGCCGACCTCGATCGTCTCGTCAGGCGCCTCGAGACGGAGTGTCGACAGTTGCACGTTCGTTATATGAATGAGAGGAGAGCGTTGCTGACGATCTGCGATCATGTCGTCGGGTTGGCTCAACAGCACCGCGACAGCCGCGCCTCGGCAGCCTAGATACGCCCTCGTTGCCCGATGCCTTCCTGCGAAATCTACATCGTGCGTCATGGGATTGCCGCCGAGCGCGGCGAGGCGTGGCCCGACGATAGCAAGCGCCCGCTGACGACGCGAGGTGTCCATCGTTTCCGGGACAGCATCGGCGGATTGAAGTGGCTCGACTTCGCGGTGGACGAGATATTCAGCTCCCCCCTGGTGCGTGCGAAGCAGACGGCTGAGCTGCTGGCCGCGGGCATTCAGGGCGGCGTCACCGTCAAGATTCTCGAGGCGCTAGCGCCCGGCCACGCTCCTGCGGTTTTGATGGCGCAGCTGGCGAAGTCAGCCAAGCGGCAGCGCGTTGCGCTCGTCGGGCATGAACCTGACCTTGGTGGACTGGCGGCACATCTGATCGGTGCGAGCCACCCGCTCGCCTTCAAGAAGGGCGGGATGTGTCGCATCGACATCGGGGCCTTGTCTGCAAGGCGCACCGGATCGCTGGTGTGGTTCGTGACGCCCAAGGTGCTGCGGAAGTTAGCAGGCTGATTGGCCGATTGATGGTCCACGCTGCCGTCATCATCAATCCGATTTCGGGCACCGGACGACGGCCTGAGGAGGCGAGGCGGCGCGCGGAGCTGGCCGTTTCGCTGCTCGACGCGCGCGGTGTGGAGGCGGAGATCTTCGTCACCGAACGCGGCGGCCATGCCCGCGAGCTCGCGCAGGCCGCGGTCGCACGCGGTGTGACGCTCTGCATCGCGTGGGGCGGCGATGGGACGATCAACGAAGTGGCGTCGGCGCTGGCGTTCAGCCCGGTCGCGCTTGCGGTGATCCCGAGCGGATCGGGCAATGGCCTCGCGCGCGAGCTGGCGATCCCCCTTCTGCCCGCGGACGCCTTCAATGTGGCGCTCAATGGCCGGGAGCATCTGATCGATGCCGGTGAAATCAACGGGCGCCTCTTCTTCAATGTCGCAGGGCTCGGGTTCGATGCCCACGTCGCGCACAAATTCGCCGAACAAGGGCATGCGCGTCGCGGTTTCGCGCGATACATCACAATCGCGCTGCGCGAGCTCTTCGGCTTTGAACCGGATCACTATGTGATCACCGCAAACGGCCGGCGCGTCGAAACGCGCGCGCTGCTCATCGCCATCGCCAACTCACGGCAGTACGGCAACGGCGCGACGATCGCACCGCGAGCTCGCATCGACGATGGGGCGCTCGACATAGTCGTCGTGGGCGAGCGATCACCATGGACCGCGATGATTCAAATACCAGCGCTGTTTTCGGGGAAAGCCGATCGCCTTCCAGGTGTGACGATCATCTCAACGGCCCAGGTCGACATTTGCGCGAGCCGTCCCGTGGTTTATCATGTGGATGGAGAACCTGCTCTCTCGGGGAAGTCCTTGCAAGCGAAGATCCATCCAGGGGCACTCCACATTCGGGTTCCTACCCAATAGTCACTATTTACAGAATAGTTACACCACCCACGACCCGTCGCGGGATATAGATCGGGGTCTTATGTACGCGCGAGTGTTCCGGAAAGCTGGCGAGACCCGTCGCTTCACGATCAGTGATGCAGGCGATGCTGGATGGGAAGTTCGAGAGGAACAGGATAGCCGCGTCGTCTGGCGACGACGTTACACCGATTGGCATCGAGTCGAGCGTGCGCGGATGAGCTTTGCGACCCAGGCGCTCGAACTCACCAGTGCCGGCTGGCAGGAATCCTAATCGGTCGCGCGCTGTCGGTTGTCCCTTCGCCTCGGTGGCGACGCTGGACTCCAGAACGCGCTCCTGCAATCACGGCCCCGCGAACAGGTGAAGCGCGCTGCTGAACTGACTGCGCGGACGCCAGCGAGGTAAGCGCAAGGACGCCGATCAGTGCAGTACGCATGTCAACTACTTTTGGAAGAGCCGATTCAGTTCGCCCTCGGGTGATTGCAACAGCATGTTCCCTTCCAACCTGTTTTGATAGCCCGCAGGCAGCACGAACAGATCCTGCTGCGGCTCCGTTCGTTGGATGTTTGTGAGTGTTTGCTCGATGTCCCATCCGCGGTCGGGGTCAACGAGGCGCGTGCGTACAACGAGGCCCAGCTCGGGAGATTCCCACCGCTCATCGACCGCTTTTGACAACGTCGTCGTAAATCGGGTTCCGTTGGCTCGCACCCCGCCGATCGTCTGGCTGCCCAGATCCTCGAACAAGCCGCCGCCGGAGAATCGGAATTCTGCGGTGGGGAAGTCAACGAATCGCCTCAACCCGGTGGGGATCGAAATCTGCTTCGTTGCGTTGAACAGCCTCCCGTAAATACCGAAGTCCATCCATTGGACGAGCTTCGCCTCGTCGTCGACGAGGTACGCGCGGTCTCTCTGTGCGTACGGATTCGGCACCACGATCGCCACCTTTCGGGCGTCGCCCGGATCCGATCCGGCATCACCATGTGGTTCTGAAGTGGGCGAGTATTCCACGCGGACCCGGCCAGCCGAATCGCGGTGGTACACCGCCACTGCCTTGCGCGAGAAGCGGCCTCCTCCAGGCGTACGCTGGACGGCCGTGGTGACGGCAGTCGCGGAGAACGGCGCGAAGAAACGAGGCTCGCTCGAAAGCGGGCCGACGTCGCTTCCCGGGGGCTCTTGTGCGTTTCCGAGGAGGACGGCGGCCACGCACAGTGCAATAGTCAGAGCGAGAATCGCACGACCAGAGTTCACACACATAATCGGAGATTTTAGACCTCCGGCTGCGCGGAAAGGACGGCGCGTCGGCGTCGTCAGGTCTTCAAGAGCACGTCATCACGGCCGGATGACGGATCTTGCAGCCAGCGAATCGTGTCGGTCAGCGTGTTGCGCAGCGGCCGTGAGGACCATCCGAGCTCGGTGCGTGCCTTTGCGGTGTCATACCAGGCGTAACGCCCGATGATCTGGAGGACGTCGCGAGTGACGGGAGCGGGCTTTCCCCGAATCGAGGAGACGAACTCGAGAGCGCCGACGAGCACGCGCAGGAGCGGTGTTGGAGGTACGAAGTGCGGCGCCCGAACACCTGCGATCTCCGCCACCTGTTGGAGCAGCTGGGTCACCGTGAGATTGTCACCACTCAGCAGGTATCGTTGTCCCGATCGGCCACGTTCAGCGGCCAGCACGACACCAGCCGCGAAGTCCCGGACGTCGAGGGCGCCGAACCCGACGGGCAGGGTGAAATGCAGTTTCCTGTCGATGACCGACTGGACCAACTTGTTCGCCGGCGCGCCCACGGGATCATCCGGGCCGAAAGTGAACGCCGGGCACACGGTCATGACGGCAAAACTGGAGGTGGCGTGTGCAAGTGCGTTGAGTTCCGCCTGACGCCGCATGTGGGCGTACGGAAGATCGAACGCGTGCTCGGACCAGTTCGCGGTTTCAGCGAGCGGCGTGGGGTTCCTGTTGACGCCGACCGACAGCGCACTGCCCGCGACGACTGCGCGCGCGACGCTGCAGGCCGCGGCCGTTTCCAAGAGCTGGCGCGTGCCCGCGATGTTAATCCGCTCCATGTCCTTCAGGAGCGTCGCACCACCTCCGACGCTCACTTTGAACGCGAGATGCAGTAACGTGCGGACACCGGAGCACGCCGCTCGCACCGCGGCCGGTTCGTCCAGATAGCCGGCACACGGCTCGACGTTCAGCCGATCGAGCACGTCGGGCCGACTCTCGCGCAACTCCAGCACGCGCGGGCGCACACCCGCTTCGTTCAGCCTCTTGGCAACGTGGTAGCCCAGAAACCCGGACGCACCCGTGAGCAGGACACCTGTCGCCATCCCGAACGCCCCCAGCGAGCCCAAAGAGTAAACGACCACGGCCTCCTGTTTGAACAGGGAAGATGCTCGGCGTGCACGCAGACTGTTCGGATTGAATGGCGCGGTCGTTGTTGTTGGAGACGGTTGGATGTGTTCGTGTGTCACGACCAAACCTCAACCATTGCTGACCGCTTTGCAGTTGTGGCGAGCTCAAACCGTCAGTGAGAATGAGCCCACTTCTGGGCGAGGTTTACTCATGCGCCTCTCAGTTGACCATCACTACACGGCGGCAGCTGCGCCGACGGCTCCCGTTGCCCTCGTCCCGGTGGACCCTACTGCGCCGGACCTCTCCTTTCTCACGAAGGAAACGGCCACGGCACTGGAGTCGTTCTATTCGACGATCGAGCGGATTACGCGCGACAACCCGGTCCCGATCGCCAGGCTGCGCGAGCTCGCCGGCAAAGCCGGCCTTGGCGTGATCATTCCGGCGGAAGCGCTGGAGCTGCAGGCCCTGAAGGTCCAGGCAGTTCGACAGGGCAAGGCCGTTGGCGCCGTCATCGGGTTCTTCCTGAAACTAAAGCCGTACCCGATGCTCGACGAGATCAGGAAGACGGCGAAGCTGTTTCAACCAGCGTTCGGTCCAGTGCTCATCGTCGAGGGGGACGCTGTTCGGCAGGTGCTCGAACGCAATCAGGAGTTCACGGTCGATCCGTACGGTGTCGAGATGGTGAAAGTGATGACGCCGTCGCACAACGGTGGATTCACCACGTTCATCCTGAGCACCGACGACAACGCCGCCTACGAACCCGATAAACGTCTGCTGTCGGCTGTTTGCAACCCCGAAGATGCCGATCGCATCACTGGCATCATTCACGAGGACTGCATGCGCCGGGTGGGAACTGCGCTTGCCGCCGCCCGGAGCATCGGATCCTCCACGATCGACATCGTGCAGGCCGTTGCGCGGTATGTGCCGATCACGCTTGGGCACACGTATCTCGGCGTTCCAGTCGCGGCGCAGCGCGGCTCCTTCGAGTTGACGCCGGAGATGCTGACCTACTACGGGTCGCCGATTGATGGACAGGTCGAGACCGCGCTCGGGAAAGAGGATGGCGTCATTCCCGACGAGCAGCAGATGTACTTGTGGATCAAGGCGGCGTTCCGGCACTTCTTCAACAACGTGCAGAAGGATCCGCAGGTTCAGAAGGACGGATTGCGGTCGTGCCGTCTGCTGCTCGCCTACCTTCTGCGCGAGATCGGTATCCAGCGCGAGCGCGTGCGGAGTGGTGAGCCGGTAGACGACACGATGCTCACCAGGCTCGTGCTCTTTCAGCTTGGCCGCTCCGCTCCAACGTGTGCCCGGCCGACGGACCTCGATCCGCGGCTGGTCAGCGATCTGCGGATCGCCGAGAACGTCATGGGAACGATCGTGGGTGCGGTCGCGGGTCAAGAGGAGACCACGTGCCGGGTGATCGATTCGCTCGTCCGGCTCAAGGACAGCGAGTATCGGACGAGCGGTTCGGAGGGTGTGCGCTACGGAAGCTTCACCGAGGCGACCGGCCTGGCGGTCGATGTCTTGAGCGGAACGCGCACGAGTGAAAGCCGGCGCGCGCTTTACAAGTATTTTCTCGAGGCGCTTCGCCTGCAGCCACAAGGCGAGGTGCTGCTCCGCAAATGCGCCAGCGAGGGCGCGCGCATCGCCGACAGCCGTCCGATCTCTGCGGGCACGTTCGTGTTCGCCGCGCACGGGTCGGCGATGAGAGACGTTCACGAGGCGGACGCCTTCATCCTCGACAGGCCTCGTCACCACTATCTGCAGTACGGCTGGGATCGACACACTTGTCTTGGCCGGCACGTCTCGCCGGTGATCGTTGTCGAATCGATGATCGTGCTGCTCGGCCTTCAGGATCTGTCTCGGCCCGACGCCGGCCCCGGTGAGCCGGCGTTTCCTGTCGAACGGCGTTTTGGTCGGCTCCAGCTTGACGATCAGAATCTCTACGCGACGACGTTCTCTCTCCGATTTGCCGATGCCGGCACGACGCGATTGTTCTGGCCCGTCGCGCCGGGCCCCGTCGAGGTGATGTGACATGCCGACGAGCAGAATCCGATTACTGGCGTGCGCCGCGCTCCTGTCTGTTCTCGTGTGTGGATGCGGGCGTGACGCCACTGCCACCTACGAAGGCACGCCAGCAACCACCGCCGCAACCGCGAAAGGCACCCCGGGGTTCGTCGGGCCGCTGGCCAACGACACGGGCAACGACATCGTGTCCTGGGTCGATGGTCAGGTCGTCACCGCCTGGCCAGCTGAAATCAAGAAACGCGACGACGCGATCGAAGGCTACTTGAACGACACGGATGCCGGTCGCGCCGCGAAGTACGGTTTCCGCAACGGACAGAACCCGCGGCTGGCCTGGAGTTGGTTTCGCGAGTACCCGGTCGGATTCAACGGTGTGCCCTTCGTCCTGTTCAAAACGATCCTCGATCTGGATCCGAACGACCCGGATCCAACGCTCCAGAAGATTGCCCGAATCTGGAAGCACCAGACCGATCTCCCAATCGGCTCTGGCCCTTCTGCCGCGTGGACGTTGGATCACATCGGAGTCGGACCCAATCCTTCCGACTACGTCAATGGCGTGGCGAGGCCGATCAGCGAGCGTCAATCGCCGCTGCCGTACGGATTCGCCTTTGAGAACCCGCGCACATTCGAACCGCTGTCAGACATCGAGATGAAGCGACGCGACGCGCAACTGCGCCTGAAGAGCGCGTTTCAGATCACGAGTCTGTTGATCGCCAAGCTCCGGACTGCAGATCAGGAGGAGAACTGGGAAGACGATCGGAAGGGCTTTGGCACGCCGGGATCGATGGATCGTGTGTTCTTCTCCTGCGCGGCATGTCACGTCGGCCGCGTCGTCGTCGCTGGAAAGATGAAATTCCTCCCGGGGATGCCCAACACGGAAATCGAAGCGCAGTACTACTCGAAGCTGCTGATGCTCACGGCCGCGGCGCTCGTGGAGTCGGGCTTCGATCCCGCGTCCACGACACCGGTGAACCCGGCCACCATCTCACCAAACCGCACTGCGGTGCGCGCGCTGTACGGTGCGATGCTGACGAAAGCACTCGATCACCCCGAGACGATGTATGGCTCGTCGCCGGCGCAGATTGCCCGTGCGAAGATTCAGACACTCGCGGTTGCCGACAAGTTCCCCGACGTCATGAAGGATCTCATCGCCGTCGGCGTCAAGACGCACTTCATCTACTACGTCGTCGCGAAGAGCAATGCCTACAAGCGCCCGCTGCCGGACGTGCTCGAGGATCGTCCCGGCCAGATGGACGCGTTCGGAATCGCGTCGGGTCTGGTCGCGATACACACACGTCGTGCCAAGAACACGTTCATCGAGTTCGTGAAGAGCGACAACCCGAAGAGTCCCATCTTTACCGGCTTCTCGAAGGCCAATGGGCTTCCCGTGGACATTCCCGGGATGACGGACCCGGTCAGCGACGCAAAGCTCGCCGGCGAGCGCATCTTCAAGAACATTCCGGCATGGGCGCCGCCGGTCCCAGCGCCGATCGATGTGAAGAGCGTCAACTGGGCCGTCGAACGCTACCACGCCAACTGGGACGGCAATCAGGGGGCATCGTCGCGGACGCTCGCATCCGGTGCGTCGGCGACCGGCGATCCGCGAATGGTGAACGTACGGATTCACGAGCCGCTCAACCCGTTCATTGATAACCTGCCTCCACCGCCGTACCCCTTTGCGAGCGTCGATCTGCAGCGCGCGCGTGAAGGCAAGGCGCTCTTCAAGGCGAATTGCGCCGGGTGCCACACGTCACGCAATCAGACGATCTATCCGGTGTCGAAGCTCGGTGTGGACCCAAACCGCACCATGGTCAACACGAGCGTCTCTCGCTACGGCCTGGCCGCGCTCGTGACGGAGGCCTGCAGCGTCTACGGCGAAAACAATAAGGGGCAACCGGGCGCGGACTGGTGCGTGCCGCAGGGCGACTGGCAGGCGAGGCTCGATGAGTACTTCCGCGATACGCCGCGGCGCGTGGTCGAGGGCACCAACGGCTACAAGGCCGACGTCCTGCACGGCATCTGGGCTCAGGCGCCGTATCTGCACAACGGGTCGGTTCCGACGCTGGGGCAGTTGCTGTGCCCATCGACGCGTCCACAGAAGTTTCTGCGTGGCAACCTGAACTACGACGAGGCGCTGGTGGGATTCGAGTGGGCGAATCGGCCGTCGTCGCGCTACAGTCCCAACGAGACGCTGCTGGTCAAGGAATTCGACACCACCGTGCCCAGCAAATCCAACGCCGGTCACACCTTCGGCTCGGATCTGTGCCCGGACACGTCTGGTCTGAATCCGACGACCGACCGGAAAGAGATCGAATCGAGGCTGCTGAAATCACGTGTCGGAGCCTTGCTCGCCTACCTGAAGACGCTGTAGTTCAGTAGTTGCGGCGAGAAACTCATTCGACAAATCGGTAACCCAGCCCGACGACCGTCTCGATCTGCCGCCCCGCGACCCCGAGTTTTCCTCGAAGGCGCCCGACGTGCACATCTACTGATCGCGTCTCGACTAGGCGATCGTAGCCCCAGACGCGCTCGAGCAATCGGTCCCTCGACAGCACGCGGTTCCGATTCTCGACGAGATAGCGCAGCAACTCGAACTCGCGCCGGGTGAGTCGAATGGCTGCGCCATCGACGCTCACCGCAACCGCGTCGAAATCGGCGACCAGATGTTTGCCCCGATACACGAAGGCCTCTGCCTCGCCGTTGCCGTTGGCGGCTTTCGGGTGTCCGCGACGCAGTACCGCGCGCACGCGCGCGGCGAGCTCGCGAAGGCTGAAGGGCTTGGTAATGTAGTCGTCCGCACCGACATCGAGACCTGTGACGCGATCGCTCTCGCTGGTTCGTGCCGTCAGCATGATGATCGGCACGCGTGCCGTGGCCGTGCGCGAGCGGAGAATCCGGCACACCTCGAGGCCGCTCAGCACCGGAAGGTTGAGGTCGAGTACGATCAAATCGGGCGTGCGCTCGTTGACCGCTTTGAGCGCAGCGTCTCCAGTGGTGACCAGCTCGACTTCGAGCTCTCCACCTTTTTCGAGCGTGTGTTTGATCAACCCGGCGATGTCCTGCTCGTCATCGACGAGGACATGGGTGCGTGAGGCACCTCGTGCGTTCATGCCATGCTCGCTCGCGCCGCTCGATTCGTGTGGATGTTGCACCGGCACCCCGTTTCCATCGCGTTTACACGCTCACGGTAAGAAACGGGAGTTTCCGACGCATGACGTCAGGGTTAATTCTGAGTTACAGGCAAGAGTGGGAGAAGCGATTGGCGAATTTCGAACGTAGATTGCGAATTCTGAACCGAAGATCCAGGATCCGCAGGCTCTGGGGTAGTATCCGAGGGTGACCAACCTAGAGACCTTGGGGCCTGAAGCCGGCCCCATACCCGGCCGCGATGCCGGTCAGCGCTGGCTTCCGGCGCTGTTGCTGCTGTTCATCGGGTCCGGCTGTGCGGCCCTCATCTACGAAGTTGTCTGGTTTCAGCTCCTTCAGTTATCGATCGGCTCCTCCGCGGTGTCGCTCGGCGTGCTCCTCGGCGTGTTCATGGGCGGGATGTGCCTTGGCAGTCTCCTGCTCCCGAAATACCTGAACCGGAGGCTTCATCCCCTCAAGGTCTACGCAGGCATCGAGCTTGGCATCGGCCTCTTCGGCATCCTCGTGTTGTTCGGTGTGCCGGTGGTGGGACGTGTGTACACGTCGATTGCAGGCACGGGGCAGATCAATCTGGTGCTCCGAGCGATCGTTGCAGGAATCTGCCTGATTCCGCCGACCCTGTTGATGGGCGCGACGCTTCCTGCCATTGCGCGCTGGGTGCAGACCACACCGCGCGGCGTGTCGTGGCTCGGCTACTTCTACGGCGGCAATCTGGCCGGCGCCGTCGTCGGCAGTCTCCTCGCGGGCTTCTACCTGCTTCGCGTTTACGACATGACGACGGCGACGTTCGCAGCGGTCGGTCTGAACGTGCTCGTCGCGGTGCTCGCCATCCTGGTTGCGGGCGTCACCCCTCACACCGTCATCACTAGCGAGGAAGGCGTCGCTGACGCGCCGGCATCGGCACCCGAGACGGCCACGATCGTGTACGTCGCGATCGCGCTGTCAGGGCTCACGGCGCTCGGCTCGGAAGTCGTGTGGACGCGCCAGCTCTCGCTGCTGTTCGGTGCAACTACTTATACCTTCTCGCTGATCCTTGCCGTGTTCCTCGTCGGGTTGGGCATCGGCAGCAGTCTCGGGTCGGCGCTGGCGCGCACGATGAACGCGCGCACGGCGTTGGGCTGGTGTCAGCTCGGTCTGTGCGCCGCGATCGCGTGGGCCGGCTACACGACGAGCGCGTCGATGCCGTACTGGCCGATCAACCCGTCGATCAACGCAACGGTGGGTGCGCAGGCCAACGTCAACTGGATCACCTTTCAGCTCGATTTGATGCGCGCCGTGTGGGTCATGCTGCCGGGCGCCATCCTGTGGGGCGCGAGCTTTCCCCTCGCGCTGGCCGGCGTTGCCTCTCCTGGTCAGGATTCGGCGCGGCTGGTGGGCAATGTCTACGCGGCGAACACGGTCGGCGCGATCGTTGGCGCGCTCATCACGAGCCTGGTCCTCGTCGGAACCGTGGGCAGCCAGATCACGCAGCAGGTGTTGATCGGCGTTGCCGCGATGTCCGGGCTGCTCATGTTGCTCCCGGCGGTGGGCGAGCGCAGGCCCTGGGTCACGTCGACGCCGGTTGTCGTCGTGACGATCGCGCTGATTGCCGGGCTGCTCGCGCGATCGGTGCCTCCGATCCCGTGGTTGCTCGTGGCGTACGGGCGCTATTCCGCCACCTGGGTCGGCCAGAACGAGATGGTCTACGTCGGCGAGGGTGTGACCGCTTCGGTCGCGGTCACGCGCACGCCGAGCGGCGTGCTGAATTATCACAACGCCGGCAAGGTGCAGGCGTCGAGCGAGCCGCAGGACATGCGGCTGCAGCGCATGCTCGGGCACATCACGACGCTCGTTCCGCAGACGCCGACGAAGGTGCTGGTGATCGGCTGCGGCGCGGGTGTGACCGCAGGGGCGGTCTCGATCGATCCGCTCGTGAAGAATCAGACGATCGCCGAGATCGAGCCGCTCGTTCCCCGCGTCGTGTCGACGCATTTCGCCGAGCACAACTTCAACGTCGTCGCGAACCCGAAGGTTCACGTGCACCTCGATGACGCGCGCCACTATCTGCTGACGACCAACGAGAAATTCGATGCGGTCACATCCGATCCGCTGGATCCCTGGGTCAAGGGGGCCGCGACGCTGTACACGCGCGAGTTCTTCGACGTCGTCAAACAGCATCTGAATCCGGGCGGCGTGGTGACGCTGTTCGTGCAGCTCTACGAGAGCAACGAGGCCGCGGTGAAGAGCGAGATCGCCACGTTCCTCGAAGCGTTTCCCAACGGCGCGGTGTTCGCCAACACGATCAACGGGCAGGGCTACGATCTGGTGCTCTTCGGCCAGGTCGAGGGGCGGAAGATCAACATCGACACCGTGCAGGCGCGTCTGAGCGACCCGGCCAACGAAGCGGTCGCCAAGTCGCTTCGCGAAGTGGGCATCAATTCAGCCGTCGATCTGTTCGGCACCTATGCAGGCCGTCGATCCGACATGAAGGGTTGGCTGAGCGATGCGCAGATCAATACGGACGGCAACCTGAAGCTGCAGTACCTGGCGGGTCTGGGGCTCAACCTCTATCAAAGCGACGCGATCTACAAGGCGATGATCAAGGACTCGAAGTATCCCGACGATCTCTTCGACGGCTCGCCAGAGACGCTCGCCTCGTTGCGCAGCAAGATCAACTCGTCGCTGGGCGGGTCGCCGTCGTTCTAGTCACGAATAGAAGCGGAGAGCGTGGGCCACAAAGATCACAAAGAGCAATACCCGTGTCCCCTGGTGCCTACTCAGAAGATCGGCTCCCCAATTTTTCGTCGTCGACGTTGAGGTAACGGAGGGATGCGGAGGGAACGGATTAACAGGAGAAACGGAGTAACGGAGAGACGAAATTAAGAGTGTCCGGAATGTTGTGTGTGGGCAGCGTGAGGAGTATCGATGCCCCGGACACGCAAACAGAACGCTACAGACGTTCTCGAGACGATCCTCGAGGTTGCCTTCGAGCAGGGTCCGTGGGGGCGCGCGGTTTCCGACGGTGGTCGCGTCCTGGCGACTGGCCGCACGTGCCCTTCTTCGCCTTTCCGCCGGCGATCCGTCGCGTGCTCTACACGACCAAAGAGAGATCCTGTCTCCGTTGCTCCGTTTCTCCTGTTAATCCGTTTCTCCGTACCCTCCGTTTCCTCACTGCGCCGGCGCGGTCGGGTTCGATGCGAAGAATCCGACCGGTACCAGCCTGAATCCTGCCGTATGAACAGGCATGACCGGCCAGTCCTCTGGCCGTGGCAGATGCACCACGGAGAACGTGTACCAGAGCACGACGTCGCGATCGACGATCGGTCGATCTCCGGCGCTCCACGTCGACACGCCCTCCCCCTCGCGCATGAGATTCACCCACTCGCCTGAGGCGTACATCTGGTGCGGGTCGGCAAGGGTGACCCAGAGCTGATGCTCGAGGAAGGCGGCGCGCCGTCGCGGCGCCGAGTTCGGGGCCTGCATGGACGGCGCATTCTCGCCGGGAATGAGCGCGTATCCGGTCGGCTGGCCGAGTGCGTTCGTACGTGTGCTGCTCGTGATGAGCCAACGGCGCGCCGTCGAGACGTCGACGTCGCGTTTGGCGTTCAGCTCGCTCTTGAGTGTGGTGCGCTGCATCCCGAACCATTCGCCGACGCTGTCGCGAAGCCGAGCCTGCGAGTTGGCCGTGTTCAGCTCGAACACGCGATTGTTCGCGCCGTCCACGTCGAAGTCGATCCGCCAGTTGAAGAAGTGCTGATGGTTCGGCGCAGCCGTGCGGGGGGCGACCAGATGCGCGTACATCACGTCGTCGTCCTCATGGGACGATTCCCGGACGGCTGACACCGGGCGCACGTTCATCACGCCCGTCAGCTGCATCTGCACGTCGATGGCGCCGTCCTGACTGAATACCCAGTGAAACAGGTAGTCGTAGTTGTCGAGCGAGGTGTACCCGCTCAGCACCAATTGACGCGCGCGGCTCGCGCGTCCGCTGTGGTGCCAGAGCACGCCGCCGTCGCGTTCGTAGATCGCGACGGCACGCGGGACCGTGACGACGCGTCCGAGATAGTCTGCAAATGACGCCGGCGCGAAGACCGCATTTGCCGGTGCGTCTTCTCCGATGATGGCGTTTGCCCGGGCGGCGCTGTAGCCCGAGACGCCGTAGTCACCAGCGTCGCGCGGGAACCAGGACCCGAACTCAGGGTCGCCGTACGCGGTCATCAGCTCGGACAGCCCGGCGCGATAGAGCACCGGACGCGTCTGCCCTCCGTCGACGATCGAGACGTCGTAAATTTCGAGGCCGCGTCGGGGATGCACGCCGAAGTGCAGCTTCCAGCGATCCCACAGGATCTCGCTGCCGCGCACGCTGAAGCTCGGTCCGTTCGCTTGCGTGACGACGAGCGGCTTGAGAGGACGGGCGGGAGAGGGACCAGGGCCTTGCGACGAGCCGGTCGTGCCCGCCCTGCGGAAGGGCGAATCGAGAATCTCCTGGACCACGCCTCCGGCAAGGTCGACGCGGACGGCCATGCCCTCTAACAGGATGTCGTTGCCGATGGGATCCCAGACGAACGGTGACACCGTGATCGGCACCGTCGTTCCACGTCGTGCCAGCCGGGTGCCCTCACCGAGCCCCCCGAGAAAGGTGACACGGTTGACATCCTTCACGCCGTGCTGCGTCAGCGCCTGCACGACCCGGCGATCCCCGAGCGCGATCTCGGTCGCACGGTCGATGACCACGCGGCGCACCGGCGGATCTCCCATCGCAATCATGACCGGCGCGCTGACGAGACCCTTCTGGAGATCGATCGTGTACTCGTTGGTGGTCGCGGAGGCCCAGTCGTACAGCACCGCCCGCGCGGCACGGGGTTGAGGCGTCGACTTGTCCGGTTCCGCCAGCTCCATGGTCACGACCCTGACCGAGCCCGAGAGGCGGCCGGCTTTCGTCAAGGCAGCCGTGACCGCGTTGATTTCGGACGCCGACAGCGGATCAAGAGGATGCGCCACGGCCTCGGGCTGCGGGCGCCCCGCGGTTTGCGCGATTAGTAGTGCGACCAGAACCAGGCTGGAGACCTTCATAGTGTTGATGTCCTTTGTGACTAGACGACCGTGCCCGGCTTCACCACGCCACCTTTCGGTACCACGATGATCCCGCTGCGGATGTAGTAACCGTCACCATCGGCCTGTTCGATGCGGCGTTCGTTCGTCAGGCGCGCACCGTCGCCGATGCGCGCGTTCTTGTCGATGATCACCCGCTCGAGCACGACATTCTTGCCGATGCCCAGCGCGGGCAGGCCTTCGGGCGGTACGCCGTACTCGTAGAAATCGGCTCCGAGCAGGACCGAGCGACGGACCGACGTGCCCTCGCGTACGGCCGCGCGCACGCCGACGACCGAATCGTGAATGTCGCAGCCGGCGAGATAGCAGCCCTCGGAGACGATCGAATCGCGAACGTGGGCATCGGGCACGAGCGAGCCCGGCAGGTGCCGCAGGTGTGTGTAGATCGGCCGGTCCTTGTCCCAGAACTGAAAGGGAGAGTCCAGCCGCCCGAGCATGACGTTGTTGTCGTAGAACGACTCGATCGTGCCGACATCGGCCCAGTAGCCGCGATACAGAAACGAGCGCACGCGATATTTTCCGAGCGCGTTCGGGATCAACTCGCGTCCGAAATCGTGTCCGGGCTCGCGCTCGAGCAGATCGAGAAGGACACGTCGCGAAAACACGTAGATGCCCATCGACGCCATGAACGGACGCTCCTCGGTGTGCTCGCCGAACTCCGCATCCTCAGGAATGCTGCGACCGATTGCCGCGAGTCGCGCAGCCGATGGCTTCTCTTCGAACGCGACGATGCCGCCCTGGCGATCGAAGCGGAAGATGCCCATCTGGGTGGCGGTCCCGGAGTCGACCGGTTGCGCCGCGATCGTGATGTCCGCCCGGTGCTGTCGGTGCGCGTCGACCAGGTGGCGATAGTCCATGCGATACAGGTGATCGCCGGCGAGAATCAAGTCGTACGCGGCCTCGTGCAGCGAGAAATGCCGGGCGGCCTGGCGAACCGCGTCGGCGGTGCCCTGATACCAGTTGGGGTTGTCCGGAGTCTGCTCCGCGGCGAGGATTTCACAGAAGCCCCGCGAGAATCGATCGAGCCGGTAGGTATTGGAAATGTGTCGATTGAGCGACGCGGAATTGAACTGCGTCAGCACGAAGATGCGCTGGATGTCGGCGTGCAGGCACCCGCTGATCGGCACGTCGATGAGGCGGTATTTGCCGCCAATCGGCACAGCCGGCTTCGAACGTGTCGCCGTCAGCGGAAACAGCCGCGAGCCTGCGCCGCCCCCGAGGATGATGGCCAGCGTGTCGTGGTTCATATGTCAGCGATGCGAGCAGTGTTGTGCAATTCGCGGCCCAATCGGCCGGTTTTAACACACTCGTGATCGGTTCGTGGCCGCTCCGTCACAGCCCTCCCGTACTTTTGAGGGCATATGCACGTGGGTATACCACGGCAGTGGGCAAGACGGGCGTAGACGTGGCGCTAACGATGAGCGTCATTGTCTGCGCCCACAATGAGGCGCTATACATCGGACCCTGCCTCCATTCTCTCCTCGCTCAGACACGACAACCCGACGAAATCATTGTCATCAACAATGCCAGCACCGATGAGACGCGCGCCGTGGCGGAGCAGATTCCGTCCGTGCGCGTGGTGGACGAACCGCGGAAAGGACTGGTCGTGGCGCGTGAGACCGGCCGCAAGAAGGCGACCGGGGACGTGCTGGTCTATCTGGATGCCGACTGTCGCGCGCCGCTCCGTTGGCTGGAGCTCATCGAGCGCCACTTCGTGCACACGCCAGGTTTGATCGCCCTGTCGGCGCCCTATCGGTTCTACGACTGGGACTGGTGGGGGCGCCTGCTCATTCGCGCCTACGACATGACGCTCGCACCGCTGACCCAGCTGCTCGTGAAGTACGTGCTGCGCATCGGCACGATCTTCTACGGTGGCAACTTTGCCGTGCGCCGCGAGGCGATCGAAGGCATCGGCGGCTTCGACACTTCGATCGAGTTCCACGGCGAGGACACGAACCTCGGCCGGCGACTGCTGGCCATCGGGCGTGTCGCGCTCGTACGAGACTGTTATCTCTACACGTCGGCACGCCGGTACAACGCGATGGGGAAGGGGGCTGTGTTCCGGCTCTACGTGAGGAACTTCACCTCCGAGGTGCTCCGTCATCGGCCCAAGGACACGACGCACGTGGACATACGAACCTAGGCAGGTGGAAGAAGTGGAGAGGTGATGCCCGGCTACGAACCGTTTCTCCTCTGTGATTTCCACGTTCACACGACGTGGAGCGACGGCAAGCTCTCGGTGGCCGAGGTCGTCGATCTGTACGGATCGACGGGCAAGTTCGACGTCATCGCCATCACCGACCACATCCTCATGAAGAAGGATCTGCTGGCGCGGGCGGGACGGATCGCGACGCTCGGCCGTCGTGCCTTCGGGGTGCGTGAGCAGGACTTCGATGCCTACCTCGAGGATATTCACGAGCAAGGCGAACGCGCGCGCAAGCAGTACGACATGATCGTCGTCCCCGGCGCCGAGGTCACGCAGAATCGCATCCGCAGCAAGAAGAACTCGCACATCATCGCGCTCGACATCAAACGCTATGTGAGCGCCGATCAGCGGGCCGACGACATCCTGCGCGAGATTCGACGACAGGGCGCGCTCAGCATCGCCTGTCATCCGCACCATCGCACGACGAGACGGATCGAGATCAGCACCTGCTACCTGTGGGATCATCGCGATGAGCTGTCCGATCTCGTCGATGTATGGGAAGCCGGCAATCGCGACGATCTGTTCTCGGTAACCAGCCTCAAGCACTTTCCTTACGTCGCCAACAGCGACTTTCACAAACCGAAGCACCTCTATTCGTGGAAGACGCTGGTGCGCGCCGAGAAGAACTGGCCAGCCGTGCGCACGGCGCTCCGCGCCAACGTCGATATCGCTCTCACGCTCTTCCGCAACGGATCGTGGGCTGCGTGAGTACCACGGAAACGGAGACGGCGGAGAAAACGGCATCTCAGTTTTGTTTCGTGATCACGAATTCTGTTGGCTCCGTTTTCCCCGTTATCTCCGTGTGATCAAGCCGTTCCCTTCGTGTTCCCCGTCGTCCACTCAGGCTCAGTAGATCGACACACCGAATTGCGGCAGCGGCCGCAATCAATTTGCACGATCGAGATCCCCACGTCATCGCGCCACCAGATGCTGTGTGTGGGCGGCCTGCGTCTCGTATGTCGCCCAACCGACCGCTTCGAGAGGAGGCATCGTGAAGCTCGATCTGCACGTGCACACGTATCACTCCGGCCACACCACGATCTATCCACTCAGTCTGGTGATGAAGGAGTCGTACAACTCGCCCGAGGGCGTGTACCGGCGTGCGAAGGCTCGCGGCATGGACCTGGTGACGATCACCGATCACGACCGCATCGACGGCGCCTTGACGATCGCCGATCGCCCTGACGTCCTCGTCGGCTGCGAAGTGACAGGCGGGTTTCCCGATGATGGCGTCAATGTCCACCTCGGCGTGCTCGGGCTCAACGAGACGCAGCACACGGAAATCCAGCGGCTGCGCCGCGATGTGCGCGACCTGCTGCCGTATTTGAAGCAGGAACGCCTCTTCACGACGCTGAATCACGTCGCGTCCCGCATCAACGGGGAGATCACCGCGCCGCATATCGCCGCGCTGATGCCCTGGGTCGACGGGATCGAGGTCATCAACGGCTCCCGTCTGCCCTCTCAGAACCAGACGGCCGCCTGTCTCGCTGACGCGTGCAGGAAGGTTGGCGTTGCCGGAAGCGATTCGCACACGCGACGCGGAATCGGACGCACCTGGGTGGAAGCGCCAGCGGCGCGGACCCGAGACGAATTCATCACCGAACTGCATGCCGGCCGTGTCCGCGTCGGCGGGCGTCAGGGCAACTACTTCACGATGGCGTCGGACATGATTCGCCTGGCCTCGGGCTTCTATGCCGACCGTGCCGTGCTCCTGGCGCAGTCGCCTTTCAACTGGAAGCGTCAGGCATTCATGCTCGGTGGCCTGTTGGGTCTCCCGCTCATCGCGCTGCCGCTTGCGGGTGCGATGGCCCATTTCATCCTCGAGCAGCGGTTCAATCGTGCGCTGCTGTTCGATCTGGTGAAGCGTCCAGCGAGTCGGATTCCGGAGGTGGCCTGACATGCACGTGGCGATCTTCACGGACAACGATTTCGACAAGATCAACGGCGTCACGACGACGTTCACGGCCGCGTTGCGACATGCGCCCGAAGGCACCCGCCTGCGGATGTACACGTCGGCCACACTCGCTGTCGATGCACCCGACTACCTGGCGGTGCGCTCGCTGGGCATCCCGATCCCGTTCTATGGCGAGATGCGCATGTACGTGCCGCGTCTGCACACGTTTCTGAAGCGCGCCCGCGCGGATCGGATCGATCTGATCCATCTGACGACTCCGGGTCCGATCGGCCTGGCCGCCTTGTTCGTCGCGTGGCGTCTTCGGCTGCCTATCGTCGGCAGCTTTCACACCGATCTCGCGGCCTATGCGGTGAGGCTGAGCGGATCGGCCAGACTGGGCGCGCTGATGCGGGAGTACATGCGCTGGCCCTACGGCAAGTGCGCCCGCATCCTGGTGCCGTCCGAGCACACCCGGCAGCTGCTGATCGACGCGCGCACCAATCCCGGCAAGATCGACGTGTGGACTCGTGGAGTCGATACCACCCTGTTCTCGCCCTCGAAGCGATCGATGGCGCTGCGCGAGTCGTGGCGTGTGTCGGACCGCCGCCTCGCGCTGCTCTACGTCGGGCGTGTGTCGCGTGAGAAGGGGCTCGAATCGCTGCCGCTCATCGGCGATCGGCTCCACGCACTCGGCATCGAACACCGATTCATCATCGTCGGCGACGGACCGCTGCTGCCGGCACTGCGGAGTCGGATGCCGGATGCGGTGTTCACCGGGTCGCTGGCCAGGGAGGGCGTCGCCGATGCCTTCGCTTCCGCCGATCTGTTCGTCTTTCCGAGCACCACCGACACCGCAGGCAACGTCGTGCTCGAGGCCCAGGCCAGCGGACTGCCGGTGATTGTGTCTGGCACCGGCGGTCCGCGAGAGAACATGCGCGCCGGCGGTACCGGGACCGTGTGCCACAGCGAGAATCCCGATGGTTGGGCGCGAGCGATCGCGACACAGCTGCGCGATCCCGCGCTCGCTCAGGTCCGTGCTGCCGCCCGTGAGTACGCGATGACGCGCACCTGGGCCCGCGCGTTGGAGCCGCTGTTTCGTGCCTATCGTGAGGTGCTCGAGGGCGTCGCCCCCGCGCCCGCGGTTCAACCCGCAGTGCAGGGGGTCTGACGTGACAGGACGGCCCGGGCTCCACACGCACGAGCCCACAAGCGTCTACGGGGTGCTCGCGTGGGTGCTCGCGCATCCGTGGGATGCGCTCGGGCGACGGTGGAACTACAAAGCGGCGATCCTCAGCTCGCTCATGCGCGCGGCCATCTTCTTCTCCATCAACGGCCGCGCGGGGTACCGCGCCGCGATTGCCGCGATGACGACGGAGCTCTGCTTCCGCTTCGCAACCTCCGGCTTTTACGGAGCGATGACGGAGAACTTCCGTCGTGTCGAACCGCCGCTGGCGGGAACGATTGCGGCGATGATCGTGCTGCCGCTCGTGTCGCACTCACTCGAGCTGCTCGTGCATTGGCTGCGCAGCACCCCCTACCTGCAAGCGAGTATCGGCGCATCGGTGCTCTTCACCGCGCTGTCGACGGCGTTCAACCTGTTCGCGATGCGCCGCGGTGCGCTCGTGGTCGGCACGGGACGACGCTCGCTCCTCGAGGACATGGCGGCGATGCCCCGCCTGGTTGCGCTCTTCATCATCGCGGTCGCCAGAAGCTGCCGCCGTGCATGGGCCTGACCACACTGCACATCACGAACTCGTACCATCCGACGTCGGGTGGCATCCGCACTTTCTATCACGCACTGCTCGAAGCGGGGAACGAGGTCGGCCGCAGCGTCCGGCTGATCGTCCCGGGGCCGAAGACGACGATCGAAGAGGTGGGTGCATTCGGGCGCATCTATTCCGTCAAGGCTCCGCATGCCCCGGTCTTCGATCGTCGATATCGATTGATCACCCCGAGCGCGTTCATGCCGGCCGTCCGCAGCGAGGTGATCGATATCCTGGAACGCGAGCGTCCCGACGTCGTGGAGCTCTGTGACAAGTACTCGCTGCCCTATCTGGCCGCCATGCTGCGCAAGCGCTGGCATCCGCGCGTCCCCCGGCCTGCACTCGTCGGCCTGACCTGCGAGCGCTTCGACGACAACATGTCGGCCTATGTGTCGGATGCGCCCTGGGCGCGCGCGTTCACTCGCTGGTACATCCGTCACATCTACGGGCCGCCGTTCGACGCCCACATCGCCAACTCCGATTACACCGCTGGGGAACTGCGCACCGCCCTGCACGATCGGGACCCGTGGTTCATCCGCACGTGTCCCATGGGTGTCGATGCGGACGGCTTCGGGCCGTCGCGCCGCAACCCCGCGCTCCGCACGCATCTCCTGTGTCGGGCCCGTGGTGCTGCGGAGAGCACCCTCGTGTTCTATGCAGGCCGCTTGTCGCCGGAAAAGAACATCGCGCTGCTCGTCGACGCGATGCGTGAGCTCGCCATCGATCGGGCCCACGACTTTCGTCTCGTGGTTGCGGGAGATGGGCCGCTGGCCGATCCGCTGCGCAGGCAGGCAACCGGAATGCTCGAAGGGCGAATCGTCCTGTGCGGCAATCTGACGAGGGAAACGCTCGCCGACTACTGCGCGAGCTGCGATGTGTTCGTGCATCCGAACCCGCGCGAACCGTTCGGCATCGGCCCCCTGGAAGCGATGGCCTCCGGAGTCCCCGTCGTCGTTCCTGATTCAGGGGGCGTGCTCGAGTACGCCTCGCCGGGAAACGCATGGCTCGCCCAGCCGACGGCGACCGCGTTCGCAGCCGCCATCCGCGCGGCGCGCAGTGGGGACGACGCACGCATCGCGGCGGCAGCAAAGACCGCCGATCGCTTCCGCTGGCGCGACGCGACGCGGCGCTATTTCGATGCCTATGACGACATTCATGGGCGCGTGCGTCACACCTGGCGCTCGAAGCGGGCCCCGGCTGCTTAGCTGGCGCGGGTCGGTGCGCTCGCGACGATTCAATTCGCGCGACGGATCCATCCGAGCAGCGCCGCGCGCATGGCTTGATGCAGGTTCAAGCGCTTCGAGCGGGCAAGACGCTCGATCTCCCGCCACAGCGTCTCCGGCAGTCGCACGGACCTGACCGTCGACGTCCGGCTCCGCCCCTTGACGGGGCGGCCGCGCCGCATCAACACGGCATCGGTAGCGAGCTGCGGCATCTCCCACAGCGCCAG
>Ga0126377_10000241_pt1 | contig 32016 bp, 28 predicted proteins | sample PanSoiMetPlot_22_FD_92647 | JGI IMG/M metagenome (GOLD analysis project Ga0126377, IMG submission 92647) | Tropical forest soil microbial communities from Panama - MetaG Plot_22 | ecosystem: Environmental > Terrestrial > Soil > Tropical forest > Bulk soil | place: Panama | collected 2016-02-17 | reverse complement strand
GTTCTGAACATCGTCCCAGGATGCAGCTAGACTTGCTGCATCGTTGCGTGCTTCACAGGCGGGTAGCGGACTGCTCTGCAACCGGGAGTATCAGCGTCGTATGGAGGGACAACCGGGCGCCCAACCCGGCGAGGGCGGCATGCTGGAGACAGTGCCGCGGGCCGACGTGCGCCTGCTCTACTACGCGGACTTCTGGGATTATCCATGCAGCGGTGCGCTGCTGTGGCGCGGACGGCGGTACTGGTTCAACGAGGTCGAGTGGGACACCGGCGTGTTCGACATCATCGAGCTCAGCGACCAGGTGTGGGCGGTCGAGGACGCCCGCCACGCTGACTTCCGGCGGTTCGTGGGCAGCCACACCGACTTCGACGAGACCGGCGCCGAGGTCGGCCAGGAACATCCCTCCGCGCAGCATTCGCGCTATTACGACACGTGGCTGCACGACCCGGAGCCAGATCCCCACTCGGGTCGAGTGGTCGCCCGCTGGCGGTTCGACGACGCATCCTGGCTGGTGGTCGAGGGCAGCGATGCGTGACTCCGACGGCAGGGGTCACCAGGACCATCCCGGCGGTCTGCGCACAACCGAGGGGGGCGAGGCCGGTCGGGTCATGGTGCGAGGAGGACGAGCTTGCGGAGCAGGTCGAAGCCGGCGCGGCCGCAGTCGGCCGCAGCCTCCAGCTCAGTACAGCGGGCCAGGAGCTCCATGAGGCGAACCTGCCGTCGGGATCCAGCTGGTCGGGATCGGTCATGATCCAGGTGACGATCCGGCGGGGGCGTGGGCGCTGGTCGGGGCGCCGGCGCGGTCGCGGCAGATGACCTGCACCCCAGAGTGAGCCTTCAGCCACGCCGCCAGCGTGCTGCCCCTGCGGCCGGGGCAGCACCTCGATGGGTCCATAGGCCTACGGTCGCACTTCGTCTCGGGCGCCGCCACCAGGCGGCAAGGTCGCACCCGGCGCCCGGATCTGTGACGAGTGCCCCGCGTTGTGCGAGGCGATCCTGGCCGAGACGGCCTCGTCCTGGGCCGCGATCCGCTCGGTGATGGCGAGACCCGCGGGAGCAGACCAGCTGCGAAACCCTTCTCTGCACGTCCTCAAGCAGGCCCGGAACCTGGATCGACGGAGAGGGTTCGATCTCCGGCCGGTGCCGTCGACGGTCGTCCAGGACGGGATACCAGGACCCCTGGTGATGCGAGCGGTGGCCGGGTGGCGGCGGGTGCCGTCTCAGCGCCACCTCCAGGTGGCGATCACGGTCTCCAGGGCTTTGGACTCCTGGGCGACCGCGGCTTCGCTGCTCCAGAGGTCGACCTCCCAGACATGCCGGTCGTGGTAGGCGATCAGCGACCGCATGCGCGCCGGCGTCTCTGCTGCATCTGATCGGCCGGGCGGCGCGCCTGCGGTCGCCGCATCCACGTGGTAGTCGAACTGGAGCGCCGGCTCGCCGCCGAGACTGCGCCGCTGGGGGCCGTTGATCTCGCCGCGTGGGCACGAGCCGGTGTCGCCGGTCTCGCATCTCCTGATGGCCGCGTCGGCCGCCTCCTTCAGCGGTCGGAGATCCGCGCGGGGCACGACCGCGACGCCGATCCAGGCCTGGACGCCTGCGGTCTCAGGGCCGTACAGCTGCACCGGCGTGAGCACGCGCCGCTCCCCGGCGCCCGCCTCGCGATAGGTCGGAGGTGTCTGGAAGGTGAACGCCTCGTGCTCGACCAACCCGGTCCTCGACGGAGCGTGGTTATCGGCGACGGGTCGCCACCGCCACTGCCAGCTGGTCTGCAGCAGCTCGAGCGAGCCGGCCTGAGCGTTGAACGCGGCGGGACTTGTCTCAAGGTCGATCCGCCACAGGTCGTTGTGATGGTAGAAGACGATGCTTCGGTGGCGGGTCTGCCCATGTCCATCGGCTGGCGGGATGAGGTAGTCGACCCGGAGGGCCTGCTCGCCGTCGAACGGTTCTGGCTGGACCCTCCCGACCGGTCGTGCGTGGAGCTGCAGCGCCGGCCTCTCGAGCAGGACCATGTCGTGCACGACCTGATCGAGCGGCGGCCTGCCAGCGGCAGGCGCGTCGGCGAAGGGCACCATGGCGACTGACAACGAGGCGGCGATCCCGTCGGTCTTCGGACCCAGCAGCTTCACCGGGAAGGTCCCTGGGTTGGGTTCCTGGTAGGTCAGCGGCACCCTGGTGGTGAAGGCGCCGCCGTCGAGCTGCCGTCCGGCGGCCGGAGTGGTGTCACGCTCGACGCTGCGTCCCCCATCGGGACTGCCCGTGGCGCAGCCGGCCAGCACCAGCAGCAGGCACAACCACAGCGCGACCATCCCATGCCCGCCCTGGCCTTGGCCCGGGTTCGACCGCGGCCTCTTGCGACCCTGCTCGCGAGCCCTCCAACGACCAGCGTGCCCGACCGGGCGCGAGGTCGCCGGCCGGTCCCCTCCAGATATCGCGGTCACTGGGCGACTCCTCTCCGCTCGGCGCCCGTTGCGCGGCGGCGGTATCCGTACGTTCGAAGACGCTAGAAGCCCGCTGTCGCGATGGGATCTCGCTGATGCGGAGAGTCTGCGGAGAGCCGGCGTTGGCCGGAGTTGCCGGCCTGGCGGTGTTCGGTCTCGGTTAGGCCGGACGCGGTGCTTGGGCGCGGGGCAGCCGGAGGCTCCCGGCGAGGGCGGCCGCGGCGGCGCCGAGGCCGAGCGCCGCCGCGGTGGGGGTGATGACGTCGCTGGTGCAGCCGCTGCCGGTGGCACGTGCACCTGGCCCAGGCGATCCGGACCCGGATCCGCGGCTCAGGTCGATTGCTGTGGCCGGGCGTGCCGGACTGTAGGAGCGCTGGCCCGTGAGGTCCTCGGTCCAGGAGTAGCAGTAGCCCTTGGGTTGGCCGATGGGGGAGACGAACAGCAGGAGCAGGGCGGCGATCCCAGCAGCCACGATGGCCACGATCCCGGCGGCCGCCGCGGGTCCCAGCCGCGGTCGCGGTGTCCAGGCCGCGTAGCCGACCAGATAGCAGGCCGCGGGCAGGACCAGGATCAGCGACACGCCCGATATCGCGGTGAACGCGAGCGGCACGTCGAGGAGTCCGGCGCCGAGCAGCGCGGCCGGCCGCTGGCTGCGCAGCGCCACGGCGGCCAGCGCCGCGGGTAGGGCGTAGGCGCTGGTGAGCGCCACCGCTCCGGGCCATGCCACCGCGCGCAGCGGTGGCGGGTCCCCGAGCAGGTGCAGGCCGCCAAAGACCAAAGCGGCGAGGGCGTTGAGGATGATGCCGAGCGCGACGACGGGTGGGGCTACGATCCTTCGGGTGGTCGGGATGGTGGTCATCCTCACCTCTGACGGAGGCCGGTTCTCATACAAACGTATCATACATATGTTTGAAATCTAGGGAGGGGGAGTGATCGACCCCAGATCCGCCGAGACGGAGACACGGCTGCTGGACGGCACGCTGGCCTGCCTGCGCGAGCGCGGGGTCGCGGGGACGACATCGCGGGAGATCGCCGCCGCCGCGGGCGTGAACCTCGCGGCCATCACCTACCACTTTGGCTCCAAGGACGAGCTTGTAGCGCATGCCCTGCTGCATGCGGTCCGCCAATGGCTGGAGCCCGCCAGGCAGGCGCTAACCCGCGACGGCGACCCGACCACCAGAGCGCTCGAGGCGATCGCGCTGCTGCAGCGGTCCTTCACCCAGGCGCGCGAGCTGCTGCCCGCGTACTTCGAGGCGCTGGTCCGGGCGCCCCACGACGACGCGCTGCGGCGGGGTGTCGACGAGCTGCTGAGCGAGCTGCGCGCGCTGCTGCGCGACCAGATCCAGGAGCAGAAGCAGCACGGCCAGCTGCCAGGCTGGGTGGAACCCGACGCCATGGCCGCGTTGCTGCTGGCGCTGGCCGACGGGATCGCACTGCACAGCGCGCTCAACCCCCAAGCGGTCGACCACGACGCCATCGCGATCCAAGCCGGCCAGCTGCTCCTCGCCGCCCGCTCGACCTGACGGCGCCGCAGGTCGGCGCCCTGGGCTCGACCCGGCCGGCCGTGTACTGTCTGGCTTGCCTTGGACCGCTTTCCTGCTCTCTGTGGCGGCCGCCCGACCTCGTGTGCTCCTGCTTGAGCTACGCCGAATTGGCCGGACCGCGGCTGGCCGACAGGCTTACCGCGGTCATCCCGCGCGCAGGTTGGAGCGGTCCTCCGCGAACGCCAGCAAGAGCGGGGCCGACCCTTCGAGCAGCGTGTCGACCAGCTCCGGGTCGGGCTCGGGCAGGGCGACGGCATCCGCACCAGCGAACGGACGCGGCCGCCGGGGGACGGGCCGGCCGGCCGCGCCGCCCCGCCCGCGGTGCACCAGCAGCCCGTTGACCGGATCCGGCACCGCGTCCAGGGCGGCCCGCACGCTTGGCAGCGCGCGGAAGGTCTCCCACTGCCGCTCGTTAGTGAAGGCGACCTCCAAGACCACACCCCAGCGGTACTCGTGCCAGGCCCAGTCGACCGCGCCGTTGGTGATGGCGGACTCGATCAGGGCGCTGCTGTGGGCGTCCTTCCAGCGGGCCGCGTGAAACCGGCCGTGGAACACCTCGACGGACCACCACTCCATGCCTGCCACGGTAGCCAGCAGCGGTTGGGTGCACCAGGGGCAATCGTGTCCCAACTGGGGATTCCGGGCCCACGCCGCTCGTTCGGCGCTGCCAGGTCTCGGCGGCATGTGCATCCCGACCTGGCGCCGCTCGTCACCAGCGGTGATGTTCGCCGCCCTTGACATCTCGAGCACGCTCGAGACCCACCAGGTAAGGCCTGCTGCTTCATTCGATCAGCAGAGTGGTGGAGCTGAGGGGATTCGAACCCCTGACCTCCTCCATGCGACGGAGGGATCCCTTCCTCTGAGCCACATCCAAGATCAGGGTCTTGGCGCGGAAGAGTTCGCGTGGTCTGTGATCCGCGGGGCGGAAGAGTTGGTGTGAGAGTACTTCGCACGCTTCCGTCCGGTCGGGCAAAAACCACCTCTGACCTGCGTGTTTGTGGTGGAGGTGGCGGGATTTGAACCCGCGGCTTCTACGTTGCGAACGTAGCGCTCTGCCAGGCTGAGCTACACCCCCGCCGGCGGCGCGCATGGTAACAGACCCGGCGTTCAGCGGGCACCGGCGCGGACGCCCGACCGCTCCTCGCGGGGCGCACCGAGCAGCCGGCCCTGCACCAGTGCGACGCTCAGGACGATCAGCAGCCCGCCGAGGATCAGGCGGAACGAGAACGGCTCCCCGAGCACCAGCACGCCCGCGGTCACGCCCACCACGGGCACCAGGTAGGTGACCAGCGAGGCGGTTGTCGGGCCGAGCTCCTTGACCGTGCGGTAGTTGAGCATCAGCGCGTAGCCGGTCCCCAGGCACCCGAGCGCGAGCACGCACACGACCCGCAGGGGACTGAGCTGCACGCCCTGCCGTATCACAGCGACCGCGGTCGGCGCGGCCAGCACGACCGTGGCGGCCGCCAGCGGCCCCGCGGCCATCTGCGTCGGGGTCAGCCCCGACAGGAAGCGCTGCACGTACCCGAAGCCCGTGCCGTAGCTCGCGGCCGCGCCGAGGACCGCGAGCGAGCCGAGCAGGGAGCTGGCGGCCAGGTCGCCGCCGCCCACGCCGGCGACGACCGCGACCCCGGCGAAGCCCACCCCGAGCCCGGCCAGCTGCGGCGGGCGCAGCCGCTCGCCGAGCAGGACCGCCGCGGCGGCGGCGGCGAACAGGGGGGTCGCGGCGTTCAGCACCGACGCCAGCGCCGAGGTGATCCGCTCCTCCCCCCACGCGATCAGGCTGAACGGGATCACGGACATGAGCACGCCGAGCACGGTCACGTGGAACCAGTGCTCCCGCCCCGGGAGCCGCTCGCGGTAGGAGCGCAGGAACGCCAGCAGCACCAGCGCGCCGAGGGCGACCCGGGTCCAGGCGACGAACAACGGCGGGGCGCCCTCGACGATGACCTTGATGAACAGGAACGACCAGCCCCAGATCAGGGCGACGAGCAGCAGGCGGACCATGGCACCTCCGGGGGTTGCTGCCCGCCAGCCTGCCGAACCCGGCCCCGATCCGTCGACCCGGTTTGCCTTGCTCCCCGGGCTGCTCCCGGGCCGGTCCCGGTCGGGGGCCACCGGTCACCTTCCGGCCCGGTCCGGGAAGGTCAGACCCCAGTCGGCGGGAAGTCGGGCCGGGAAGTCGGGCTCAGACCCAGTCGGGCCGCCACAGCGGGATCCGGTGCCAGGCGGCGACGCGCACGGCCCACCGCTCGTACGGGATGGGGACGCCGGTCAGCACCGGCCAGTGGTACCAGAGCAGCCAGGCCGCGAGCGCCAGCACGGCGCCGGCGAGCACCGCACCGACCGGTCGCCAGCGGGCCAGTCGCGCCAGCGCGGCGCCCTGCAGCAGCACCACGAACGGGACCACGGGGGTCATGTAGTAGACGAACATCGGCCGCTGCTGGACCGCCCAGGGCAGCCACAGCGCCAGGGCCAGCAGGAGCGGCACGGCGAGCGCGTGGTCGTGCCGGCGCAGCCAGCGCACCGCCGCCCACACGGCGACGGGCGTGATGGCGAGGAAGACCAGCGGGTGGCCGAGCGCGAGCACCTCCTGCGCGCCGGGCACCGGGCCGGCGGCGGTGGCGACCGCCGGCCGGGCGTAGAAGTACGCGAACGGGCGTCGCATCACCAGCCACGACAGGGCGGAGGAGGCGTAGGCGTGCCCCTCGCGCAGGGTCGCGTGGAAGTCCAGCATGCGCAGCTGGTCCTCCAGCCACGCCTGCGGGCCGACGCCGCCGGCGACGAACGTCCCGGTGTAGCTGGCCAGGTACACCGCCAGCGGCAGCAGCGCGAACGCCTCGATGAGGCTCGCGCCCTCGACCAGGAACGCGTGGCGCAGCGGTGCCGGGACGCCCGCGCGGCGGCGGACGACCGCCTCCCAGACGAGGGAGCCCAGCAGGGCGGCGACCAGCACGTACACGCCCGACCACTTGGTCGCGGCGGCGCAGCCGAGCAGCGCGCCGGCCGCGAACCGCCAGCGCCGCGGCCGGTCGCCGCCCGCGCGGGCCTCGGCGGCATCGCGGAGCAGCGCGTACACTCCCGCGACGATCCAGAAGGTGACCAGCGCGTCCAGCATCGCCGCGCGGCTCTGCACCACCGACAGGTCCTCCACGGCGAGCAGGAACGCGGCCGCGAGCGCGGCGCCGCGGCCGGCGAACAGGCGCCGGCCGCAGAGGTAGACCAGCGCGACCGTGGCGGTGCCCGCGAGCGCGCAGGCGATCCGCCAGCCGACCGCCTGGTCGCCGAGCGCCCGGATCCCGAGCGCGATCATCCACTTGCCGAGCGGCGGGTGGACGGCCGGCAGCTCGCCGGGGACCGGCGTGACCGACGACGCCTCGTAGCCGCGCTCCAGCAGCTGGCGGGCGCCGGCGACGTAGTAGCGCTCGTCCACGAGCAGCTGGCGGGGGGTGCCGAGATGGGCCAGCCTCAGCGCGAGCGCGAGCGCGACCACCGCCCACGGCGCGAGCGCCGGCAGCGCCCGGACGGCGGCCGCCAGCCGGCCGTCCGGGCGACGTCGGGCGAGGTCCGTGGTCATGCGCGGCAGCATACGTTCCAGCCGGTCGGCGGTAGCCTGGCCCCGACGCCGGCCGCTCCCCGGTCGCACGCCGGCGGGCCGGGACGCGGGCGTCGGCGCGGGCCACGGGCCGGCGCGGGCTCGTGGGGTCGGGCCGGACGGGAGGAGGTGCCGGGTGCCTGGAGCGCTGGTGGTCTGCGGCACCCCCATCGGCAACCTCGACGACGCCTCGCCGCGGCTGGCGCGGGCGCTCGGCGGCGCCGATCTCGTCGCCTGCGAGGACACCCGCCACACCAGGCGGCTGCTCGGCCACCTCGGCGTGCGCGCGCGGGTGGTCTCCTACCACGAGTTCAACGAGCGCCGCCGGACCGCGGAGCTGGTCGAGCGGATCGCGGCCGGCGCGCGGGTGGCGCTGGTCAGCGACGCGGGCATGCCGGGCGTCTCGGACCCCGGGTACCAGCTCGTGCAGGCGTGCATCGCGCAGGGGCTGCCGGTCGAGGCAGTGCCGGGCCCGAGCGCGATCCTGACCGCCCTGGTGCTGAGCGGCCTGCCGGCCGACCGCTTCTGCTTCGAGGGCTTCCTGTCCCGCAAGCCCGGCGTGCGCCGGCGGCGCCTGGACCAGCTCGCCGGCGAGCCGCGCACGCTGGTCTTCTTCGAGGCGCCGCACCGGGTCGCCGAGACGCTCGTGGCGATGGCCGGGGCGTTCGGTCCCGGCCGGCGCTGCGCGCTGGCGCGGGAGCTGACCAAGCTGCACGAGGAGGTCGTGCGCGGCACGCTCGGCGAGCTGGCCGAGCGGGCCGCCGCGGAGCCGCCCAGGGGTGAGCTGACGCTGGTGGTCGCGGGCGCCCCCGCGGCCGATCCGGCCCGCACCCCCGACCTGGCCGCCGAGGTGGCCGCGCGGGTCGAGTCGGGGATGGACCGCAAGCAGGCGATGAGCGAGGTCGCGCGCGCCAGCGGCGCCCCCCGGCGGGTCGTCTACCAGGCGGTGCTCGACGCCCGCGCCGACCGGCCGCCGGGCGGCCCCGCCGGGTGAGCCCACGCCGAACGGGTTGGACGGCCCTTTCCGACCGGCGTTAGCCTGGCCGGGAGGGACCGCCGGGTCCGGCCGGGCCGGCGGGACGCGCGGGAAGGGACCGGGTTGAAGGACACCTTCTACATCACCACCCCCATCTACTACGTGAACGACGTGCCGCACATCGGGCACGCCTACACGACCATCGCCGCCGACGTGCTGGCGCGCTGGCGGCGGGCCCACGGGGACCGGGTGTTCTTCCTCACCGGCACCGACGAGCACGGGCAGAAGGTCGCCCGCGCCGCGGAGGAGAACGGCGTCGATCCGCAGACCTGGACCGACCGGATCGTCGAGCGCTGGAAGCAGGTGTGGGCCGATCTCGACATCTCCAACGACGACTTCATCCGCACCACGCAGGCGCGCCACACGGTCCCCGTGCAGCACCTCGCCCAGCGGATATACGACCGGGGCGACATCTACCCCGGTTCCTACGAGGGTCCCTACTGCGTGGCCTGCGAGCAGTTCTACACCGAGGCCGAGCTGGTCGACGGCCGCTGCCCGATCCACGGCCGCCCGGTCGAGCACGTGGTGGAGAAGAACTGGTTCTTCCGCCTGTCCGCCTACGCCGACCGGCTGCTGGAGCTGTACCGCGAGCGCCCCGGGTTCGTCCGGCCGGAGGGGCGCCTGCGCGAGGTCGTCTCCTTCGTCGAGCAGGGGCTGGAGGACCTGTCGATCTCCCGGTCGACCTTCGACTGGGGCGTGCCGGTGCCCTGGGACCCCAGGCAGGTCATCTACGTGTGGATCGACGCGCTGCCCAACTACATCACCGCGGCCGGGTTCGACGCCGACCCCGAGCGCTTCGAGCGCCTGTGGCCGGTCGACTACCACTTCGTCGGCAAGGACATCCTGCGCTTCCACGCGGTCATCTGGCCGGCGCTGCTGCTGGCCGCGGGCCTGCCGGTGCCGCGCACGGTGCAGGCGCACGGCTGGCTGCTGGTCGGCGGGGAGAAGATGAGCAAGACCAAGCTGACCGGGATCGCGCCGGCCGACCTGGTGCGGCCGTTCGGCTCGGACGCGGTGCGCTACTTCTTCCAGCGCGAGGTCGCCTTCGGCCAGGACGGCAACTTCTCCTGGGAGGCGCTGGTCGAGCGGTACAACGCCGACCTCGCCAATGGGCTGGGCAACCTCGCCAGCCGCGTGACCTCGATGCTGGAGCGCTACCGCGGCGGCGTGCTGCCGGCGCCGGGACCGCAGGGCGAGGCGGAGGCCGGGGTGCGCGCGGCGGCCGAGCGCGCCTACGAGGAGACCGCGGCCGCGTTCGGCGAGCTGGCGTTCGAGCGCGCGCTGGCGGCGATCTGGCGGCTGGTCGCGGCGACCAACGGCTACCTCAGCGAGCGCAAGCCCTGGGACCTGGCCAGGCAGGGCGCGGACGCGGAGCTGGACACGGTGCTGGCGACCGGGGCGGAGGCGCTGCGGATCGCCGCGCTGCTGGCCTCGCCCTGGCTGACCAGGGCGTCGCGGGCGCTGTGGTCGGCGCTCGGGGCTGCCGGGGACCTCGCCGACGCGCGCCTGCCGGCCGCCGCGGCCTGGGGCGGGCTCGCGCCCGGCGCGCGGGTGCAGCGGCTGCCCGCGCTGTTCCCGAGGCTGGACGCCGAGGGCAACGTGGCCCGCCGCGGCGGCTGATGGGTGCGGCGGCCGGGCCGCTCGGTAGACTGCTGCCCTGCCCGCCTCCCGACGCCGACGAGGATGTGACCCATGGCCGCGCACCGCCGACCCCGCAGCACCGAGGTGACCGAGGGCAGGGAGCGGGCCGGCGCGCGCGCGATGCTGCGGGCGGTCGGCTTCACCGAGGACGACTTCACACGCCCGCAGGTCGGCGTGGCCTCCTCCTGGAACGAGGTCACCCCCTGTAACGCGCACCTGGACAAGCTCGCCGACGCCGCCAAGGCGGGCGTGCGCCTGGCGGGCGCGGTGCCGCTGGAGTTCAACACGATCGCGGTCTCCGACGGCATCTCCATGGGGCACGAGGGCATGCGCGCCTCCCTGGTCAGCCGCGAGGTGATCGCCGACTCGGTGGAGCTGATGGTGCACGCCGAGCGGCTGGACGGGATGGCGCTGATCGCCGGCTGCGACAAGTCGCTGCCGGGGATGCTGATGGCCGCCGCGCGGCTGGACCTGCCGAGCGTGTTCCTGTACGGCGGCACGATCCTGCCCGGCCACTTCCAGGGCCGCGACGTCACCCTCCAGGACGTGTTCGAGGCGATCGGGGCGAACGCGGCCGGCCGGATGAGCGACGAGGACTTCGCCGAGCTGGAGCGGGTCGCCTGCCCGACCGCCGGCTCCTGCGCGGGCATGTACACCGCGAACACGATGTCGTGCGCGGCTGAGGCGCTCGGGATGACCCTGCCGGGCGCCGCCAGCCCGCCGGCGGTCTCCGAGCGGCGCGCCGAGCTGGCCCGGCGCACCGGGGAGGCCGTGGTCGGGCTGCTGGACGCCGACCTGCGGCCCCGGCAGGTCATGACCAGGCAGGCGTTCCTCAACGCCGCCGCGGTCGTCATGGCGATCGCCGGCTCCACCAACGCGGTGCTGCACCTGCTCGCGATCGCCCGCGAGGCGGGGGTCGAGCTGACCCTGGACGACTTCGACCGCGTCAGCCGCAGGACCCCGCTGATCGCGTCGATGCGCCCGAGCGGCCTGTACAACATGGCCGACCTGGACCGCGTGGGCGGGCTGCCGGTGGTCCTGCACGAGCTGCTCGCCGGGGGCTGGATCGACGGCGACGCGATCACCGTCAACGGCCGCACGCTCGCCGACAACGTCGCCGGCGCCGCCAAGCCCGACGGCCAGGTGGTCAGGGCGCACGACGACCCGTTCCGCAGCGAGGGCGGCCTGGCCGTGCTGACCGGCACGCTCGCCCCGCTCGGCGGCGTGGTCAAGGTCCCCGGCATCGAGGCTCTGCGCTTCGAGGGCCGCGCGCGCGTCTTCGACCGGGAGGAGGACTGCTTCCGCGCGGTCACCGGCGGCGGCGTCCAGGCGGGTGAGGTCCTGGTCATCCGCTACGAGGGGCCCAAGGGCGGGCCGGGCATGCGCGAGATGCTCGCGGTCACCGGCGCGATCAAGGGCGCCGGGCTCGGCCGTGACGTGGTGCTGGTCACCGACGGGCGCTTCTCCGGGGCCACCTACGGCGCCTGCGTCGGCCACGTCGCGCCCGAGGCCGTCGACGGCGGGCCGATCGGCCTGGTGGCCGACGGGGACCCGATCCTGGTCGACGTGCCCGCCCGCCGGATCGACCTGCTCCTGGGCGAGGACGAGCTGGGGCGCCGCCGCGCCGCGTGGTCGCCGCCGCCCCCGCGCTACACCCGCGGCGCGCTCGCCAAGTACGCGCGGCTCGTCTCCGGCGCCGAGACCGGCGCGGTGTGCGGCTGACGACCAAGCGTGCTCGTCGACACCCACTGCCACCTGCACCTGCTCGACGAGCCGGCCGGGGCGGTCGTCGGGCGGGCGCTGGCCGAGGGGGTCGGGCACCTGGTCGACGTCGGGGTCGACCTGGCCTCCAGCCTGCAGGCGGCCGCGAACGCGGCCGGGCACGCCGCGGTGTCCGCGGCCGCCGGGGTCCACCCCCACAGCGCCGGCGAGCTGACGGCGGAGGCCGGCGAGCGCCTGGAGGAGCTGGCCGCCCGGCCCGAGGTGGTCGCGGTCGGCGAGACCGGGCTCGACTACTTCCGCAACCTGTCCCCGCCGCGGCGCCAGCGCGAGGCGTTCGCGGTCCACATCCGGCTGGCGCGCGCGTTGGACAAGGCGCTGGTGGTCCACTGCCGGGACGCGTTCGAGGACGTCGTGGCGCTGCTGCACGGGGAGGGCGCGCCCGAGCGGGTCGTGTTCCACTGCTTCACCGGCGACGCCGCGATGGCCGCGCGCGTCGTCGAGGCCGGCTGGACGGTGTCGTTCTCGGGCAACGTGACCTTCCGCAACGCGCCCTCGCAGCGGGCGGCCTGCGCGGCGGTGCCCCTGGACCGCATGGTGCTGGAGACCGACAGCCCCTTCCTCGCGCCGCACCCCCAGCGCGGCCGGCCGAACCGGCCGGGGCTGGTGCGCCTGACCGCCGAGGCGGTCGCGCGGGCGCACGGCACGAGCGTCGAGGCGGTCGCCGCCGCGACCACGGCGACCGCGGCGCGCGTGTTCCGCCTGCCGGTGCCGTGACCGGCGGGCGGGCGCCGTCCGCGGTGCCGCTGCTCACCCCGCCACGGGTCCGGGCGCTGCTGGCCGAGCACCGGCTGGTGCCGCGCAGGTCGCTCGGCCAGACGTTCCTCGCCGACCCCAACACCGCCCGCAAGGTCGCCCGGCTCGGCGGGGCCCGCCCCGGGCTGGCGGTGCTGGAGATCGGCGCGGGCCTCGGGAGCCTCACGCTCGCGCTGCGCGAGGCCGGTGCGCGGGTGGTCGCGGTCGAGCTGGACGCGCGGCTCGTCCCCGTGCTGGAGCGGGTCCTCGGTGGCGACCGGGGCGTGCGCGTCGAGCGCGCCGACGCGCTCGACGCCGACCTGGCGGCGCTCGCACCGGACGCGACCACGGTGATCGCGAACCTGCCCTACCGCGTCGCCGCCACGATCGTCCTGCGGATCCTGGAGCGGTTCGACCGCTTCACGGACCTGACCGTGATGGTCCAGCGGGAGGTGGGGGAGCGGCTGGTCGCGCCGCCGGCGTCGGGCGCGTACGGGGCGGTCAGCGTCAAGCTGGCCGCGCTGGCCGAGGCGCGCGTCGTCGCGGCGATCGGCCGCCGGGTCTTCGTGCCCGAGCCGCACGTGGACTCGGTGCTGGTCCAGGCGCGGCGGCGGCCGCACCCGGCGCTGGCGGGCGGCTCCTACGACGGCTTCGCGCGCGTGGTGGAGGCCGCGTTCGGCCAGCGCCGCAAGACCCTGCGCAACGCGCTGCGGACGCTCGGGGCGGGCGCCGCCGAGGTCCAGGCGGCCTGTGTGGCGGCCGGCGTCGACCCGGGGACCCGCGCCGAGCGCCTGGACGTGGCCGCGTTCGCCCGGCTGGCCGCCGCCTTCCGCCCGCGCGCCTGACGCCGGCGGCGCGCAGGGCCTCCAGGACGTCTCGTTGCCGGGCTGCGCCGCGGGCAACTACGATCCTGCCGTGCTCGGTCCGCCGCCCTCCCCGTCGGCCGGCGCGACCGCCCCGATCCACCTCGACTCCACGCCGATCCAGGCCCGCCCCGTCTCCGGGCGGGTGGTCGATCCGGAGGTTGTCTCCTGCCCGCCAGGGAGCAGGCCCCGCGCTCGGGTGCGCTGCACGTGCGCGCCGCGGCGAAGATCAACCTCGCCCTGTTCGTCGGGCCGAGGCGCGAGGACGGGTACCACGAGATCGTGTCGGTGATGCAGTCGGTCGCCCTCTGGGACGAGCTGTGGGTGTCGCCCGCCGACGAGGGCCTGGAGCTGATGGTCGAGAGCGGCGGCCTGCCCGCGGGCGAGAGCAACCTCGTGCTGGTGGCCGCGCGCGAGATCGCCCGGCGGACCAGGGACCGGCCGGGCGCCCGCTTCCGGCTGCGCAAGGGGATCCCGGTCGCGGCCGGCCTCGGCGGCGGCAGCGCGGACGGCGCGGCGGCGATGCTGGCGCTGGACCGCCTGTGGGGCCTCGGCCTGCCGGCCGCCAACCTTCGGGCGATGGCCGCCGAGGTGGGCTCGGACGTGCCGTTCTGCCTGGCGGGCGGGACGCAGCTGGCGACCGGCAGGGGTGAGCGGCTGGCGCCGGTCGAGCGGGCGCGGGCGCTGTGGTGGCTGCTCGGGATCGACCAGACCGGGCTCGGCAGTGCCGACGTCTACCGCCGCCACGACGAGCTGGGACGGCCACCGGCCCCGCCCCGGGCCGGGCGCGCGGACACCCTCGTCGCGGCGCTGGGGGACGGGACGGTCGACGGCGTGGCCGCCGCGCTCGCCAACGACCTGGAGCCGGCGGCGTTCGACCTGCGCCCCGACCTGGCCGATGCCAAGCGGCGGCTGCTGGAGGCGGGCGCGGCCGGCGCGGTCATGAGCGGCAGCGGCCCGACGATGCTCGCGCTGTGCCGCGACCAGGCGCACGCCGAGCGGCTGGCCAGGGTGGTCGCGGGCGCGTTCGCCCGCGTCGAGGTCGCCCGCGCCCCGGTCCCCGGGGTCACGTTCGGCTGACCGGCCGCAGGAGGCCGCCCCCGCGTCTTTCCGAGGACCGTCCGGCGACCGGCGGACCGGCCCCTCTGGGGTCCGCGCCGCCCCGGACCGTGGCGGGGCCGGTGGCCGGTAGGATGCATGTGGCGTCCCGACGCCGATGGCGGGTGGTGTAATGGCAGCACGGCGGCCTTTGGAGCCGTCAGGTCGGGGTTCGAGTCCCTGCCCGCCAGCCCGTGCCTGGGCGGGTCGCCACCAGGCTGCGCCGGCTGACCGTGGAGGGGGCGTGTGGAGCAACCGTTGAGCGTTGTGGTGCTCGCGGCGGGGGAGGGCAGGCGGTTCCGCTCGGCGCTGCCGAAGCCGCTGCACGCGGTGGCGGGCAAGCCGCTGCTGTGGCACGTGCTGGCCGCCGCCGCCCCCCTGGCCGCCGACCCGACCGTCGTCGTGGTCGGCCGGGGCGCCGAGCAGGTCGCCGCCGCCGTGGCGGCCTTCGGCTTCGACCGCACCACGACCGCGGTGCAGCCCGAGCCGCTCGGCACGGGCGACGCGCTCGCCTGCGCCCTGCCCGAGCTGCCCGCCGCCGGCCCGGTCCTGGTCCTGTGCGGCGACACCCCGCTGCTGCGCGCCGCGACCCTGCGCTCGCTGGTGGACGGCCACCGGCGTGCCGGTGCCGCGATGACGATGCTGACCTGCGAGCTGGCGGACCCGGCGGGGTACGGCCGGGTCCTGCGCGCCGCCGACGGCACCGTGACCGGGGTCGTCGAGGAGCGCGACGCGTCGCCGGCGCAGCGCGCGATCACCGAGGTGAACGCCGGCGTGTACGTGTTCGAGCGCTCCGCGCTGGAGCTGCTCGGCAAGCTCCAGCCCGACAACCAGCAGGGCGAGTACTACCTCCCCGAGCTGCTCGCGCAGGTGCTCGCCGCCGGCGGGCGGGCGGTGACCGTGCCCGGGGACCCGCTGGACCTGCGGGGCGTCAACGACCGCGCGCAGCTCGCCGCCGCCGGGGCGGAGCTGCGGCGGCGGCTGCTCGACCGGCTCATGGCCGCCGGGGTGACGGTCGTGGACCCCGCCAGCACCTACGTGGACGTGGACGTGGAGGTCGGCGCGGACACCGTCCTGCTGCCGCTCACGTTCCTGGAGGCCGGCACGCGCGTGGGCGCCGGCTGCACGATCGGGCCGAACGCCCGGCTGACCGCCTGCGTGGTGGACGACGGCGCGAGCGTCACCCAGGCGGTCGGGGTCCACGCCCACGTCGGCGAGCGCGCGCTCGTGGGGCCGTTCGCGTACCTGCGGCCGGGCGCCGAGCTGGAGCCGGGCAGCAAGGTCGGCACCTACGTGGAGGTCAAGGCCTCCCGGATCGGGCCGGGGAGCAAGGTGCCGCACCTCAGCTACGTGGGCGACGCGGACATCGCCGAGCGCGTCAACGTGGGCGCCGGCACGGTGTTCGTCAACTACGACGGGCACGACAAGCACCGCACCAGCGTCGGCCCCGGCGCGTTCATCGGATCGGATACCATGCTCGTTGCCCCAGTCAGCATCGGCGCCGGCGCGCAGACCGCGGCCGGCTCCACGATCACCAAGGACGTGCCGCCCGGGGCCCTGGCCATCGGGCGCGCCGAGCAGCGCACCATCGACGGTTGGGCCGAACGCCGCCGCGCGCGGCGGGTCCCGCCGGGTGGAGCACCCGAGCAGCCGTCATCCTCGCCCACCGCTGGGCGGGCCCGCCCGCCCGGCGAGGCGGACGCCGGCGGGTGACCCAGGCTCGCGCGGGGTCGGGGCAGGCGGGAAGCGGCACCGGAGCCGGCGACGTCAGGGCGACCCGGGCGCGAGCGGCGGGCGCCTCGCCGGGCGGGGAGGAGGCGGAAGTGGCGCACGGGACGGCCGTCGAGCGGCGCAGCCCGGTCCCGCGTGGCTCGGTCAAGGCGATGCAGAGTCCCGGCCGGCGGCAGCTCATGCTCTTCTCCGGCCGCTGCAACGCCGAGCTGGCCCACGAGGTCGCCCAGCACCTCGGGATCGAGTGCGGGCCGGTGGAGCTGAGCGACTTCGCCAGCGGTGAGGTGTACGTCCGCTTCGGCGCGAGCGTCCGCGGCAGCGACTCGTTCGTCTTCCAGGGGCATGCCGCCCCGATCAACGAGCGCATCATGGAGCAGGCGCTCATGATCGACGCGCTGAAGCGCGCGTCCGCCAAGCGGATCACCGCCGTGGTGCCCTTCTACGGGTACGCCAGGCAGGACAAGAAGGGCCGCTCGCGGGAGCCGATCGCGGCCCGCCTGGTGGCCGACATCCTGAAGGTCGCCGGGACCGACCGGATCATCACCATCGACCTGCACTCCGGGCAGATCCAGGGGTTCTTCGACGGCCCCGTCGACCACCTCACCGCCCTGCCGCCCCTGGCCGAGTACGTGCGCGAGCACCACCAGGCCGACCTGGTGGTGGTCTCGCCCGACGCCGGCCGGGTGAAGACGGCCGAGAAGTTCGCCGACCGGCTGCGCAGCCCGCTGGCGATCCTGCACAAACGGCGCACCCGCGAGGAGCGCAACACCGTGGAGGTGCGCGAGGTCGTCGGCGACGTGCGCGGCAAGCACTGCGTGCTGATCGACGACATGATCGACACCGCCAGCACGATCGTCCGCGGCGCCGAGGCGCTGGTCGAGGCCGGCGCCGTGCGCGTCACCGCCGCGGCGACCCACGGGGTCTTCTCCGGCCCCGCCGTCGACCGGCTGAAGAACTCGGTGATCGACGAGATCGTGGTCACCAACACCCTGCCGATCACGCCCGACCAGCAGCTCGACAAGGTGGTCGTCCTGTCGATCGCCGACATCCTCGCCGACGCCATCCGGGCGGTCTTCGAGGACGAGAGCGTCTCGGACCTGTTCGCGGGCGACAACCAGCTCTGACCGCCGGACCCGCGCGCGACCGGGCGGACACCGCCGCGTCAGCACGTGAGCTGCGGCGCGGGCCGTCAGCCGCAGCCGCCCGCGGCCGCGAGGCCGGCGTCCAGCCGTCCCGCGTACCCGGTGAGCTGGTCTCGCGAGCCGGGGACCGGCTCCTGGAGCCAGATCGCGGCCAGGTCCCGGCAGCGGCGGAACGCGATCGCCAGCGTCGGGCGGGGGCCGGCGGACGAGGCGGCCAGCTGGAGCTGCGCCGCCGCCGTGTCCTGGCCCACGCCGGGACGCCAGGTCTCGGGCAGGCCGCCGGCCATGGCGCGCAGCCCCTCGGCCACCTCGCGCGCCCCGGCGGCGGCCGCGGCCGGCCGCGCGTAGCGCAGCAGCCACACCTGCCCGAGCGGCTGGCCCCCGGCCACCGCGCGCAGCGTCGCCACCGCCTGGATCCCGGGGTCGGGGCGCAGCAGCGGCGGCAGGGAGCGGCCGGCGGACCGCCAGCCCGCGCCGGGCGCGAGCTGGCCGGCGCGCGCGATCAGGCCGGCGAGGTCGCCGCCCTCGCCCGCGCGGCCGCCCCGGTCCGGGGGCCCGTCCCCGGCGCAGCCGCTCAGGGCGAGGACCAGGACCAGGCAGCCGGTCCACAGGGCGCGGGCGCGCATCGGTCGACTCCTCCTCCCGCCGGACGGCACCTGGTCCACGGGACCTTACCCTCGCGCGGCGCCGGGCGGGCGCCGTCGCGGGCGCGGGCGGTGGGCGCGCCGTGGCCGCGCGTGGTCTACTGGCCGTCAGGATCTGCGGGCCGGAGGCTGCGATGGCGACCACGGACGGGGTGCTCGGCAGCGGCGGGCACGACCCGCGGCTGCGCCTGCCGGTCCTGCCGCCGGTCCGGCCGATGCTCGCCAGGAGCGTCTCGGTCCTGCCGCAGGGCATGCTCTACGAGCCCAAGTGGGACGGGTTCCGCTGCGTCGCCTTCCGCGACGGGGACGCCGTGGAGCTGGGCAGCCGCAACGAGCGGCCGCTCACGCGCTACTTCCCCGAGGTCGTCCAGGCGGTCCGTGACGAGCTGCCGCCGCGCTGCGTGGTCGACGGCGAGGTCGTCGTCACCAAGGGCCCCGGCCTGGACTGGGACGCGCTGCTGCTGCGCATCCACCCCGCCGCGTCCCGGGTCGAGCTGCTGGCGCGCGAGACCCCCGCGACCCTGATCGTGTTCGACCTGCTCGCGCTCGGGGACGACAGCTACCTGGAGCGGCCGTTCGCCGAGCGGCGGGCGGCGCTGGAGGCGGCGCTCAGCGGCGTCCGCCACGGCGTGCGCCTGACCCCGGTCACCCACTCCCACCGGGAGGCCAGCCGCTGGTTCCAGCTGTTCGAGGGCGCCGGGCTGGACGGCGTCGTCGCCAAGCCGCCCGGGCTGCCCTACGAGCAGGACAAGCGGGTGATGTTCAAGGTCAAGCACGAGCGCACCGCCGACTGCGTCGTCGCGGGCTTCCGCTGGCACAAGTCGGGGCCGGTGATCGGCTCGCTGCTGCTGGGGCTCCACGACGAGCGCGGCAGGCTCCAGCACGTCGGGGTGAGCGCGTCGTTCCCGATGCAGCGCCGCAGGGAGCTGCTGGAGGAGCTGGCGCCGTACCGGCTGGCGGAGGGGGACCCGCACCCCTGGCGCGGCGACCGCCCGCCCGAGCGCGTCCCCGGCGCCATGGTGTCGCGCTGGAACCACGGCAAGGACCTGTCGTGGGAGCTGCTGCGGCCGGTCCTGGTCGTGGAGGTCGCCTACGACCACATGGAGGGCCGACGCTTCCGGCACACGGCGCAGTTCCGCCGCTGGCGGCCGGACCGGACCCCCGAGTCGTGCACCTACGAGCAGCTCGAACGGCCGGTCAGGTACGACCTGGCCCGCATCCTCTCGGAAGGCACGCAGGGCGTGGCACCCACGCCGGGGGAGGCCGCCGGAGGGGACCGGCCGTGACGCGACCGTCACCGGACCCGGACGAGCAGGGCGCCCGCGAGCCGGCAGGCCCGCCGGTGGACGCGTTCGACCTGAGCCGGGAGGGGCGCGCCCGACGGGGCTGGTGACCTCAGCGGGCCGCCGGTGGGCCCGGCTGGTCGGGGGGCGGCTGGTCGGGGGCGGCCGGCAGGTCGGTGTACTGCTCGGGCCGCTCTGTGCGCTCCGCGCGCTCGCGGCGGATCCGCTCGCGCTCGAGCGAGGCGCGCAGCTCGGGCGCGCGCAGCTCGGCGCCGCGCGTGGCCCGTTGCAGGTAGTCGCGGGCGATCGGGATCCCGCCGACGCCGAACGCGATCACCGCCGAGCCGACCACGACCGCCAGCAGCGCGTACCACAGGCCGCGCACGACCTCGGGGGCGATCTGGAGCTGGTCGAGCGCGGCGAAGGCCCCGACCACCAGGATCGCCACGCCCGCGCCCACGGCCAGCGCCCGGCCGAAGGCGACCCCGCCGAGCGCGCCGTCCAGCACGTCGCGGGCGGCCTTGGCGAGCGCGCCGGCGATCACCAGGATCAGGATCGCGACGAACACGTTGGGCAGGTAGCCGATGATCCCGAGCAGCAGGTCGCTGACCGGGTTGGGCCCGAACACGCCGAACGCGAGCTGGAGGGTGACCAGGATGACCGCCCAGAAGACCAGCTTGGAGAGGACGTCGGACGGGTCGTACTTGCTGCGCGCCAGCGCCTGGCGCAGCCCGCCGCGCTCCACCGCGCGGTCGAAGCCGACCCGCTCCAGCACCCGTTCCAGCAGGCTGGCGAGCAGCCGGGCGACGAGCCAGCCGACCAGGAGGATGAGCAGCGCCCCGACGAGCTTGGGGACGAACGTGGCGACCCGCGACCAGGCGTCGCTGATGCCCTGCTGGTAGTCGACTGCTGCGAGAGCGCGCATCGAGCTGCCCCTTCCGTTCGAGATGGCCCGGGGGTGGCCCTGCGCGCGGTGCGGTCGGTGGCACCGGCCCGCGCGCGGCCTGCCCTGGCCATCCTCCCCCGAAACCGCGGGGATCCTCGCCCCTTGACATCCTGGTCCCCGCACGTCCGGCCGGGTTTGCCGGCCGCGCCCGGGAGCCGGGCGGTGGTCCGCACGCCGAGCGCCATCTCGTCGCCGGCCGCGGTACGGAGGGGCCGGCGACCGCTGCGCGGGCGGCCGCGGGCGTGCTACCGTCTGGCCGCCGTCCGCTCCGGGCCGCGCCCACCTGCCAGCTCTTCCGCCCGTCCGTCGAGGAGGACCCGCCGTCATGTCCGAGTACAAGCTGGCCGCCGAACCACGGGAGGCCACGGGCAAGGGCCCGGCTCGGCGCACTCGGGCGGCGGGCCGCGTCCCGGCGGTGCTGTACGGGCACGGGATGACCCCGCAGCACCTGTCGGTCGACGCCCGCGACCTGGAGTTCGCGATGCGCACCGACGCGGGCGAGAACGTCCTGCTGTCGCTGCAGGTCGGCCGGCGCAGGCAGCTCGCGCTCGCCAAGGAGATCCAGCGCCACCCGGTCCGCGGCAGCTTCGTGCACGTGGACTTCATCGCCGTGCGCCGCGGCGAGAAGGTGACCGTCGGCGTCCCGGTCCAGCTCGTCGGCGAGGCGCCCGGCGTCCGCGAGGGCGGGATCACCAACCACGAGCTGCGCCAGGTCAACGTGGAGGCCGAGGTCACCAGCGTGCCCGAGTCGATCGAGGCGGACGTGTCGGGCCTCGGCATCGGCGACGTGCTGCGCGTCGCCGACCTCAAGGCGCCCGAGGGCGCGACGATCCTGGACAGCCCCGAGGACCCCGTGGTCGCGGTCGTCCCGCCGACCGTCGAGGCCGAGGCGGCCGCCGAGGGCGAGGCGGAGGCCGCCGAGGGCGAGGCGGAGGCCGCCGAGGCACCGGCCGGCGGCGCCGAGGGCGAGCCGGACAGCTGACCCGCCCGGGTCCCCTCGCCTGCCGGCATGGACGACCAGATCCCCTGGCTGATCCTGGGCCTGGGCAACCCCGACCGCGAGTACGCCGACACCCGGCACAACCTGGGCGCCGTGGTGGTCGCGCGGCTGGCCGCGCGGGCCGGTGCGCCGCTGCGGCGCTCGGGCCGCAACCAGGCGCAGGTCGCCGAGCTGCTCGACGGCGGCGTCCGGGTGGTGCTCGCCCGGCCCGACTCCTACGTCAACCTGTCCGGCGGCCCGGCGTCGCTGCTCAGCCGCTATTACAAGGTCCCGCCCGAGCGGCTGGTGGTCGTGCACGACGACATCGACCTGGCGGACGGCAGGATCCAGGTCCGCAGGGGCGGGGGGACCGCGGGCCACAACGGCCTCAAGGACATCGTCAAGGCGCTCGGCGGGCCCGGGTTCCTGCGCGTGCGGATGGGCGTGGGCCGGCCGCCCGGCCGCCAGGACCCCGCCGACTACGTGCTCGAGCGGATCCCGCGGCGGCTGGAGGAGGAGATCGGCGTGCTCGTCGAGCGCGCCGCGGACGCCGCCACGGACCTGCTGCACCTGCCCCTGGAACAGGTGCAGGACCGGCACAACCACTGACCGCCGCCCGGGGCGGCGGCGCCGGCGGGGCGGTCGTGCTGTACTGGCCGGGCAGGCCGTGGCCGGCAGGGGAGCGGGGGATGGACGCAGCGGCGGTGCGCGAGGCGGCGGCGCGGATCGCGGGCAGGGTGCACCGGACGCCGGTGCTCGGCTCGGCGACGCTCGAGGAGCGCACCGGCGCCCGCCTGGCGATCAAGAACGAGGCGGTGCAGCGGACCGGCTCGTTCAAGGCGCGCGGCGCGCTCAACCGCCTGCTCACCCTCGACCGCGAGGCGCTCGCCCGCGGCCTGGTGGGCGTCTCCGCCGGCAACCACGCCGCGGCGCTGGCGTGGGCGGCGGCCCAGGTCGGCGCGAAGGCGACGGTCGTGATGCCGGTGGGCGCGAACGCCCGCAAGGTCGCGGCGTGCCGCGGCTACGGCGCGAAGGTCGTGCTGCACGGGGACACCACCGGCGAGGCGTTCGCCGAGTGCGAGCGGCTCCGCCGCGAGCGCGGCCTGACGTTCGTGCACCCGTTCGACGACCCCATGGTCCTCGCCGGGCAGGGGACCGCCGGGCTCGAGCTGGCCGAGGACGCCGGCCCGCTCGACCTGCTGGTCGTGCCCGTCGGCGGCGGCGGGCTGATCAGCGGCATGGCGCTCGCGGTGCGGGCCGCGAGCCCGTCGTGCCGGGTCGTCGGGGTGGAGCCGGACGGGGCCGCGACGCTCAGGGCCGCGCTCGCCGCCGGCGAGCCGGTCCCGATCGTGCCGCAGTCGGTCGCCGACGGGCTGTGCGCCCCCTTCGCGGGGCGGTTCACCCTCGGCCTGGTCCGCGAGCTGGTCGACGACCTGGTGACGCTCAGCGAGACCGAGCTGCTCGCCGGCACCCGCTTCGTGCTCGAGCGCATGAAGGTCGTGGCCGAGCCGGCGGGCGCCGCGGCGGTCGGCGCGCTGCTCGCCGCCAGGGTGCCCGGCGCCGCCGGGGCCCGGGTCGGCGCGGTCATCTCCGGCGGCAACCTCGACCTCGCCGCCGTGGTCCCCATGCTGCCGGACGACCTGTAGGCGGGGCGGCCCGGGCGCGGCGGCCGGCCGGCGGGGCCCTCGGGCGGTCGGGTCGCGCCCCTGCGGTAGGCTGGACGGGACGTGCCGGCCCCGTGCCGCCTCGCCCCGTCCCACCCCCCTCGTGTCACGCGTGCGGGGGTGCTCGCCGTGCCTCGAAGGAGCCCGTGTGCGACTCGATCCCCTGCTCGACCGCTGGGTCGAGGACCCGGCCTTCACCGAGCTGCTCGACCGGCTGGACGGCCGCCCGCCCGGGCGGCCCCTCGGCGTGCTCGTCGCGGACGTGGCGCGCCCGTTCCTGCTGAGCGGCCTGGCCCGGGCGACCGGCCGGCTGGTCGTGGCCGTGACGGCGACCACCGCCGACGCCGAGGCGCTGGTCGAGGACGCGGCTGCGTTCCTCGGCCCCGACGCCGGCGCGGTCTTCCCGGCGTGGGAGACGCTGCCGCACGAGCGGCTGTCGCCGCGCTCGGAGACGGTCGGCCGCCGCCTGGCGCTGCTGCACGGGCTGGCCCACGGCCCGGCCCCCGGCCTGCTCGCGGTGCCCGCGCGGGCGGTGATGCAGCCGCTCGCCCCGGGGCTGGACGCGATCCAGCCGGTCCGGGTCGCCAAGGGCGACGAGCTGGACCTGGACGACCTGCTCGAGCGGCTGGTCGCGGCCGGGTACCGGCGCACCGACATGGTGGAGCGGCGCGGCGAGGTCGCGGTCCGCGGCGGCCTGGTGGACTTCTTCCCGCCCGGGGAGGACCACCCGGTCCGGGTCGAGTTCTGGGGCGACGAGGTCGACAGCGTGCGCTCGTTCGCGGTCGCCAGCCAGCGGTCGCTGACCGAGCTGGGGCGCGTGGAGGCGTTCCCGTGCCGCGAGCTGCGCCTGACCCACGCCGAGCGCCGGCGCGCCCGCGAGCTGGCGGGGGAGTTCCCCGCCGTCGGCGACCTGCTGGCCGCCGTCGCCGAGGGCCTGGACGCCGACGGCACGGAGAGCCTGCTGCCGCTGCTGTTCGACGAGCTGCCGAGCCTGCCGGCCTACCTGCCCCCCGACGCGCTGCTGGTGGTGGTGGACCCCAAGCGCACCTTCGACCGCGCCGAGGAGGTGCGCGCCCAGGCGGACGAGGCCGTCCAGGCCTCCTGGCTGGCCGCCGCCGAGGGCGGCCGGGCGCCGGTCGAGGGCGCCGCCTACCAGCCGCTGGCCGGCGTGCTCGACGCCTCCGGCCGCGGCGTGGTGCACCTCGGCGCGCTGCTCGCGGGCGGGGAGGACGCCGGGGTCACGATCCAGGCGCACCCCTGGACCCCCTACCGCGCCGACGTCGCCAAGGTCGCGGCCGACAGCCGCCGGCTGGCCGGCGACGGCCACCTCGTGCTGCTGCTCACCGAGGGGTCGGGGCCGGCGCAGCGGCTCACCGACGCGCTGCGCGAGGAGGACCTCGCCGCCCCGCTGGTCGCCGAGCTGCCCGCGGGCGCGTCCGGGCGGGTACTGGTCGGCACGGCGCCGGTGCTGACCGGGTTCCGCCTGCCGGCGCTGCGGCTGGCGCTGGTCGCCGAGGGCGACCTGTACGGCACCCGCCGCCAGACGCGCGAGCAGGCGCGGCTGCCGGCGGCGCGCCGCGGCGGCGAGCACGCCGGCGACGCCGTCAGCGCGACCGAGCTGCAGCCCGGCGACATCGTGGTGCACGCCGTCCACGGGATCGCCCGCTACGTCGGCATGGAGCACCGCACGGTGGCCGGCGCCGAGCGCGACTACCTGCTGCTGGAGTACGACCGCGGCGACCGACTGTACCTGCCCAGCGAGCAGGTCCAGATGATCAGCCGCTACATCGGCGGCGAGGCGCCCAAGCTGTCGCGGCTGGGCACCAAGGACTGGGACCGCGCCAAGGCGCGGGTGCGCACCAGGGTCCGCGAGATGGCCGGCGAGCTGGTGCGGCTGTACTCGGCGCGGATGGCCTCGCCCGGCCACGCGTTCGCGCCCGACACCCCCTGGCAGCGCGAGCTGGAGGACGCCTTCCCGTTCACCGAGACCCCCGACCAGCTCAAGGCGATCGAGGAGGTCAAGGCCGACATGGAGGCGCCGGTCCCGATGGACCGGCTGGTGTGCGGCGACGTCGGCTACGGCAAGACCGAGGTGGCCGTGCGCGCCGCCTTCAAGGCGGTCATGGACGGCCGGCAGGTCGCGGTCCTGGTGCCGACCACGCTGCTCGCCCAGCAGCACCTGGCCACGTTCGGCGAGCGCCTGGCGCCGTTCCCGGTGAAGGTCGCCGGCCTGTACCGCTTCCAGTCCCGCGCCGAGCAGGAGCAGGTCGTCGCGGCCATGGCCGGCGGCACGGTCGACCTCGTGGTCGGCACCCACCGGCTGCTCAGCGCGGACGCGCGCTGGTCGGACCTCGGGCTGGTCGTGGTCGACGAGGAGCACCGCTTCGGCGTGGCCCACAAGGAGCACCTGAAGAAGCTGCGCACCGAGGTCGACGTGCTCACCCTCACCGCCACCCCGATCCCGCGCACGATGGAGATGGCGGTCAGCGGCATCCGCGACCTGTCGGTCATGGAGACCCCGCCCGAGGAGCGCCACCCGGTGCTGACCTTCGTCGGCGCCTACGACGAGGCGCAGATCGCCAACGCGATCCGGCGCGAGATGCTGCGCGAGGGCCAGACGTTCTTCGTCCACAACCGCGTCGACACCATCGGCCGGGTCGCCGGGCGCCTGGCCCAGCTGGTGCCGGAGGCGCGGGTCGCGGTCGCGCACGGCCAGATGAGCGAGGAGCAGCTCGAGCGGGTCATGCTGGAGTTCTGGGACAAGCGGTACGACGTGCTGCTGTGCACCACGATCATCGAGTCGGGGATCGACATCCCGACCGCCAACACCCTCGTCGTGGACCGGGCGGACGCGCTCGGGCTGGCCCAGCTCTACCAGCTCCGCGGCCGCGTCGGCCGCTCGCGGGAGCGCGCCTACGCCTACCTCATGTACCCGCCCGAGCGCTCCATCACCGAGACCAGCCACCAGCGGCTGGCGACCATCGCCACCCACGCCGAGCTGGGCTCGGGGATGGCGATCGCGATGAAGGACCTGGAGATCCGGGGCGCGGGCAACCTGCTCGGCGCCGACCAGTCCGGCCACGTCGCGCTGGTCGGCTACGACCTGTACACGCAGATGCTCGCCGAGGCCGTGGCGGAGATGCGCGGCCGGCCGGTCGAGCGGCGCACCGAGCTGAAGCTGGAGGTCCCGGTCGACGCGCACATCCCAGCGACCTACGTGCCGCGCGAGCGGCTGCGGCTGGAGGCCTACCGCCGCCTGGGCGGGACCCGCACGGTCGAGGAGGTGGTGGCGTTCGCGGCCGAGCTGGCCGACCGCTACGGGCCGCCGCCCGCGGCGGTCCGCAACCTGCTGGTGCTCGCCGGGGTGCGCGCGCAGGCGACCGCGCTCGGGCTGGAGGAGGTCGTCTGCTTCGGCGGCCGGGCCCGCGTCACCCCGGTCGACTCGCTGCCCGACTCCAAGCAGGTGCGGCTGGACCGCCTGTACCCCGGGGCGCTGCTCAAGCAGGCCGAGCGGTCGCTGCTGGTCCCGCTGCCGGCCGCGCGCGACGGGCTGGCGGCGCGGCGCCAGCCGGTCACGCCCGAGGATCTGCCCGCGTGGTTGGCCGAGCTGCTGTCCGGTATCCTCGGCGCGCCCGACGTGCCGGTCCAGGCGCTCGGCGCCGGCTCGACCGCCGCGGCGCGGGCCGCCCGGGGCCGCGGCCGGGCCGCGTCGTGACCAGCCGGATCCGAACCGAGGTGCCCGTGCGCCGCCTGCTCGCCGCTCTCGCCGTCCTGGTCCTCGCCGGCTGCGCCGCCGACGCCGTCACGCCCTCGCGCGCCGCAGTGGTCAACGGCGTCGCCATCCCGGTCAGGAGCCTGCGCACCGAGGTCGACGCCGTCCGCCGCGAGGCCGGCGCCCAGGGTCTCAGCCGCGCCGACCTCGACGGCGGCCGCCTCACCCGGCTGGTGCTCGAGCAGCGGATCGCCACCGAGCTGATCCTGTCGGGGGCGCGGCACGAGGGCGTCGAGGTCGGCGAGGGCGAGGTGGACCAGCGCCTGGTCCAGCTGCAGGCCGAGGCGCAGGCCAGCGGCGTGCCGTTCGCCGAGTTCCTGCGCCAGCGCAACCTGCTGGAGTCGACCGTGCGCTCCCAGCTGCGCACCGACCTGGCCGCACGGCGGGTCGCCGAGCACCTCGTCCCGGGCCGCCCGGACGCCGAGCTGCGCGCCGAGCTGGAGCGTGACCGCGACCGGTTCCTCCAGCTCGAGGTGCGTCACGTCCTGGTCGCCGACGAGGCGACCGCCCGGCGGGTCCGCACGGAGCTGGAGCGCACCGGGGACTGGGACCGGATCGCCCGCGAGCGCTCCGCCGACCTGGCGACCAGGGACCGCGGCGGCAGCATCGGCGTGGTGAGCAGGGGCCGGACCATCCCGGAGTTCGAGCGCGCCGCGTTCGCGCTCGCCGCCCAGGGCGGCTGCCGGGGCCGCACCGGGGCATGCCAGTCGCCCCTGTCGCAGCCCGTCCGCACCCAGCTCGGCTGGCACGTCCTCCAGGTCACCGCGGTCCGGCTCCCCTCGCTCCAGGAGGTCCGCTCGCAGCTGGAGGGCTCGGAGCTGGATCAGCGCCGCCAGCAGGCGTTCCTCGACTGGTACCGGGAGCTGGCCGCCGGCGCGGAGATCCGGGTCAACCCGCGGTTCGGCCGCTGGGACCGCGACCAGCGCCACATCGTCGACGCCGAGACCCCGCTGCGCACGGAGCCGCCGCCGCCGGCCGCCGCGCCCGGCTCGGCGCCGCAGCCCTAGGAGCGGGCATGCCCAGGGTCGTGCTGGTCGCCTCCAGCCCGCGGCTGCCGCTGCTGTTCCCCCCGCAGGTGTGGCGGGCGCTCGACGCCGCCCGCGTGGTGCTGGTCCTGGACGCCGGGCACCCGAGCATCCCGGCGCTCGAGGTGGCCGAGATCGCCTGGGAGGAGCTGCGGCCCGCGCCGGACACCGGGCCGGCAGGCCGCGACCTGCTGCTGGTCGGTCAGGGCCTGGACGTCGAGGGCGTGGCCGCCGCGCGCCGGCAGGCGGACGCGCTGCTGGCGGACGCGGCCGAGCACGGCGAGGCGACGCTGCTGCTGCCGCCGGTCAACGACGGGCCGCTCGTGCAGCTCGTCGCCGACCGCGCGGCACGCCAGCACGTGGAGGTCGAGGCGGTGTACGCGGTCGGCGAGCCCAAGGGCGCCGCCCTGCTGGACCTCGTCGCCACCGAGACGCGCCTGCGCGGCCCCGGCGGGTGCCCGTGGGACGCCGAGCAGACCCACGCCAGCCTCGCGCGCCACCTGATCGAGGAGTCCTACGAGGTCCTCGAGGCGATCGACGAGGGCGACCCGGGCCACCTGCGCGAGGAGCTGGGCGACCTGCTCCTCCAGGTCGTCTTCCACGCCCAGATCGCCGAGGACGCCGGCGAGTTCGACGTCGACGCCGTCGCCCGCGCGATCGTCGACAAGCTCGTGCGCCGCCACCCGCACGTGTTCGGCGACGTCGCGGTGTCCGGCGCCGAGGAGGTGGTCGGCAACTGGGCCAGGATCAAGCGCGAGCAGGAAGGCCGCGACGACCCGCTGGCCGGCATCCCCGCGGCGCTGCCCGCGCTCCAGCTCGCCGCCAAGCTGCAGAAGCGCGCCGCCGAGGAGGGCTTCGCCTGGCCGGACCGCGGCGGTCCGGTCGCCAAGCTGCGCGAGGAGCTGGACGAGCTGCTCGCGGTCGTGGACGCGGGCGACGACGGCGCCGAGCCGGTCCGCACCCCCGGCGGCCGCGCCGACTGGGAGCTTGGCGACCTGCTGTTCGCGGCCGTGGCGCTCGCGCTGGCCAGCGGCGTGGAGCCCGAGGGCGCCCTGCGGCGCGCCGCCCGCCGCTTCCGCGGCCGCTTCACCCGGGCGCGCGACCTGGCGCTCGCCGAGGGCCTGGACCCGGCCGGCCTGCAGCCGGACGACTGGCTCGGCTACTGGGCCAGGGCCAAGCGCCTGGCGTGAGGCGCCGCTAGTAGCCGTTCGCGGGCCAGCTGTTGGTCTCGGTGTTCGGCCGCCACTGGTCGGCGTCAGTGCCGCTCCAGCCCTCCCACTGCGGCCAGCGGAACATCGCGCGGTCGAGCGGGACCAGCACGTAGGTCTCGGGCCCGTGCTCCTCGACCTGCTCCCAGGGGCCGCCCAGCTCCAGGTAGAAGCGCGGGGCCGCGTCGGCGCGGGTGGACCACTCGTAGCGCACCGGGATCCAGCGGCCGCCGGAGAGCAGCAGCTCCAGCATCGTGCCCGTCGGCACGGGACGGCCGGACAGGAAATGGCAGCGGCGCCCCTGGTCGCTGGAGAGCATCAGCACGTGGCCCGGGTCGGGGCGCACCAGGGGCGTGTAGTGCTCGTTCCACCATTCGGTGAACGCCTGGACGCCGCTCTCCGCCGTGTCGGGCCTGGTCCGGCCGCGCCAGCCGCACACGCAGCGGCCGGCGATGCTCTTGAGGGCGATGGTGCCGTTCCATGAGTCCACCGACCGGTCGTCCTCGTCGTGGTACACCGTGTAGTACTGGTGGACGGCCGCCATCAGAAGGAAGCCTCCTCGCGGAAAGCAGTGGGCGCAGCGCGCGTGGTTCGTACAGAATAACCGCGCCGCATCGTCCGCCCAAAGTACGCAAAACTGCGCCGTTTCTGGACCCCCGATGCGCAGGCGCTCGGCGCGCTCCGGCACGCTTTTGACATGTCGTGGGCGCCTCCATAAGGTAACTTTGCGGGAGTTTCGGACAGGAAGCTTTCGAGAGGGTGCCCTCCGTAAACCCCCCGACACCCTCGGTTCGTCTGATTCGGACAAGGCGCGGATCGTCCTCCGCGCCTGCCGGCACGAAGGCGGAAGGCGCCATGTACGACCCCTGGCACGACCCTACGTACGACTCGTACGACGACAGCCAGTACCCGGGCCAGTACCAGCCGCCGCCGGTCCGCGGCTACCGCAGCGCGCGCAACCGCCGGTCGAGCCCGGCGCAGGTGATCCCGGTGATCGTGCTGGTGGTCGTGCTGATCGGGGGGGTGATCGGGGTCGCCCGGTTCCTGTCCACCCGCGGGGGCGGCCAGACCGGGATCGGCCAGCGGGCCGCCCAGCAGGCGCCCCGGCAGCAGCGGCCGCCCGCGGCCACCACGCCGGCGACGACCGTCGCCCCCCGGGGCGGGCCCCCGGCCGCGCAGGCCCAGCCCGGCGGCGCGGCCGGCCAGCAGGGTAACGCCGCCGGCGGCGGGGCGGCCGCCGGCGGGGGCGGCCTGGTCAAGAACGGCCAGTTCGAGGACGACCAGGGCCTCACCGGCTGGGAGAAGCAGGACGCGGTGGTGCAGCGGGTCGAGCCGGGCTGGAAGTCCCAGCGGGCGGTCTACATCCAGCCCGAGCCGGGCGCCCCGGCCACGCAGTTCGCGCAGCTGCTGGCGCGCGGGATCACCCGCGACGCCAAGGGCGACACCGTGACCGCGGCCGCCTGGGTGCGGGTCCCCAGGTCCGGGATCCAGGTGCGGATCGGCCTGGAGGAGCAGGGCGTGGCCGGCGACACCGTGACCGTGCCGATCCGCGACGGCGGCTGGCACCTGGTCGCGGTCGAGCACCGGATGCGGACCGCCGGCGCGGTCGACCTGTCGGTGGGCGCCGTCGGCGCGCCCGTCGGCGCGGGCGTGGTCGTGGACGACGTCAGCGCCGAGCTCGAACGGGCCGCGAAGTAGCGGGGCGCGGCGCCCCCGCGGGCCTCGGCGGTCGCGGTCGCCGTGCCGGTCAGCGGTCGCGGTCGCCGTGCCGGTCGCGGTCGGGCGCGGCGGTGGGCGGGCGTGGCCGGTCGCCGGCGTCCTGCCGCTCCGCCGGCCACGAGGCGTCGCGGGCCGCGCCCGCCGGGGGTGGCGCCGCGGGCGGGCTCAGCGGGTAGCCGGCGTCGCTCGGCGCCGTCCGCCGGTACTCGGGCGGGCGCGGAGGGTAGGGGTCGCGGCCGGCGTCGGGGCTGCTCCAGCCGGGGTAGGCGGGCCCGGCGAGCCAGGGCGGCGCCGCCGGCCGGCGGCGCCGGCGCCGGAGCCAGGCGTACAGCCCGACCAGCGCGAGGGTCAGCCCCAGCACGATGACGAGGACGGTGACCACGACACCGGCGCGGATCGCGCCGTTGGAGGGGGCCCCGGCGTCGCGCCCGCCGGGCCGCCGGCCGAACCGGCGGGTCAGCTCGGCCCGGCTGTAGGCGCGCGGCGGCAGGTGGCCGACCTGCTCGCCGGACGGCGCGGCCCGGACGACGTCCAGCCGCACGTTGGCGTTGCGCCAGACCGTGCGGGCCACCAGGTCCTGCTCGCGGCGCAGGTCCGGCCCGAGGGGCTCCCGGCTGGCGTAGGCGACGGTGACGATCCGCTTGCCGGCGTCGGTCTCGATCGTGACGACGGGATCGCGGATGCCGGCGTCGCGGAGCGCCCTGCTGGTGTCGACGGTCGCCTCGATCCGGCCGCAGCCGGCCAGGGCGAGCGCGAGCAGCGCGCCCAGCGCGAGCAGCACGACCGGCGGCCGCACCGTCGCGTGGACGGCGGCGGGCCTGGACGGGCTCGGCTGCACCGGCATGGCGGCTCCTGCTCGGCCGAGGCACCCCCGGCGGTCGGGAGCGCCGGTCGCTCGTGTCGGGTGGGTTCGCAGCCAAGCGTACCCGCACGGCGATGACCGTGACGAGCCGTTCGTCCACACCGGCGCAGCTTCGCGGGACCGCGATGGTATGCTCCCCGGCAGGCTGAGCTGCCCGGGATGCCTCCTTCGGGGGGCGCCCCCTCGAGGCCTGGCGGCATCGCGACCGGCGGCTCCGCCGGGAACCATGACCAACGCCCGTCGGCGTCATGTCATGGCGTACGGCCGGGGGAGGCCGTCCCCGACATGTGACGGCCGGGACCTTCGGATGAGGAG
>Ga0126377_10000239_pt1 | contig 32122 bp, 24 predicted proteins | sample PanSoiMetPlot_22_FD_92647 | JGI IMG/M metagenome (GOLD analysis project Ga0126377, IMG submission 92647) | Tropical forest soil microbial communities from Panama - MetaG Plot_22 | ecosystem: Environmental > Terrestrial > Soil > Tropical forest > Bulk soil | place: Panama | collected 2016-02-17 | reverse complement strand
GTGGCGGTGATGAACGCCGACCGCGGCGTCCCGCTCACCCTCGCCATCTTCTGCGGCCTGGTCATCGTGCTCGATCTCGTGCTGCAGCGGACCGTGTTCGGCCGGCGCATGTACGCCGTCGGAGGCAACGCCGAGGCCGCCCGCCGCGCCGGCATCGACGTGACCCGCGTCAGGATCCTCGCCTTCGTGCTCTCCTCCAGCCTGGCGGCCGTGGGCGGAATCCTGGCCGCCTCGCGTCTGGCCTCGGTCAACCAGAGCTCGGGCGGCAGCGACATCCTCCTCAACGCCATCGCCGCCGCGGTGATCGGCGGGACGAGCCTCTTCGGCGGGCGCGGCCGCGCCCATGCCGCTCTCCTGGGCATCCTGGTGATCCAGTCGATCGCCAACGGCATGCTGCTCCTAAACGGAGGCTCCTCGGTGCGCTTCATCGTCACCGCCCTCGTCCTGGCGCTGACCGTCGCCATCGACTCGTTCGCGCGCCGCGCGACGCCGTGAGCGCGGGGCGGGCCGCGATGCTCGGAACGAATGGTTAGCGACTACCGCCGACCGCTGGCGAAGAACTCGGTGGCGCTCTTCCGCTGGGCGGCGACCAGTGCTGCGCACAACCGGGTCTGCTCGATCGCCTTTGCCAGCGTGTACGGCCCGCCCGGGTAGGGCGCGACGCGGTCGCCGAGCGACCTGGACAGCTCGACCGCTGCCTCCTCGCTGCAGCCTCTTTGAACGCCGATGAGCTGCTTGACGTCCGACGGCGGAAGCGTCGGCGCGAGTCGATCGAAGTTCTTCACCACCCAGGCCCACGCGGCCGCGCGCAGCTCCGGCCGCTCGCCCTGCTGGCGGATGATGCGAGACCGCTCGTTGACCCGCAGCCGCTGGTCGAACGCCAGCTGGCGCGCCCGCTCGGCCAGATCTGCGTCGGTGAACTGCGCCAGACCGTCGAGGAGGTTGTCGCGCACGTTCGAGTCCTCGGCGGCGACCAGCCGCTCGACCATGATGTCGAACAGGGAAGCGGACCCTCGCCGGGCCGCGGCCTTGATCGCGACCTTGACCAGGTCGGGGTCGACCGCGTCCGGGTGCAGCCTGTCGTCGGAGCCGAGGTACGCGCGGCCGAGCGCCGCGGCGCGCTCGACGACGCTCGTGTCGTCGGCGGTGAACGCGAGGTACTCGATCACCCAGCTGCGGAAGATCCGCACCCGGCTCGCCTCCCTGGGCCTCGGCTTCCAGCCCAGCCGGGCCAGCACCGGTCTGTAGAAGGCGCGCATGGTGGCCTCGACCGCGCCGCGGGCGGCAGGGTCCACGATGTGTTCGCGCATGTCGGCGAGCAGCGCGGCCGGCTCCTGCGCCACGGCCGGCTCGGGGTCGCGAGCGAACGGCCGCATCGCCCCCATCACATCGGCAGCCGACATGGCGCCGCTGCGGAGCGCGGCGCGCAGATTGCTGGCGAGAGACAGGCGCTCGGCGGGGCTCAGGTGGCGGTAGCCCCTGGTCAGCAGGTCGCGCAGCTGCCCGGGCGGCAGCGCCCAGCGGTAGTAGCCACGCGCGTTCGGGTTGAGCGCGATCCACGCAGGGCACGACGTGCGCGCGAGTCGCAGCTCGGACTCCGCGTCCTCGAGCAGCATGCAGTCCTGCTTTTCGGCCCCGGCGGAGCGGACGCACACCGGCACGGCCCAGCGGACGTCCTTCGACGCGGTCGAGCCGATGGGGAGATTGCGCGACTGGGCGAGCGCGACCCGCGGCCCGCCGCCATCGCAGCGCAGCGACGCCCGGATGAGCGGGACCCCGGGCCGGTCGACGAAGCTGCGCATGGCCGGCCGGATGTCGCGCCCTTCTGCCGATAGCGCCGCCACCAGGTCGTCGCGGGTGGCGTTCCTGTCGGCATGCGCCGCGAGGTAGCTCTTGATGCCGCGGCGGAACGCGTCCTGGCCGAGGAACTGCTCGAACATGGCGACCACCCAGGACCCCTTGTGGTACCCGATGAGGGAATCCATGCCCATGATGTCGCCCTCGACCCCGAGATCGGGGCGGATCGGCCGAACCGCGGACAGCTCGTCGGCGGCCATGGCGGCGTGCACGTTCTGCAGCTTGGTCAGCTCGTAGTGGTGCTCCGGGGCCCAGGCGGTGGCCATGACCGTCTCCATGAAGCTGGCGAACGACTCGTTGAGCCAGAGGTCGTCCCACCAGGCCATGGTCACCAGATCGCCGTACCACTGGTGCGCCATCTCGTGGGCCAGCCCGGAGATCGCGACCGACAGCGTCTGCGCCTGCGACGCGGTCTTTTCATCGATCAGCAGAAGGGAGTCGCGATAGACGATGAGGCCGGCGTTCTCCATGGCGCCGTAGGCGAAGTCGGGGACCGCGACGTAGTCGAGCTTGGCGTAGGGGAACTCGGTCCCGAACCAGCGCTCGAGCAGCACCAGCAGCTGGCCGCCGGCCTCGAGCGCATACGCCAGCTCCGGGCCGCGGCCCCTGGGCGCGAGCCCGCGGATCTGGAGGGGCCGCGAGCGCACCTCGCTGGGCGGAAGCGGCGGCGGCGTCACCACGTCGAAGTCGCCGACCGCGAACGCGACGAGATAGCTGGGCAGCGGGCGCGTGGTCTGGAAGCGGACCCGCTCGAGCTCGCCCGCCGGGCTCTGGTCGAGAGCCGGCGCGTTGGACACCGCGACCGCGCCCTTCGGCACCGTGAGCACCACGTCCCACGGGATCTTGAATGACGGCTCGTCGAAGCAGGGAAACGCGCGGCGGGCGTCGACGGCCTCGAACTGCGTGAAGGCGTACCAGCGGTCGCGGGCCTGGAGGCGGTAGAGACCCACCAGGTTCGGATTGAAGGCGGCGCGGAACTCGAGCTTCAAGGTGGCCGGCCCCGCCGCCACGCGCCGGGGCGCGGTCAGTCGAGCCGCGCCGCGCGCGTCGTCGACGGCGAAGGTCAGCGGAAGCGAACGGCCGCCGGTGCTCAGGGTGCCCCGGGTCAGGGTCAGCTCGCGTGCGGAGATCCATAGATCGCGGCGCGGCCGGTCCAGCTGGAGCGCGATCTCGACGCGTCCCGAGAAGCCCGCGCGCTCCGGCACGACCTCGAGCTCGACGCGCTGGCGAATGGGGCGGACATCGGCCGGTAGGCGGAAGATGGGGACCGAGCCGCTGGCACCCGCCGCCGCCGGAGCCCGGTCGGCCGGCGCATCCGCGGGCTGACTCGCCTGCGGCCCCCCTGACCTGGCCGTCGGCACCGGCGAGCACGACATGGCCAGCGCGCCGAGGAAGACCGCCGCGGCGGTGCGCGTTCGACGAGGCGGTGCGGGGGGCATGACGGGTGAGCGTGGGAGGAGCGGGGGCGCGCGTCTTGTACGCCGTCGCCCTTTGTCTCGGCTTAGCGGACGGCCGCCCGAGCGGCCGAGCGGCGGGGCGCGCGGAACCGCGTGCAGGTCGTGCCGGTGTAGCGCCGGAACACCTTCGCCAGATGACTCTGATCCGCGAACCCGGACTCGAGGGCGATCCGCGCCAGCGGCCAGGACGTCGAGGCGAGGAGCTGCGACGCCTGCTCGACCCGGAGGCGCAGCACGAACTCGGTCATCGTCATGCGCTGCGCGCGCCGGAACTCGCGGGACAGCCGGACCGGATGAACACCGACGCGGCGCGCGATGTCGCGAAACTCGACGCCGGCGCGGAACTCCGCGCGCAGGATCGCGACCGCCTCGGCGAGCCAGGCCTGATGGCGTGCCGGCGCCAGCTCGGCCCGGCTCCACTCGGCGGCCAGCTCGAGGACGAGGCCCTGGATCGCGAGCTCGGACGCGGCGTCCCCGTGCTCGAGCTCGCCCTGCAACCGGCGGGCGAGCGCGGTCAGCCCGAGCTCGCGCCGCTGGCCGCGCCGCTCGAACGCCGCCCCGAGCTCGCCGCGATCGAGCTCCCACGTCGCCGGCAGCTCGACGTTGAGGCACCGGGTCGCAGCGAGGAAGCGGTCGCCGTGCACCTCGCCGGCGGGATGAAAGAGCAGGGTGCCGGCGCCGCAGTCGTGGCCGAGGGCGCCGCTCTGCTCCACGAACCGCCCGGCCGCGACGAAGCAGAAGTACGGCCGGCGATGCTGGTGCGGAAAGAGCTCGGCGCCCGCGTCATGCATCGTCGTGGAGATCGTGAGCCCGGCCGTCTCCTGGACCCGCACCGCGACATCGGCGAGGTTTCGGCTCATCATCGAGACATTCTAGCGTCCGCGCGGTGTCCTGGCTGCCGGCCGTGCTGGAGCGGGATCCGACGCTGCGGTCGAGCGTTCCCGCCCGCGCCGGCCGCAGACAGTGAGTCTCCGTTCTCGATGGGCGTGTCCCAGGCGGCCTCGTCGATCGTGGTCGTGCAGCCGCCCTCGACCGGCGCTCCGCTCTCCGGGTCGAGCTCGGTCAGCGTCACGCCGCTCAGGCTGCCGGTGAAGTTGCCGGTGATCTCGTTCCCCGCGCGCGTCCCCGCCGAATCGACGGTCACGGTCCCGGCGCCGGCAAAGTACCGCACGTCGTTGGACTCGTCGTCGTCGCCGAAACCGGCCAGCAGGCTGACACAGACGCCGCAATCCTGTGGCGTGGTGTCGTCGCCCTCGATGGAGAACTCCCCGGCGGCCAGCTGGGAGCCGGCAAACGGGCCGTAGTCGTCCCACAGCTCGATGGTCAGAAAGTCGCTGGCACTGGCGCCCTCGATCGCGCCGGCGAGCACCAGCGCCCGGAAAGTCGGATCGGGCTCCTGTCCCTCCGCGGGCGGCTGGGTGCGATGCTGCGCCTCGGAGCTCGTGAGCGACAGCGCGCCGAGCGACTCCGCGAACGGGCAGGCGGCGCCCGCGTCGGTGCCGTCGTCGCCGCCCGCGCCGTCGCCGCCGCCCGTGCCGTCGCCGCCCGTGCCGTCGCCGCCGCCCGCATCCACCGCCATGCCGTCGTCGTCGCCTCCGCAGGCTGGAAGCGCGAACAGAAGCGCCGCGGTCGCGATGGCGAGAACCCGATGACAACTGAACACCATGAAACCTCCTGTGCAATGCAATGTCTGGTTCGTGACTCTCTGGTGCAGTCGAGAGCAAGCGATGTACCGGCCGCGACGAGACGCGCCGCCCGCCGCAAACCAGACAGGTGCGCCATTCAACTGACCAGGCGCACCCCGCACCTGGACGTGGTGTTCAGATGGCCTTACACGAAGACCAATGCAATCGCACGACACCAGTGAAGCGGTCGAAGCCTTCCGCCTCTACACGCAGGCATTCCAGTCACTCGATCCCCGGGCGGTCGCCCGCCATTTCCACGAGCCGGCGCTCTCGATCACTCCGCAAGGAGTCAGCGCCCTGCCCACCCGCGCCGCGGTGGTGCAGGCATACGAGCGCGTGATGGCGGATCTGCCGGCGCGGGGGTTCGCGCTGACCGAGTTCTCGCCGCTCACGGGGCGCCGCCTGGCCGACGACCTGGCCGTGGTGACCTGCTCGGCCGTGTGGAAGACGAGCTCCGGAGCCGATCTCATGCGGTTCGGAATGTCTTTCACGCTGCGCCACGCGACGAACGAGTGGCTGATCGTCGTCGCCGGCATCCATGACGCCGACGCGAAGCCATGACGAGCACCGGCGCGCAGGCACACATGGCGTCCGGTGCCGCACATGGGCCGGGCGGCCGCACACGCGGCCGTTGACGCCGGCCGTCGGTGGCGACAGAGTCGAGCTGCACGCGGCATGCGGTCGAGCGGTTCGATCGCCGTGCGTGCAGTGGAGGCCCCATGCGCCGGCGATCCGTTCTCGCCTCTCTCGCGGCGGTCGTTCTCGCGGCCGGGATGTGGAGCGGAGGGCCGGTCGACGGCCCCGCCGCCGCCGCGCACCCGACCGGCCACACCGTCACCTATGATCGCTACTCGCTGATGATCGACGGGCAGCGGGTGTGGCTGTGGTCGGCCGAGTTCCACTACTTCAGGCTGCCGAGCCCGGAGCTGTGGCGCGACCAGCTGGAGAAGCTGCGCGCCGCCGGCTTCAACGCGGTGTCGCTCTACTTCAGCTGGGCCTACCACTCCCCGGCGCCGGGGGTCTACGACTTCACCGGCGTGCGCGACATCGATCGGCTGCTCGACATCGCCGAGCAGGTCGGCCTGTACGTGCTCGCCCGGCCTGGCCCCTACATCAACGCGGAGCTGGGCTCCGGCGGCTATCCGGGCTGGCTGACCACGCAGCTCGGCCGCGCCCGTACCCAGGCCGACGACTACCAGGCCGCCTGGGAGGAGTGGTTCGATCACGTGAACGCGATCATCGCGCGCCATCAGGTCACCGACGGCGGCGGCTCGGTCGTGCTGTTCCAGATCGAGAACGAGTACGATCGCGACGACGCGGTCTACATGGAGGAGCTCAAGGCGGCGGCGCGCGCCGACGGCATCACCGTGCCGCTCTTCCACAACGACAAGGGCCGCAACCTGCGCTGGGCCTCGGGCCCGGGCGCGCCCGACCTCTACGGCACCGACACCTACCCGGCGGGCTTCGACTGCAACCGCACCTCGTTCCCGGGCGTGACCGACTACCGGTTCCTGCGCCCGGGCGTGGGCGAGCGGCCCTTCATCTGGGGCGAGTTCCAGGGCGGTGCGTTCGACCCGTGGGGCGGCCCCGGCTACGAGCGCTGCCGCGCGATGACCGGACCGACCTTCGAGCGGATGTTCTACGGCAACAACATCGAGAACCAGTTCACCGTGCAGAACATCTACATGACGTTCGGCGGGACCAGCTGGGGCTGGCAGGCCGACCCGAACGTGGTCTACACGTCCTACGACTACGGCGCGGCCTTCAACGAGCAGCGCGAGCTGACCGAGAAGGTGCCGGTGCTCAAGCAGCAGGCCTACCTGCTCGCCTCGGTGGCCGACCTCGCCGAGACCGACGACCTCGGCGACGAGGGCGGCAGCGACCCGGCCGTGCGCGTGTGGGTCAAGGAGAACCCCGACACCGGCGCCCGCTTCTACTTCGTGCGCCACGCCGACGCCGCCTCGACGGCGAGCAACACGACGACGTTCGCGATCGACGTGCCGGACGGAAGCTACCAGGCCGCCGTCACCGTGAACGGGCGGGACTTCAAGATCCTCGCCGCCGGCTACGACCTGGAGCGGCAGCGGCTGGTCTACTCCACGTCGGAGATCATGGCGCACGCCGACCTCGGCGACCGGGACGTGGCGCTCCTGCACGGCCGCGCCGGCGAGCCGGGCCAGACGGTGCTGCGCTTCTCGAGCGAGCCGCGCGTGCAGGCGCAGGGGGGCGCGGTCGCCGCCGCGTGGGACGCGGCCACCGGCGACCTGCGGCTCGACTACGTCCACGGCGGGCTCGCGCGCGTATGGATCGGCGACGGCGGCCAGCCGCCGCTCCAGCTCCTCATCGCCGACGACGACACCGCGTCCACCTTCTGGATGCTCGACACCAGCTCGGGGCGCGTGCTGGCGCGCGGACCGTACCTGGTCCGATCGGCCGAGCAGCACGGGGCGACCCTGCGCCTGCGCGGCGACACGGACAGGCCGTCCCCGCTCGAGGTGTTCGCGCCGGCGCGCGTGCGCGAGGTCTTCTGGAACGGACGGCGGGTGCACGGCGGCACGGTGCCGGGGCCGCAGCCGGTGACGCTGCCGGCGCTGACCGGGTGGCGGTACGCGCGCGACGTGCCGGAGGCAGATCCGGCCTTCGACGACAGCGACTGGACCATCGCTGATCACGCGGTCACCAGCAACCCGACCAGGCCGGCGACGCTCCCGGTGCTCTACACCGACGACTACGGCTTCCACTACGGCGACGTCTGGTACCGCGGCCGCTTCGCGGGCGCGGCCACCGGCATCTCGCTGACCGCCGGGACCGGACGGGCCGGCGTCTGGTCGGCGTGGTTGAACGGCGTCCCGGTCGGCACGGTGCGCACCGGCACCGCCAGCGGCAATCAGAACTCGACCGCCACCCTCACCTTCCCCGACGGCGCCGTCGATCCGGACGGAGACAACGTCGTCTCGGTGCTGGTGCGCAACATGGGGCACAACGAGAACGGCGGCAGCAACGACAACCACAAGGCGCCGCGCGGGCTGCTGGCGGCGGCGCTGACCGGATCCGACGCCGCGCCGAGCTGGCGCATCCAGGGCGCGCGCGGCGGCGAGAACCTGGCCGACCGCATGCGCGGGCCGCAGAACAACGGCGGCCTGCACGGCGAGCGCGTCGGCTACAGCCTGCCCGGCTTTCCGGATCGCGGCTGGGCGCAGGTCACGCTGCCGCACCAGGACACCGCGCCGGGCATCGCCTGGTACCGGACCACGGTCCGCCTCGATCTGCCGCGCGATCAGGATGTGCCGGTCGGCCTCCGCTTCACCGACGATCCGTCGCGCCGCTACCGCGCGCTCGTCTTCGTCAACGGCTGGAACGTGGGCCAGTACATCAACGACGTCGGCCCGCAGCGCGTCTTCACCCTGCCGCGCGGCATCCTGCGCCACCAGGGCGAGAACACCATCGCGCTCGCGGTCTGGTCGGACGACGCCGCGACCGGCGGCCTCGGCCAGGTCAGCCTCGAGGCGCTCGGCAACTACGCCACCGCCGACGCGGATTGACGAGACTCACCGGGCGACTCGAGAGCGTGTCCCCGGCGGGCGCAGGAGAGAGGGAGGCGCCGCCACCGGTGCGCTCAGCGTCTCGAGGAAGGCGGCCAGCGCGTCGATGTGCTGCGGCGTCATGTCGAAGAGCGGGCGGAACTCGATCGGCGCCGACGATGGAGCCGGCCTGCGGTAGTGACCGATCGCGGCGGCCAGAGTCGCGAAGCGTCCATCGTGCATGTACGGAGCGGTGAGGGCCACGCCGCGCAGACCGGGCACCTTGTAGGCTCCGACGAGAGCCCCGTTCTGCTCGTGGCGGTTCAGGAACCGGAGCTCGGGACAGGCGCGATCGGGATCGTCGCTGTGCGGACCCATGCAGTTGAAGTCGGTCGCGAGCAGCGCCTGGATTCCGATCGAGCGCCCGAAATCGGGCGGGTCGCCCGGATGGACCGGAACGCCGGTGCCGATGTTGTGGAACTCGCCGTCGGTGAAGAGCGGCCCGTTGTGGCACCGCATGCACTGCGCGTCGTCCGAGATGAAGAGCTTCAGTCCCGCCACCGCGCGCGGACCGAGGAGCCGGGCCGCGGCCGCGTCGTCGCCGCGCTCCAGGGCTTCCACGTAGCGGTCGAAGGCCGACACCCCGGGGACGAGCCGGCGCTCGTACGCGGCGATCGCCTTGCCGACGTTCGCGAACGCGCGGCTCACCGCCTCCTGCCGGACGGCCGGCAGCGCGGCCCACGCCGCCCGCGCGCTCGCGTCGCCCTGCGCGCTGGCCCGTCGGGGCAAGCCGCCCACGTCGGGCAGCGGGCCGAAGAGCGCCCGGTACGCGGCGCGGTAGCCGGGGCGGCGCGCGATGAGCTGCAGGGTCGCGACGCGGGACCCGGCCATCTCGCCCGGCGACTCGATGGGCGCCACCGCCTGCGACCAGGTGCTGTCCCGCCGGCCGTCCCAGTACAGCCAGCGCGAGTAGCCGGCGCCGACCACGGTGGGCGTGTTGCGATCGAGCGCCGCGGCGCCGCGACCCTTGACGCGGCGATCGACGAAGTGGTTGCGAGGCTGATGGCAGCTCGCGCATGCCGTCCTGCCGCTCCCGCTCAGACCGGGATCGAAGAAGAGGTGATGGCCGAGCTCGACCGCCCGCGGATCGTCGGCCACGCGGTTCGACCGGTCGGCCGGCACCGGCCCCAGGCTGCCGATCCACAGCGAGCGAAGCGCGGCGCGCTCGGCCGGGCTCCACGCCTTGCCGCCGGGCGATGGCGAGGCACGGCCGGCGCCGTTCTCGACGTCGACGGGAAAGACCGCCGCGTCTGCCCCGTCGCCATCGGCGACCAGGACTCGCAGCTCCCAGCGGCCCGCCATGTTGAAGCGCACGCCGCGGGCGACGAACTCGCCGGACGACCCGGTCGCCGTCACCGCCGGGGCGGTCGGGAGGCCGTGTCCGTGCGCGGGCATTCCTCCGTCGAGCGCGACCTCGCGCACGGCCAGCGGCGCTCCATCGCGCCGGGCGACGCGGATCAGCCACTCCTGCCACTGGTTGATCCGCACGGGCGCGGCGCCCGGTCGGAGCGAGACCAGGTACCGGCCGTTCTGGCTTCGCCGGTCGCCCGGTCCGGCGTCGGCCGCACCACCGTCGAGCACGGCGGCGGGCACGGACGCGAGCAGGGCGGCGCCGACCAGGAGCCGGGCGACGAGCCGACCGCCCCTTGCGACGGGAGCCGTCACGAACGGACGCGGAGGATCTTGGCCACGCTCGGCACGCCGGACGAGTCGATCGCGAAGAGCATGTAGAAGCCGGGAGGCGCCACGCCCGAATTCGCGGGCGTCGCGACGGTGTACGTGGTCCCGACCTGCCCGGTGATGACGGCCGGCACCCGGCGCTGGTCGTTGTTCACGGTGTGGGTCACCGAGCCCATCCTGATGAAGACGAAGCTGGCCACCGCCGCCGAGGTGGTCACCGAGATGGTCGTGTTGTATCGGGCCGTCGTCGGCGCGGCGGTGATGACCGGTCGGACCGCGGGCTGGCCGCTCGGATCGAACAGGTAGCCGGGCGAGTAGAACTCGAGGTCCGGGTGGTTGGCCTCGCAACCCGCGCCGCACAGGCCGCCGCCGCCGACGAGCACCCGCGCATCCGGCAGGAGCAGCGCGATGCTGTGATAGTTGCGGGGCACCGCTGCCGACGCCACGGTCGTGAAGCCGTTGGCCGCCTCGCTCCAGATCTCGCCGGCCAGCACCGACTGCGCATCGCTGAAGGGCGCGCCGACCGCCTGGCCTCCGGCCACGAACACCCGCCCGTCGGGCAGGGCCACGCTGTTCTGGTAGGTGCGGGCGAACGCGAGCGACCCGGTCGGGGTCACGGCGACGCCGGCGTTGATGTCGATGACGTATGCCTTCACCAGCGCACCGGCGCTGTCGTAGGCCGGGGCGCCCCCCAGCTTGAGGATGCGGTTGACGTCGTACATGACCGCGCTGCCGCACATGCTGTAGCTGTCGGTGCCGCGGGTGCCGGCCGACTCGAAGCTCCCCGAGCCCGCGGTGTCGAACCAGTTCATCTCGAGGCTCGGTCCGGCGTGGAACACCTTGCCGGCACCGGTGGCGAACAGCCATGCATGGTTGTCGCCCCGGTAGACGCCGGCCGGGTCGGGCGCGGTCATCGGCGTCGCCGGGATGCCCGTCTCTGCGACCCAGGCGCCGGTCGAGCTCGACCAGACCTCGCCCAGCTTGCCGCCCTGGCCGCCGCTCCAGGAGCCGCCGATCGTGAGGACCTTGCCGCTGGCCAGGGTGACGTCGGAGTTGTACCCGCGCGGCACGTTCATCACGCCGCTCGCCGTCCACACCCCGGTGACGGGGTTGTAGATGCTGGTCCTCGACGAGCTGCTGCCGCCGTTGACCAGGAGCCGGCCATCGCCCAGGAGCGCGGTCCCCGGGCAGAACATGTCGTGCTGCGTGTCGGCGACCTCGATCGACACGAGCGATCCCGTCACCGGATCGAACAGCGCCGTCTGGGTCTTGCCGTTGTCGCCGCCGAAGGTGAACGCGTCGTACGCCGACCAGAACAGCACCTTGCCGTTGCGCAGCGCGGCGGCGCCCACCGGGACCAGCGGGAGGGGGACGACCGCACTCCAGCTGCCGAGCTCGTGCTCGGCGGCGAGCTGCCACGCCTGCGCCGGGGAGCCGTCGCATGTGCGTTCGACCAGCGAGCGCCCGTCGCCGGCGAGATCGAGGCATCGAGCGCTCTGGCGGTCGACGATCGCGAAGCCCCGCCCGGACGGCCCGGGCGGATCGACCCGCCACGGCCCGCCGGCCGGGGCGTCTGCGGTCCGGCCACACGAGGACGGCGAGAGGGGCGCGGCCTCGGCGGCGCCGGCGCGCGCGGCCAGGCACTTCCCCGCCCCCTCGGCGGCGATGCGATAGCCGTCCGACCCGCGCTGGATCGTCCACATCTGATCGCGCGCCGCGGTCCGCTTGCACGGCGCCAGGGTCGGGGCGCCGCCTCGCGCGAGCTCGGCGCACAGCCCGCTGCGGCTGTTGACCATCCGGACCCGGTCCCTGGGCCCGACGAATCCGCCGCCGAACATCCACAGCTCGCTGTCGGCCTTCCCGCACGGGCCCTGGATCAGCGCGACGCCGGAATCCTGGGAGCCGCCCTTCACGTGCAGACACCTGCCGCTGGCCACCGCGACCAGGCGATAGAACGAACCGGATGGCTGCACGCTCCAGAGCTGATCCCTGGACGCAGAGCAGGCGCTCTGCACCACGGGGCGATCGCTCGACGCGTCGCCCTGCGGGACCGAGAGACACCCTCCGCTGTGGGAGGCGACCACGTGGAAGTAGGCCGAGGACGGGACCAGCTTCCAGGTGGTGGAGTCGCTGCCGCAGATCGACTGGACGATCGGCGCGCCGCTGGCGGTCGACTCGTCGCGGACCTGGATGCACTTGCCGCTGCCCTTCCCGACGATGACCACCCCCTTGCGCGTGACCTGCGCCTCGACGCGTGTGGGGAAGAGGCCGACCGCCGCGGCCGCCACGGACAGGAAGAGGACGGCGATCGACCGAAGGCGGAGCGTACGGCGAGAGCACGTTGTCACGGCTTACCCCCAGTGCTGTGGCGCTCCGCGTTCGATGCGGATCGGCGTTGGGGGGCTATAAACCGCCCGATCTGCGATGGCGAGCCCCTTTTCGGGACTCGACGCTGCTGAAAAAGAGGCCCTCGACCTGTTTGCCAGTCTCGTCACGGGCGAGATCCGCCGGGCGGCGCCGCGCGGCCTGGACGGTCCACTGGACGGTCGGCCGCGCCGGGCGAAACCGTCCGGCCGCCGCCAGGCCCGCGATCGAGCGCGACGGACGGCGGGCACGCGCCGTGCTTGCCCAGGTGCTCTCTTCGAAGCGATGCCTTCGGAGGAGTGGACATGAAGAAGCTCGCCGCCGCCATCATCTGCCTGGCCCTGACCCCCGCCATCGGGGCCTGTGAGAAGAAATCCTCCGACGCGCCCAGGGACCCGCCCGCCGGGACCCCCGCGACCGCGGCCGGCGGAGTCGCGACCGCGCCCGGCCCCGCCGTCGAGGTCCGGCCCGGCGAAGTCGCGACCGGGACCGGCTCCGTCGAGATCCGCACGGACCGCGTCGGGGCCGGCGACGCCGTGGTGAGCGCCGCCGGCGTCCAGGCCGGCGACGCCGTGGTGAGCGCCGCCGGCGTCCAGGCTGGCGACGCCATGGTGAGCGCCGCCGGAATCAAGGTCGGAGACGTCGAGGTGACGGCCGACGGGATCAGGGCGGGCGACATCCAGATCGCGGCCGGCGGCAAGGTCGACAAGGACAAGGGCGGCCGCACCATCGAGTGCCTCGCCGGCGGCTGCAAGCACACCTGCTCCGGGCCCGGCGGCTGCGACGCCTCCTGCGGCGGCGGCGATTGCAAGTACCGCTGCGAGGGCAAGACGCGCTGCAAGCTCAGCTGCGGCGGCGGCTCATGCGAGCAGACCTGCGCCGAGGGCGCCACCTGCGACTTCAGCTGCTCCGGCGACGGCTGCATCCAGACCTGCCACGCCGGCGCCGCGAGCTGCGACCTGACCTGCTCCGGCGGCAACTGCCGCCAGACCTGCGCCGGCGCCCACAACTGCAAGCAGAGCTGCAGCGGCGGCGGCTGCGACTGACCCGTGGGCGACGGCGATCGCGGATCGCCGCCCCACCGCTCCGTCCGCGCGAGGCCGCCATCTGCGCCGCGCTCGAGGCGAGCCTACTTCTCGACGAAATCCGTGCGAAAGACTCCGGTGCCACTGCTCTGGACGATCACCGGCCCGTCCTTGGTCGCCACGAAATGAGGGACGCCGGCTGGAATGACCACGAAGCTGCCGGCCGGGTAGGCCTGCAACCTGGCCGCGTCGAATCTTTCACCCGCGCCCAGGTACCAGGTCCCCCCGATGACCGTCACGACTTCGTCGTCCGGATGCGTATGCGCGAGGACGCGCTTGCCGCCGGGGATCTTGACTCGATCGACCCAGGCCCCGCCCTTGCTCGAATCACCGAGCAGCTGCGCTCGCTGTCGCCCATCCTTGTAGTAGGGCGGCGTGAACCACTTCACTTGCTGGGGAGTCAACCCGACAACCTCTCTCCTGGCCCCGGCGGGCTTGTCGGCTGAGGTCGTCGCCAGCATCGTGCCCGAAAGGGTCACCACGACGGCGACGGCCACAACAGGCGCGCTTCTCATGGAGGCGAGCGTAACGTAGCGATCGAGCGCGCAGGACAGAAAGGCGAGCCGGCCACCGGTCGCGCCGGCGGCGCGTGTAAGCGTCTGTGATTGGACCCCGGGGAGGCTCGGCGCGACGATCGGAAGAGTGAACATGACAAGGCCGAGGTACTTCGTCGGCTACCCCACGCGCGGGCTGCGTCCGGCACGGCTCCTCCTCGCCGTCTTGTGGGTCATCCTCGCTCTTCATTCCACCGCGAAGTTCGTCGCGGCCGAGCTTCGGCCGATCAGGAAGCTCGCCCACGACCCAGTGCCGCACCCTGTGCCGCTGTCTCACGTCAGCCAGCCACCTGTCTCCCCGACCGAATATTGCCGCCGCGGCGGCCCCGGCTACTGCTGTGCACTACAGGAAACCCCTGCAGCGGGCCATCCGCCCGTTCTGGTCATTTCCGCGGCGAGGCTCGAAGCCACCCGGATCGCCGGCAATCCGCGCATCCCGCCGCCGGCGGGCGTGCGAAAGCTCATGAGGCAGACCAACCGGACCAAGCTGGTCGCCGTCGTGAGGATGTGCCTCCGTCCGAGCGGACGGGTCGACACCCTCCGCATCCTGAAGCCGAGCGGGTACCCGGCGTACGACCGGCGCCTGCTATCGAGGATGCGGCAGTGGCGATACAGGCCCTGGCTGGTCGACGGCAAGGCCGTTCCGCTCTGCACATTCATGGCCTTCATCGAGAGCAGCGAGCCTCCTGCCGTCGGGCGCTAGGACGTCTTGTCCTCTGCGTCGCCTCCGGGCGCTCTGGCCACAATGCGCGGGAGGCCAGGCCGATGCCCCATCCGAACTTCCTCACCGCGCTCGACATGCTCGAGTACTGCCGCTTCATCTATCGAGCCTACGCACAGACGTGCTCGTTTCCGATGGATCCCTTCTTCGAATCGCACGGAGAGGGCCTGTGGCAGGGCGCCCGCGACCGGCTGATGGAGACGATCCACAAGGACCGCAAGAGCACCAAGGACGTCATGAGGCTCGACCCGATCGAGTACGACCTGGAGCACACGCCGGATCCGAGGAACGGCGTGGTCTACCGGGGTGGGACCGGCGACGATCCGTTCATCCTGTTCCAGCCGCGAAGTCTCGACAAGGCGATCGCCGTGGCGCAGGGCACCACTCTGGCAGGTGAGGACACCAACTGCATCGTCACCGGCGGTTCGGGGTCCAAGCGCTGCTGCCATTTCCAGGGCATGACGGGGATGACCCGGTCGCATCCGCGCGACGGCTGGCCCAGCTGGCTGGGCGCGTGCATCTACGACTCTCGTGACAGGACGATGGTGGTCGTCTTCCGCGGCAGTCGCAGCGGCAGCGGAGGTCGCGCGCTGGTCCAGGCCGAGCTGGAGAGCGTCGGCAACGCGGACTGGGTCACCGACATGAACCATCTGAAGGGCGTCGCCGTGTCGAGACTGGGCGACGCGGTCCTCGCGTGCGGCTTCTGGTACGCGTACGAGAGCTGCCGGACGTCGCTCGAGGCCGCGTTCTACGAGGCGCTGCATCACGGCGAGCTCGACAAGGTCTTCTTCACCGGGCACAGCCTGGGCGGCGCGCTCGCGCAGTGCGCCCACGTCGACATGGTCGGCGGCACGCTCCTCGAGGACGGCAAGGCCATGCGCGCGCTCAAGAAGAAGCTCGAGTGCCACTGCTATGCGATCTCGGCGCCGCCCATCTGCCTGGGCAAGGAATCGGCCGCCACCATCGGGAAGCTGGGCGGCGACAGCGTCTATCACTACTTCGCCGCCAAGGACTCCGTCCACGACAGCCCCGAGGTGACCTTCTCGGCCTCGAGCCTGGCCAGCTCGGTGACGACGACGTTCAGCCACCCGCTGGCCGCTGCCACGCACGTCGGCACCCACATCAAGCTTCCGTGCGCGGAGCCTTTCCCTCTGGCGCACGAGCCGTTCGTGGTCCGCAAGGGCCTCGTGGAGGCGCTGGCGCGCGAGACGAACATGAACCTCGGCGCCGATCCGGGCTTCTGGCCTCAGTTCACCTTCGACCCGCTCGTCACCTCCGGCTCCCCGGTCAAGGACGTCCCGTTCGGGTTCGACGACCAGGTACGTGCGGCCATGAACCCCAGCACGTCGAAGCATGCCGCATCGAACCGGGCGGACCTGTGGAGCGCGGTGGCCGTCGGCTTCAAGACGAAGCAGGGCTACGAGAAGATCGGCTACATGGAAGGCGAGGCGTTCGACGTCTTCAACGAGGCATGCAAGCTGCTTCACGACCTATACAACCCGTTCGGCTGCGTCGATGTGGTCGGGAAGAGGCTCAGGGTGAAAGCCCTCCGGAAGGAGCTCCTGCGCCAGTACCGCGGCGCCAAGGACCACAAGGCGACATCGGCATCGCTGTGGACCATGCTGCAGTACCTGTCGGTGCGGCAATACGAGTGGAAGCTCCTCTCGTGACGGCAGACCGGCGCCGCGACGCCCGTTCTCGTGGTATCTGCGCCGGATGGCTGACTTCGACATCCGCTTTCCGGTGGTTCTCTCCGATCTCCACGAGCTCGAGTTCGACTACGAGGACGGCGATGGCATCGACTTCGAACCGTACCAGGAGTTCCAGTCGGCCGAGGACAACGCCTCGTGGATCCAGGCATGGACCGGTAACAAGGAGCTGACCGGTCAGGAGTACCGCGTCTTCGGCCAGGACGGCAGCGGCGGCTACGCCGCCTTCTGGCTCCGGCGTCCGGGGACCGATCTCCTCGCCCAGCCGATCGTCTTCTTCGGCTCCGAGGGCGAGCTGGGCGTGGTCGCCTCCGACTTCAACGACTACCTGTGGCTCCTCGCCTCCGGGATAGGCCCCTACGAGGCCGTCGCGTACGGCGTGGACGACGACGTCACCCCCAGCGCCGAGTTCGCCGAGTTCGCCGCCAAGCACGCGCCCACGAAGCGCACCGCGCGCCAGGTGATCGACCGCGCCCGCGCCGAGTTCCCCAGCTTCGAGGACGACATCCGCGCCCTGTGCAAGTGACGCCACCGGACGACACGCTCGTCCGACGATGAGCTGCGAGCAGTCGGTCGCCCTGTCGGCGTGTTACTGTGCGCGCCCCTTTCAGGAGGTGGCCATGCTCGTACGCGGGTTGATCGTGGCAGCGGCATTGTCGGTCCTGCTGGCGACGCTCGGCGACGGCGAGAGCTGGGCAGACGCATCTTCCGCCAGGCTCGACGCCGTCGCCAAGCAGGTCATCTCCCGCGAGCGGGTGGCCGGCGCGTCGGTCCTGGTCGTGCAGCGCGGCGCGGTGATCCTCCACAAGGGATACGGCCAGGCCGATCTCGGGCTCGACGCGCGCAGCGTGAAGGACACGGTCTATCACGTGGTCGGGCCGATGCTGCCGTTCACCGGCATCGCCGTGATGCAGCTGGTGGAGCGCGGCAAGCTGTCCCTGGACGACGACATCGCCAGGTACGTGCCCGAGTTCCCGATGCAGGGCCACCACGTCACGATCCGGCAGCTCCTGAACCACACCTCCGGCATCGTGGACTACCACTATCTGGGCGATCCGATCGAGGCGACCAGCCGGCAGCCGAAGGCGCTCGACGAGGTGATGGCGCTCTACGCCGGGGAGAAGTGGGTGAACGAGCCGGGGAAGAAATGGGACTGGTCGATCTCCGGGTTTCAGCTGCTCGTCACCATCGTCGAGCGGGTGAGCGGCGAGAGCTTCGCCGACTACGCCGAGCGCCACATCTTCCGACCGGCCGGCGTGAAGGCCACGACCTACTGCGACGACCTCACCCTGGTGCACGGCCTGTCGCACGGATACCGCCACTTCGAGAGGGGATTCGTGCCGGCCTACGAGAACGACATGGCGTACAACGCCGACCTTCGCTTCTGCAGCACGGTCGGCGACCTCTACCAGCTATGGCGGGCGATCGGCGGCAAGCGGCTGGTCGCGCCGAAGACGTTCGCCATGATGACCACGCCGGAGGGGCCCGCCATGCACATGAGCGCACGGGATCCGGCGGCCGCCTACGGCTTCGCCATGATCCTGAACAGCGAGGATGGGCATCGCCGGATAGGTCAGCACGGTTCGCTCCTCGGCTATAGCGGGAGCCTCTACGACTTTCCCGGGGACGGATTGACGATCGTCGTGCTGACCAACACGGAGGGCCAGAATGCCTACGCGATCACCCGCGCGCTCGCGCGGGCCGCGCTCGGGTTGCCGGAATTGCCTGCGCCGCCCGTGGCGGCCGAGCCGGCGCTGGCCGACCGGCCGGTCGCGACCGGAGAGCGCCGGCAGCTCACCGGCACGTTCGTCCTCAAGCTCGAGCATCTGAACGACGGACTGCACGATTCCTTCGCGCACTACCGCCGGACCTACCGCGTCTTCGACGATGGCCGCCGGCTCATGATCCAGCCGCTGGGTGAGGGACCGGAGCCGCTCCGCAAGCAGCCCGACGGGTCGTTCGCGATGCGCTCGGCGCCGGAGGGCCGCATCACCATCGCCGTCGTGAACGGCCGCGCGGCGAGCATGAGAATGGATCCGTCGCCGTTCGGCGCGCCGCTGTCCGGCGCCCGGATCGGACCGGGCGATCCGCACACGTTCCACCAGCAGCTGAGATAGCGGCGGCGGCGCGACGATGGCGGCGGTCTACTGGGCCGCGAAGGTCGCGACGATCTGCCGGGCCACCCGCATGCCGTCGAGCGCGGCCGACACGATGCCGCCGGCGTAACCTGCCCCCTCGCCTGTCGGGTAGAGGCCCGGCATCGAGATGCTCTCGAGAGACGCGGCGTCGCGCGTCACGCGCACGGGCGAGCTGGTCCGCGACTCGGTCGCGATCAGCACTGCCTCGTCGGTGAGGTAGCCGCGCAGTGTCTTGCCGAACGCCCGGATCCCCGCGCGGAGTCGACCGGCCAGCGGCAGCCCCGACGACTCCAGCACCTCGGTGATGTCGCCGGCGGCCAGCCCGGGCAGGTAGCTCGACTCCGGCACCGTCGACGATCCGCGCCTCTCGAGGAAGTCGGTCACCCGGGTCGCGGGCGCCCGCAGCGCCCCGCCCCCGGCGACGAACGCGGCCATCTCGATGTGCCGCTGGAGCGCGATCCCGCCGAGGGCACCGCCGCGATCGGCGACCGCGGTGGCCGCCGCGACATCCCCGCCCTCGATGCCGACGACGATGCCCGAGTTCGCGAACACCGAATCCCGCCGCGACAGGCTCATTCCGTTCACCACGAGGCCGCCCGGCTCGGTCGAGGCCGGCACGACCCAGCCACCCGGGCACATGCAGAAGGAGAAGACCCCGCGCCCGCCGACCTGCTCGGCGAGCCGGTACGACGCCGCGGGCAGCGCCGCGTGGCCGACCGCCCGCCCGTACTGGATCTGGTTGATGAGCGGCTGCGGATGCTCGATCCGTACCCCGAGCGCGAACGGCTTTGGCTCGAGCGCGACGCCGCGCGCGGCCAGCATCGCGATCACGTCGCGGGCCGAGTGGCCGGTGGCGAGCACGACCGCGTCGCCCGTGACGGAGGAGCCGTCGGCCAGTACGACCCCGGCCGCGCGCCCGCCGTCGACGACGAGATCGACCACCCGCGCCCCGAACCGCACCTCGACGCCGACCGACTCCAGCCGGGCCCGCATCGCGCTCACCACCACCGGCAGCTTGTTCGAGCCGATGTGCGGCCGCCCCTCGATCAGGATGGCGTCCGGCGCCCCGTGCAGCGCGAGCACCTCGATCACGTCGCGGACGTCGCCTCGCTTGTGGGCCCGCGTGTACAGCTTCCCGTCCGAGTATGTGCCCGCGCCGCCCTCGCCGAAGCAGTAGTTGCTGTCGGCATCCACCTCGCCGCGCTTGTTGAGGCCGGCCAGGTCGTGCCGCCGCGGCTGCACCGGCTTGCCTCGGTCGACGACGATCGACGCGATTCCGTCGCGCGCCAGCTGATAGGCGCAGAACAGCCCCGCCGGCCCGTCCCCGACGACGACGACACGCGGCCCGCGAACATCGACCTCGCGCGGATGAGGAAGCCCGAGCTCCCGCGACTCCCCGGCCGCGCCGACGGTCAGGTGGAACCGCACCCGCCCCCGCCGCGCGTCGAGCACGCGCCTCCGCACCTCGAGCGCCGGCAGGTCGGCCGGCGACGCGGCGATCTTCTGCGCCACCGCCGCGCGGATGGCGACCTCGTCGCTCGCCTCGTCCAGTCCGACCTCGACCTCGATATCGCGGTCCGGGTCGATCCTCACGACCGCCTCCGCTCGGCCCGCATCGGGCCGGTCTGGCCCACGCGGTAGACGTCGATGACCCGGCTCTGGAAGAGGCGCAACCAACGCACGCTGCTACCCTGCCACACGCAGACCCGCGGCGCCGTCGACGGAGCCGCGATTCGATGACCGCGGCCCGGGCACAGCTTACCGGTCAGTCGAGGCGAAGGTACGGACACCGGATCGGACCTGGTACACATCGGCTCCCAGACATCGGCCGAGGTCCTGGCCGGAATCTCCACGGTCATCTCGAAGCGGTGCTGCTCCTTCCGCCACTCGCCCGGATGAGCCACTGCGGGCTCCGGCAGCTGCCCTTCGCCGACGTGAGGTCACCGACGAGCCGGGGCTGGATGACGATCTCGCGGGCACCGTCGGTGGCGTACAGCTTCTCCGTCGCGATCGCTGCGGACATGCCGTCCGCGTAACAAGGTGGCTGCCCCGTCGCTCCGCCCGGCCCTGGAGCGGGCACAGAGACGAATCGAGCGCCTCCATCACCCCATCGGGGTAACCGGCGTGGCGGGCAGCACTCCGGCCGGTCACGCGCCACGACGCTTGCGGCACACGACGTTCCTGCGTCGGGAGCAGCGCCTCGGATCTTGACTCCGGGGTCACTCCATATCAGTTGAACGACACCGCTCGTGCACATCGTATCTGCACTCTTGGCCGCAGGGATCCAGTCATGACTTCCTTCTCACGCCGGATCGGTCAGTCCTTCCATGTGCTGGTCGTACTCGCGCTCGCGAGCGCTGCCGCGCCCTCGGTATCAGCCCACCCCCATGACGACGAGTCGATAGCCGCCGCGCGCGCCCAGGCTCTCGGCACCACCGTGACCGTGCGCGGCACCGTCAGCGTACAGACCAACGCCTTCGACAGTGGTTTCGCGATCCAGCGCGGCGGCGCGGGGATCTACGTCCTCGACTCGGGCGACGCGGCCCGCGAGCTGGGAGACAGCGTCGAGGTGACCGGCACGCTGGTCGACACATTCGGCCTGCTGGCGATCGCGCCATCGTCGATCGTCGCGCACGGACGTGGCGCGCGAGTGCGGCCGCGCGAGGCCTCGACCGGCTCCGTCGGCGAGGCCACGGAGGGCCTCCTGCTCGAACTGGAAGGCGACATGGTGGGCGATCTGGTCGATGACAGCCCGTTCGGCTTCAAGCTCGACATCGACGACGGCTCGGGCCCGATCCAGCTGTTCCTCTTTCCCGGCAGCGGTATCGCCCCCGACGGCCTGCACGACGGCGTCTCGATCCGGGTGGTGTGCTTCAGCAACCAGTTCGAAGATGTCTTCGAGTGCGATCCGCGCCAGCCGCGCGACTTCAAGATCAAGGTGCGGCATCCCGACTGTGACGACTGAGCGTCGGCGGTCACGCCGGCACAGTCTCGGTCCTTCCAGGAAGGACGTGCAGCTCCGCCATCCCGTTCTGGGCGTCGATGTGGTCGGATCGCAGTCCACGTTGGTGGCGGAACGGCTGGGCGAGATCGGTCGGGGACCGGCGGCAGCGGCGACCGTGTAGTATCAGCGCTCGACCGATGTCAACCCGCCTGATCTTGATCCGCCACGCCGACTCGTGGCACAAGGTCCGCGGGGTCGTCGGCGGACAGAAGGGCTGCCGCGGGCTGACCGATGAGGGACGCGACGAGGCCGCGCGACTGCGCGACCGCCTGGCGCGCCTCGACGAGCTGGCCGGCGCGGCGCTCTACAGCTCGACGCTGGCCCGGGCGGTCGAGACAGCCGCGATCGTGTCGCCGGCCCTCGGGGCGACCGCGCCGCGACAGCACTGCGGTCTGTGCAGCTACCACGTCAGCGACGCGGTCGACGGGATGCCAGTCGAGGAGCTGCGCCGGCGGCACAGCCAGCCCGGCGGCGGCGTCTACCGGCCATACGAGGAGGGGGTCGAGGCCTGGGCGCAGCTGCTGGCTCGCGTCGGGGCGGCGCTCTTCGAGATCGCGATCGCCAACGCCGGCCGGACCGCGCTCCTGGTCGCCCACAGCGAGACGATAGAGGCGTCGCTGGTCGCGCTCGGCGAGATGCCGATCCGACGCCCGTTCGATCTGCGGATCGCGCCGACCTCGATGAGCGAGTGGCTGACCGACGACGACCTGGTGCAGACCGGGCCGCCGACCTGGTCGTTCCCCCGCTGGACGCTGGTCCGGCTCAACGACGCCGCCCACCTCGAGCCACCGCCGCGCTGATCGATCGACCGGGCGCCGGGGTGGACGCCAGCATGAGCCAGCCACTGCCCATCCTGTCCGCAAACTCACAGCGGGCAGCTTCCGAAATGCGTCGGCCCGTGCTTTCGCAAGAGCTTGTTGCTCAGTACCTCCGCCGCCACGCCGTGCCCGGCCGCGAGTCCAGCCTGATTGCTGAACTCGAAGTGGATCCCACCCACGACGCGCGAGCGCCCCGCTTCCGCCTCGGCCGCGGAAAAGCTCGCATAGGTGCGCGACTGGCCACCCGGGGCCGAGTCCGTGACAAGACTGAACGAGATCGCGTCATCGCAGAAGAAGCCGCTCAGGACCCGGGAAGCGGCCCCGCTGAACGAGCTATGACCGGACCAGTGCTCGGGGGTACCACCGATTCCGCCGGCGCGCGGCGCCCAGGTCGCGTCAGCGATGGTGCCGGGATTGTCGTCGGTATCCGCCTCGCGTATGGCGGTGGCTGGCCGCCAGTGGCGGAAGACGAACTTGGTCGTGTAGGTCGGCGCCACCGTGTCGCACATGGCCATCCCGAGCAGCGCGAAGAGACGCGCCGTTTCTGGCAGCGATAGATTCCGGCTCGACGACACGGTCGCGGCCACCTGGATCCACGCTCCGGGCGGCTGGTCGGTATTGGCACCGAGACTCCAGTACTGAAACGTGGCTAGCTTGTCGGCATCGGGGATGGCGGCATTTCCGAGCAACTTCACTTCGGCGAATGCGGCGGCATAGTCGAGCGTCGTGAGACCGGGAGGCCCGCCGCTCACATAGACGTCGGGATCGACGATGGCGAAGGGCAGAAGGTTTCGAAACTGGACGCCGGACCAGGCAGCTCGGAAGACACCGGGGCCCGCGCCAGCCTCCTGGGTTTCGCCGGGGCTCGATCCATCACTGGCTCGCGCAGCGAGCACGGCCGCGCCGACCCGCTGGCCCCACGCACCTCCCGAGGAAACCGATCGACCCGATCCGAGAGCTGCGAGGTCGGCAGCGAGCTCCGCGTCGTAGATGCTGGCTCGGGCCGGGTAGAGGCCGACCAGGACGGCATGCGCCGCCGCCGCTGCCGCGGCCACCCTGTGGCCGTTGCGCGGGGCGCCATCGGCGGGCACGAGAGCGCTGTCGCGCTCGGGGGAGCCGTGCGAGACGGTGCCGTTGACCGCATCGTAGATGGCCACATTGAGCATGGCATAGAGCCGCGCGGCCTGCGCATCGATTCCATTGGTGGCGCGGATGGTGTCGAGCGCCAGCGCATTCCACGTGCGGACGACCTCTCCTGACGGCTCGGAGGAGTTGCCCGTGGCAGGCGCATCCCTCATCGTGAGCGCGCACATCACGAACGGGACGGCAGCGAAGCGAACGGCGACACGAGTCATCGGCTCCCTCCCAATCTTTCAGTCGCCGCGGTCTCGGAGGGCATCGACCCGCCGGCCACGCGATGGGCGCGATACTAGCTGCAAGCCGCCACATTGGCGTCGCCATTCTTCTCTCGCCCAACGAACCGATGACCCATGTGACAGGCACGACTGCGACCGCGCAGTTCGATCGTCATCACGTCATCGCCAACCGCGCGTGGAACACCTGCTCCTCCCGCGGCAAGTGGCGCACGGCCGGGACCGCGGACCGCGTCCACACTCCTCCTCGGTGAGGCGCCGTGCGAGCCCCGCTACCCTGCGCGGTTCGCAGGTCGCGAGCGAGCGGCATCGCCTGCTGACCTGGTCTGCCGCTATCCGCGCGGCCGGCGCAGCCCGTCGGACAGGAGCCGGCGCATGGCCGCCACCGCTGGACCCTCGTAGCGCGCCGAGTTGCGGGCGAGGGTCACGGTCCGCTCGAGGCGAAGGCCGGCGACGCGGATCGCGTGGAGCGGAGGTCCCGGCACGGCCAGCGCGCTTGCCGGCACCACCGCGACCCCGAGCCCTGCAGAGACGAACGCGCGCACGGTGGCGAGGTTGGTGGTCGTGAAGGCGACGCGCGGGGCGAACCCGCGGCGCTCCGCCGCCGCCTCGACCAGCGCCCGCACCGTTGCGCCCGGGCCGAAGGCGACGAACGGCTCGTCGCGCAGATCCTCGAGCGCGATCGCCGCGCGCGCGGCCAGCCGGTGCCGCCGGCCGGCGATGACGACCAGCGGCTCGCGGTAGAGGCGCGCGAGCACGATCTCGCCGCCGGCGCGCTGGGCTCCGACCGCGATGTCACCGGCGCCGCTGCCAGCGCGGGCCAGGTGGATGAGCCCGAGGTCGATCTCTCCGCGGCCGAGCAGCTCGAGGACCTTTTCGGTGTGCACCTCGCGAAAGGCGATCGCGACGCCGGGGTGGCGCGAGGTGAACTCGGCGAGCAGCCGCGGCAGCGCTCCCTCGAGCACGGTCTGCACGGCACAGCCGATGCGGACCGTGCCGCGCGCGAGCCCGGCGTGGGCGGCCAGCTCCTCGCCGGCGTCGTGCACCTCGGCCAGGATGCGCTCGGCGCGGGCGAGCAGCGCCTGCCCGGCCTCGGTGAGGCCGCTGGTGCGGTTCGTGCGCTGGACCAGGACCACGCCGGTCTCGTCCTCGAGCGCGCGGATGTGCTGTGACAGGGCGGGCTGGGCGACGCGCAGGGCGCGGGCCGCGCGGGTGAAGCTGCCCGCGCGCGCGACCGCCACGAACGAGCGAAGCTGGCGGAGCTCCACGATAAGGTCTCCTGATGAAGGGATGCTGATTCGATATTGGTACCGTATCGCGGCCGCGGCCAGGATGAGGACCGAAGTTCGAGCATCGAGCATCCGCGAACACCAGCGAGGAGGAGGAGTGCGATGACCGTCACCCGTCGATCGGTCCTGCGCGGAATCGCGGGCGGCGCGCTCGCCCTGCCGGCGCTCGGCCGCCGCCTGCGCGCCGCCGCCGCACCCGCGCGCGAGACGCCGGCCCTGGTCGTGGTCTACCTGAACGGCGGGCCGGCCGGGCTGTTCAACAGCGCCGGCTCGTTCCTGGCCCGGGGCGACTTCGGCGTCAAGCGAGACAACGTGCGCGTGCTCGGCGGCGGCCTGGTGGTCGACGCCGGCTCGCTGGGCAGCCTGCCCGCCTCCGCGCTCGGCCACATGGCGGCCATCAACTTCGCGCACGGACTGGACCGCCACGACCTGGCGCGCGCGGCGCTCCTCCAGACAGGAGACCGCAGCAACCTCCTCCTCCTGGCCCAGTCGTTCATCGATCCGGCGCCGGTCCGCTGCGCCGTGGTCAACAGCCTCGGTCTCCCGGTGGGCGTGGACCCCAACCCGCCGACGGAGGGAGGCATCGCGCTCGAGCGCGTCCTCGATCTTCGCGCCATCGGGCGCTATCACCCGCCCGAGGAGCGCGCCGCCGATCCAGCGCGCCTCGCCGCGGCGTACCGCGTCCGGCCCGAGCAGAGCGCGATCGACGACCCGGCGTCGAGCTTCCTGGCCGCGGAGCTCCTGCTCCGCTCCGGCAGCAACGTCGTCTTCACCCAGCCGCTCTACGCCGGCAGGCCGGATCGGCAGATCGACACGCACCACGACGCCACCGGCGCCCAGGCTCGCTCGATCATGGCCACCATCATGCCGCCGCTCCGTACCTTCGTCGGGCGAGCGCTCGCCCTGCCGGGCCGCAACGTGGTGATCGCGCTGGTCGGCGAGTTCAGCCGCACGGTCGGCGCGTCGGATCACGAACCGGGCGGGACCGCGACGGTCATCGGCAAGTACGTGCGGACGGGAAGCGCCGGCCCGCAGACGCCGGCGGGCGCGCCCCCGCCCGGCAGCCCCCCGCCCGCCGGGCTGTGGGCCTATCTCGCCGGCGTGCTGCGCCTGCCCGAGCATCAGTTCGGCCAGAACCCCGTCCCGGAGCTGGTCCTCGGGGAGCGAGTCTCGCGCGCCGCGTGATGGATGGGCGCCGCTCGAGGCGGTAGCGAGCTGACATAGCCGTCGCGATCCTTCGCTGCTTCGGGCCCGCGATACGCGCCCGCGAGCGCCGCATCCAGTAGCGCAGGGCGTACTCGGCCCCGCGCCATTCGCGGCAGCTTGAAGAGCTTGCCTCCCATGAGGCTTGACCCGGTCCCGCGGACCTGCACTCCTTGTGTCAAGGGGGATGACCATGAGACGTCCTGCGCTTGCGCTCACCACCCTGCTCGCCGTTGCCTGCTCCGGAGGGCCGGCCGGCGACACCGACGGACGAGCCGATGGCGAGGGCAATGCCATCGGCAACCCGGAGGGCTACGCCGTCCATGTCCTGAGCGGCGAGTTCCTGTCGGCCCGCGACGTCGCGATCAACGATCGATCGATCGACACATCCACCATCGAGGCGATCGACGACTCGGTGGCGGCCATCCTCGACGGCGCGGGCGCGCTCGTCGATTGGCACCTACAACTGCGTCCGCTGACCGAGCCGAGGACTCAGCCCGCCAGCGGGTCGCGATAGACCTCGGCGAGAGGCAGGTCGCAGTCGATCGAGGCAAGCGCTGCTGCCTCGTCGCGCTCCGCTACAATCTGCACCCAGCCACCGTCCGTCCGCCGCCAGACATCGATGCGGCGGCGGTCGTGGGCCATCAGCGCGACCTCCTGGAGCGAGGCGATCTGCTGGTAGTGCTCGAGCTTCTCCCCGCGGTCGTACGCCTCGGTCGACGGGCTCAGCACCTCGACGATCACCGTCGGGTTGGTGATCGTGTGGCCCTTCGGGTCCTCCGGGTCGAGCTCGAGCGAGCCGCACACGACCGACAGGTCCGGATAGGTGCCGAGACCGGTCGCCTTCACGCGGACGCGGAGATCGGAGTCGAACACGGCGCAGCGCCTCCCGCGCAGCTGCGTGGCCAGGAGGGCGATGACGTTTGCCGCGATGCGGGCATGGTCAGGAGACCCGCCCGCCATCGCCCACACGTGGCCGTCGAGGAACTCGTGCTTGACCCCGCTGTCCTCTTCCAGCTGGAGATAGTCGCGGAAGCTGAAGAGTTGCCGAGCGGGCTCGCTCACAGGGCGAGCGTAGCACGCACCGGCTGCCGTATCTCACGCCCGCTTCCGGCCCGTGCCCACCGGGTACCAGGCGATCGTGCCTCGGTCAATGCCACCCGGGCTGGAGCTGGCGAATGCGCTGGAACACGGCCCAGAAGGTGGGACCGAAGCCATAGTCGGTGGGCGGCTCGGCGGCGGCCATGCCCAGGATGACCGGGAAGTACAGGACGCGGCGCCCGACGAACCACTACGGCCGCTCCAGCTCGGCCGAGAAGCTGGTCTCGCGCACGCACTCTTCCAGGTCCTCGTCGGGCGGTTCGCCGACGACCGGCGAGAGCTCGGCGCTCTCGACCTGCGCGCCCACCTCCGGGTCGGCCACCACGACGAGCCTCGAAGATGGCGCCGCCGTTCAGCCTCGGATTGCGCTCGAACGCGGCCTCCGTGCACTCATCGAACAGGGGCCCGAGCTCCTGGAGGCGGCCTTGCACATCGGCCGAGCTCATCGGCAATCTCATCTCGGTGAGGCGCGGCTCGGCGCCGGCCGACCTGCCGGCCGACTCGCGCGGGCCCTCGGCCACCCGGTCACCGCGACCGCCGTGCGCCGCATGGACCAGCACGGCGTGTGCGTCGCCATCCACGCCGCCGTGTCGGAGGCCCGGCGTTTCTTCGATCGATCGTGCGCCCGACGGGCCGGCGGCCGCCTGCTGGGGCCCTGGCCGGTGTGCCGTCGCCGCCAGCGCCGGCGCGGGGCGGCTGCGCAGATCGACGGCGAGCGCCGCCATCGCGCAGACGGCCAGCGCGGCGGCGGCGAGCAGCCCCAGCTTCGCAGCGATCGAGGCGGGCCGAGATCGACACTACCTCGGCATCCGCGAGTCCTCGCGATTTCGCGACCTGCGGCCCGCGCGCCTATTCGGATGCGGCGTTGATCGAGGTCGGTCGGTCGGGATCGTCGCGCCGGCTGTCCTCGTAGAAGGACGCCAGATAGGCGCGCTGGGCGGCGCCGCAGGCCGGGTCGGAGAGCTGGCTCTCGACGCGGGAGCCGCGGATCGCGAGGCGGAGGCGCTGGCCGCCGACGCCGCGGACGATCAGGCGCTCTCTGTTGTCGCTCGGGCTCGTGCTGGCGGCGAGCTCGCGCCAGCGGCGCGCGGATCCGGTGGTCGGCTCGTCGCCAGCGGTCTCGATCGATAGATCGAGGTCGTTCATCCGGCCGGAGTCGTCGATCTCGGGGTCGTACCAGAAGAGCGCGGCCTTGAGGATGTCGACTCCTGGCGGCACGGCGATGCCGTCCTCGTCCGGGATGTACTGGATCTCGTCTCGCGACACGCAGGTGTCGGCGATCTGGTAGCCCCACGGGGCGTCTAGGCCGCTGCGATCGAGGCGGCGCAGCTCGAGGCGGCCGGCGCCGGTTCGTCGGTCGAGGCCGACCTCGCGACGCGCACCGTCGGTGCGCTGCCCTGCCTCGGGTGCGAAGCCGTCCCCCATGGCGAGGAGCAGGGCCATGAGCGCGCCGGGTCGGTGATGGAAGAACGCGGTCCGCTGGTCTCGCTCCCAGAACGCGAGCTCGAGGAGCGCCGCCGCGGCGACGGTCGGCGTCGAGAAGCTCGTGCCGCAGCCGATGAAGGCGCGGCCGGTGTCGGCGATCGACTCGCGGCGACAGCCCTGGGCCGCCAGGCCGATCACCGGGCGGTCGCCGGGCTCCCACGGGCCGGCTGCCATCGCGCCGCCGACCGACGAGGCGGTCAGCACCGGCGCGCGGCGCACGGCACCGGCGTCGTCGCGACCGGCCGCCAGCGCCGCCACGGTGAGCACGGTCGTCGCCGCGCCGGGCGGACCGACGGTGCAGCCGCGCGCCGAGGAGCCGCGGTTGCCGGCGCTCTTGATGACGAGGATGCCGGCCTCGAAGAGCGCGTCGACGTCGCGGGACACGAGATCGACGCCCCGACAGCTCCAGTCGTGGATCGGATCGATGGAGGCCGACATGCTGACGACGCGAATGTCGTCGGGGGAGGCGATGGTGTCGTCGATGACCCGCGCGAGCGAGGTCGGCTCGATGGCGTGGGCGTGCACGGTGAGCCCGGAGGGGAGGAGGCCGAGGACATCGGCCCGCAGCACGGCCAGGGTCGCCGAGGCATGCGGAGCGTGTCGCGCGGCGGCATCGCTGCAATCGGGCGCCCGGCAGCCCTCCAGCCGGAGCTCCAGGCCCGAGCCCGAGGACTCGCCGCGCCTCCACGCGGCCGGGTCGGGATACGGCCAGCCGCCGTACTCCCACAGGGCCATGTGCAGCCTGGACCGGGCGTCGGATGCGGATCCAGACCGGGCGAGCTGCGCCAGCTGGTGCCCTTCGCTGACGGCGCGGCGCGATGCCGCGATGCGCCCCGCCGCGCTCTGGCCATCGGCGACGAGCGCGACGGTCTCGTCGACGCGCGTCACGGGAAAGCGCTGGAGCAGGTCGAGCAGCATGTCCCGGGTGGCGGCGATCCGCAGGCCCTGGAGCATGGCGTAGCGCTCGATGACCCGGCCGCCCCGCGCCATCACCGCTGCCGCCGGAGGGTCGAGGGTCGCGCGAGCGCGTGCGCGGCGGTCGGCCACCCAGGCGCGGCGGGCGGCCGCGAGGGACGGCTCGCCCGTGATCTCACCGCGCGCGATCGCGTCGTCGAGCCACTGCGACAGGCTCGCCGGCCGGTCCGGCGGAGACAGGCGGACCTGGATGTCGTGCAGCTTGTTCGGCGAGATCTCGAGGGCGCGTTGCAGGCGCGCCGGCACGCGCGCGGCGATCGAGCTCGCCCTTGCGCGAGGACGGGCGGGCCGCGTGTCACCGTCGGCCAGGGCGCGGATCGGCACCAGAGTCTGGCCCTGGCGGGGCTCCTCCCACGGCGCGTCCTCGTATCCCCACAGGACCAGCGCGCGATGCGCACGCACGTCGCCGTGCGTGCCGGTGAGCGGGTGGCGCTGCCACATCGCGTCGATGGCCGCGACTGGCGGGGCGTCCCCTGCCGCGTCGCGGCCGCAGCCGGCCGCGCGAACCCACGCGAGGAGGAGGAACGCGCCCACCGCTGCGGCCGCGAGCCGGCGCACGCTCAGTTCTCTTTCTCGATCTCGGTCGCGGTGGGGCCGTCGGCGTCGTCGCGGTCGCTGTCCTCGACCAGCCAGGCGAGGTGCGCACGCTGCTCGCCGGAGCCGGTGCAGCCGGAGGGGTCGCCGGCGGCGGTCTGGTCCACGCTGGTTCCCTCGATGCGCCAGCGCCAGTACTGATTTCCGATCTCGCCGTCGAAATCATCGTGCGCGAACACGCGCTCCTTGTTGTCGAAGCCGACGTTGCTGCTGCGGACGGTCGACCAGGTGACGCCGTCAGCGCTCTTCTCCAGGAACAGCCCGAGGTTGCTGATCTCCTGGTCGTTCTCGATCCGGTTGTCGTACCAGAAGAGCACTCCCTTGATGACGTCGTAGCCGGTCTTCGTGGCCAGGTCGGGCGTCAGGTCGTAGTAGATGGTCTCGCCGTCGCCCACGCACATGGAGGCGATGGTCCACTGCCACGGCTGGTCGAGGCCGGCGTCGTCGAGCTTGCGCATCTTGAGGCGGCCCGCGCCCCACTTGCGGTCGAACTGATTGAGGAGCCGGCCGGAGTCGACCTGCCGGTCGCCCATCAGCAGCATCGCCGCGAACAGCTTGCCCGGCTGGCCGAGCAGCGACGTCGAGCCATATCCGGTCTCGAACCAGTCGGCGAAGTCGACGGCCGCCGCGCCGACGGCCGGGCCGGTGAGGCTGTTGCCGCCGACGTTGTTGCCGTACGATGTGCCGTCCCAGTTCGGCCGGTCCGTGAATCCGAACGTGAAGGTCATGTCGATGATCGTGCGGCCGCGGCCCGAGTTGCTGAACGATCCCTTGACGCCGCCGACGCTGCTCTGCGTGTCGAACGCCGCGTCGCGAACGCCGTCGGCGGTGTTGGTCGCCGGGGCGCTGCCGGCGGTGGTGAAGACGCCGATCGCGTCCTTGGGGTGGTGAACGTTGCAGACGGTGGAGTCGCCGTCGTTGCCGGCGCCACCGACCACGAAGAGTCCGGCCTCGTACAGCGCATCGGCGGCGATGGCGTCCGCGTCGTCGCCCAGGCAGGTCGGGGAGCCGCTGGCGCTGCCGGAGGTGTTGGCGACCGCGACGTCGAACTGGCTGACGTCGGTCAGCATCTGAGCGGCCGCGGCCGCCCAGCCGCCCACGTAGTAGGTGGCGTTGGCCTCGGGCGCGATGCCCGACTTGTTGATCTGCTCGGTCGGGTCGGTGACGGCCGGGTCCTGGCCCTGCGTGAGGTCGCCGATCGCGACGCTCAGGACCCGGTTGGGATGCTGCGAGGCGCTGTTCGTGAGCGCGCACGGCGGTGACTGGCACGACGTCCCCTGAAAGCGATCGACCCCCAGGGCCGCGCCGTCGTACAGCATGTTCATGTCGGCAGGTGAGTCACTGCCGCTCTCCCAGAGCGCCATGTGGAAGTCGTCGCCGGCGCCGGCGGAGCGCTCGCCGCTGAAGCCGTCGTCGATGAACTGATCGAGCTGGTGGCCCTCGCGGATG
>Ga0126377_10000238_pt1 | contig 32123 bp, 29 predicted proteins | sample PanSoiMetPlot_22_FD_92647 | JGI IMG/M metagenome (GOLD analysis project Ga0126377, IMG submission 92647) | Tropical forest soil microbial communities from Panama - MetaG Plot_22 | ecosystem: Environmental > Terrestrial > Soil > Tropical forest > Bulk soil | place: Panama | collected 2016-02-17 | reverse complement strand
GCTGGCCCGAAAGGTGTCGTGCCAATGATTCGCCAATGATTATTCTGGCTGAGTTCGAGGATCATGGCACGCCGCGTCGGTACCCAGCCAACTCCGCGGCCGACAACTTTGCCGCGACGATCCACTATTACTTGGGGCCCCTGCCGATCAATGACCTCCAAGAGGACTCTGGACGAAGAAGAACGCTCTCCCACTTTCACACTTACCACCTGGATTCCGTCATCCATGTAGTGCCAACCTCTTCTAGCTAGGAGTTGGAGCCGCTTGAGGTTGGGTTGATAACATTTGCACTTCTTTTCGAAGATCTCGTCGAGGAGGTCGGGGTTCGGGTGGCGTCCGAGCCAGACGTAGTAGGCGTTGATGGAGCGCCAGATGCGGTTGAAGTCCTCGCCGGTGGTCTGCAGCTCCGGTGGTGGCTCGGTCGTCGAGGTGGGCGCGACCGCAGTGGTGGCGGGGGCGGCGGTGGGCGTGGCACCGGCGTCGTCGGCGTTGTCGCGGCCGGTGAAGACGATCGCGGCGGCGGCGGCGAAGGTGATCAGCAGGATGCCGAGGACGATGGCGAGTTGGCGGCGGTCGATCATGCCCCACCCTCGTGCGTCGGGGTCGTCAGACGGTGGGACCGCACCGGCGCGGAGTGTAACGGACCGGGTGCCTTGCGTCGCGGGCTGATCCACAGCCCTGGCGTGAACCGGACGGCGCGAGGAGCGTACGGAGTCGTCAACCGCGGGCGCGGGTGGCGGCGGGGACCGGTGCCGGGGCGGGCTCGCCGTAGCGGAGCAGCTCGTCGGCGGCGGTGTAGGGGCCGAGGCTGCGGGCGAGGACACGCTCGGCGAGATCGTCGAGGGCCTGGCCGCGACGGACCGCGCCGAGGCGGGTCCGCAGGGCGGCCACGGCGATCTCCTCGATCTCGCGGGCGGCGCGGGCGTGGCGGCGCCGCTGCAGCTCGCCGGAGGACCGCAGGTGCGAACCGTGCTCGGCGATCGCCTTCGCCACCTGGTCGACGCCCTTCCCGTTCCCGGCGGAGAGCTTGATCACCGGCGGGCTCCAGCGGCGGTCGCCGCCCGGCTCAGGGACGCGCGGCAGCCCGAGGTGGACCATCTCGCGCAGGTCGCGGGCGACGCGGTCGGCGCCCTCGCGGTCGGCCTTGTTGACCGCGAGCACGTCGGCGACCTCCAGGATGCCGGCCTTGGCGATCTGGACGGCGTCGCCGAGGCCGGGTGCGAGGACGACCAGGGTCGTGTCGGCGAGGCCGGCGACGTCGATCTCCGCCTGGCCGACGCCGACGGTCTCGACCAGGATCACCTCGCAGCCGGCGGCGTCGAGCACCCGGGCCGCCTGCGGGGTCGCCCATGCCAGCCCGCCGAGCGCGCCGCGGGTGGCCATCGAGCGGATGTAGACGCCCTCGTCGAGCGCGTGCGCCTGCATCCGGACCCGGTCGCCGAGCAGGGCGCCGCCGGTGTACGGGCTGGAGGGGTCGACCGCGAGCACGCCGACCGTGCGGCCCTCACGCCGCCACAGCGCGACCAGCGCGCTCGCCAGCGTCGACTTGCCGACGCCCGGCGCCCCGGTGAGCCCGACCACCGCGGCCTGTCCCGCGCTCGCGCTGAGCGCCTCGGCGGCCGTGCGCAGCTCGCCGCCCTCCCCGCGCTCCAGGAGGGAGATCAGCCGTGCGACCGCGCGGCGGTCGCCGCCGCGGACCCGCTCGATCAGCTCGTTGACCGGTGCCGGGCGGCGGCGCCGCCCATCTCCATGGGAGGGGCGGAGGGAAGGGCGCATCGGACCCGACACGGCGCTGGCCGCATGCGGTCCGCCGGCACCGGCGCCGGCTTCGGCTCCAGCCCCGACGTCCAGCTGGGGCGCAGTGCCCTCGTCCAGCTCGGGCGCGGTGCCCTGGCTGTCGGTCATCGGCTGGGCGTGCCCGTTCCGCGGGGGTCCGCGGAGCGCCCCTCGGCGGCCTCGGGGGGGTCGTCCGGGGTGGTCATCGCGCCCTGGGGGACGGGCCCGGCCACGGCCGGGCCGTCGCCGCCGACTGCGGCGCGGACCCACTCGACGATGCGCGCGGTCGGGGTGCCGGGGGTGAAGATCGCGGCGACGCCCTGCCGGCCGAGGGCCGCGGCGTCCTCGGCGGGGATGATGCCGCCGCCGAACACGACGACGTCCTCGGCGCCGGCCTCGCGCAGCAGCTCGAGCACCCTCGGGAACAGGGTCATGTGCGCGCCGGAGTGGATGGACAGCCCCACGGCGTCGGCGTCCTCCTGCAGCGCCGCCGCGACGATCTGCTCCGGCGTCTGGTGCAGCCCGGTGTAGACGACCTCCATGCCCGCGTCGCGCAGCGCCCGCGCCACGATCTTCACGCCGCGGTCGTGCCCGTCCAGGCCGGGCTTCGCCACCACGACCCGGATCCGCTCGTCAGCCATCGTCAGCTCGCTCCCGTCCGGTCGGCCCCAGCATGTCGGCTACAGCATCGGGGGCTCGACGTACTCGCCGAAGACGCCCTTGAGCGTGACCGTCATCTCGCCGAGGGTCGCCTCGGCCCTGGCTGCGTCGACCAGGTGGGGGATCAGGTTCGTGTCGCCGCGGGCGGCCGCCTCCAGCTTGGCGAGGGCGGCGTCGACGGCGCCCTGGTCGCGGTCGGCGCGGCGGCGGGCCAGGGCCTGGCGCTGCTCGCGCTCGACCTCGGCGGGGATGCGCAGGATCTCCAGCGGCTCGTCGTCGGTGACGTGCCGGTTGACGCCGACGATGACCTTCTCGCCCTTCTCGAGCTGCTGCTGGTAGGCGAAGGCGGCGTCGGCGATGTGCTGCTGGAACCAGCCGCGGTCGATCCCGGCGAGCACGCCGTCCAGCATCGAGCCCGAGCCCATCTCCTCGATGCGGGCGAACAGCTCCTCCGCACGCCGCTCCGTCACGTCGGTCAGGTGCTCGACGTACCAGGAGCCGCCGAGCGGGTCGATCACGTTGCCGGCGCCGGTCTCCTCGGCGAGCACCTGCTGGGTGCGCAGCGCGATCCGGGCGGCCCGCTCGGTCGGCAGCGCGTACACCTCGTCCAGCGCGTTGGTGTGCAGCGACTGGGTGCCGCCGAGGACGGCCGCGAGCGCCTCGATCGCGGTCCGCACGACGTTGTTGTCGGGCTGCTGCGCGGTCAGGGAGACCCCGGCCGTCTGTGTGTGGAAGCGCAGCTGGAGGGCTTTGGGGTTGGTCGCGCCGTAGCGCTCGCGCAGCCGGCGCGCCCAGATCCGGCGCGCCGCCCGGAACTTGGCGATCTCCTCGAAGAAGTCGATGTGCGCGTCGAAGAAGAACGACAGCTGCGGCCCGAACACGTCCACGTCCAGCCCGCGGCGCTGGCCCAGCTCCACGTAGGCGAAGCCGTCCGCGAGCGTGAACGCCAGCTCCTGCGCGGCGGTCGAGCCGGCCTCGCGGATGTGGTAGCCGCTGACCGAGATCGGGTGGTACTTGGGCACCTCGGCGGCGCAGAACTGCATCAGGTCGGCGGTCAGGCGCAGGTGCGGCTGCGGCGGGAACAGCCACTCCTTCTGGGCGATGTACTCCTTGAAGATGTCGGTCTGGAGCGTCCCGTCGAGGTGCGCGAGGTCGGCGCCCTGGCGCTCGGCGACCACCAGGTACATCGCGAACAGCATCGGCGCCGGCCCGGAGATCGTCATCGAGGTCGTGAGCCGCTCCAGCGGCAGGCCGGAGAAGAGCACCTCCATGTCGGCCACCGAGTCGATCGCCACGCCGCAGTGGCCGACCTCGCCGAGGCTGCGCGGGTCGTCGGAGTCGCGGCCCATCAGGGTCGGCATGTCGAACGCGACCGAGAGCCCGCCGCCGCCGTGGGCGATCAGGTACTTGTAGCGCTCGTTGGTCTCGCGCGCGTTGCCGAACCCGGAGAACTGCCGGATCGTCCAGGACCGGCCGCGGTACATGGTCGGGTAGACCCCGCGGGTGTAGGGATACTCGCCGGGGAAGCCGATCGTCCCCGCCACGTCCCGGTCGGGGTCGTCCAGGGGGGAGTACAGCGGCGCGACCTCCTCCCCGGAGAGGGTGGTGAAGTCCGCGTCGCGCTCGCCGGTGGCCGCGTACCGCGCCCGCCAGCGCTCGGCCGCCTCCCCGATCGCGGTGCCGGAGTCCGCGGGGCCTGCGCCCGGGTCCGCCCGCCCGGCCTCGGGGTCCGCGGGCCCGGTGGTCCGGCGCCCGGGGCCGGCGTGGCCGCTGGAGGACGGGGTGGGTTCGGCCGGGACGTCCTGGTGGGTCATCGCGTCCTCCGTCGTGTCCACGTGGGCTCTGGCAACGGTGCCGTCGGGGAGGCTCGGCCGGTCGGTCCGGGACCGGACCGCCCGGCGGGCGGTGGCGCGGCACGCCGGTGCCGCGGTCGCGCAGCCATTGTGGCCAGCGCGGCGCGCCCGCCGCCAGCACGGCGGCGCTCGCTGGACCGCTACCCGGCGTCGGCGTCCCGTACGCGCCGGCGGTCCGGGTCCGTCCCCCGCCGGGAGACGGCGTCGGGACAGACAGTTGCTTGCAGAAGGCAACTATCTGTGCTGCACTGTCGGCATGACCGGCCGCCCCGCCACCGACACGACCGCCCAGGATCTCGAGGCGATCGAGCGGGCGTTCACCCGGTTCGCCCGGCGGCTGGTCCAGCGACCTCTGCACGAGGCGCACATGGCTGCGGCGGGCCTCCCGCTCGACCGCGCCGCCTACTCGCTGCTCGCCAGGCTCGGGGAGTGCGGCCCGGTCCGCGTCTCCGAGCTGGCTCAGCGGCTCGGCGTCAACGCCTCGACGACCAGCCGCCAGGTCCAGCTCCTCGAGCGCGAGCGCCTGATCCGCCGCGCGACCGATCCCGTGGACCGGCGCGCCGCGATCCTCGAGCTGACCGGGGAGGGGCGCGTGGTCCTCGAGCGCCTGCGCCGCCATCGCAGCGCCCGGCTCGCGGCGCTGCTAGAACCCTGGCCCGCCGAGGACCGCCACCGGCTCGCGGTGCTGCTGACCAGGTTCCTGGACGACGTCGAGCGCGCGCAGCCCCCCGGCCGACAGCCCGCGGCCGCGGCGGCCGGCCCGCGCCCCGGGCGGATCCCGGACCCGGACGGCGGACAGCCCCCGGACCACGTGCTCCACCTGGAGGAACCCGCATGACCACCACCTCGACGCCGGCCCCCCGCGTGGGGGGCTACCAGCTCGGGCAGCGCCAGCTCTTCCTGGTCTTCGGCGGGTTGATGCTCGGCGTGCTGCTGGCGGCGCTGGACCAGACGATCGTCGCCACCGCGCTGCCGACGATCGTCGGGGAGCTGGGCGGCCTGGAGCACCTGTCGTGGGTGGTGACCGCGTACCTGCTCACGTCGACGGCCTCGACGCCGCTGTACGGCAAGCTCGGCGACCTCTACGGCCGCAAGCGGGTGTTCCAGGCCGCGATCGTGATCTTCCTGGTCGGCTCGGCGCTGGCGGGCCTCGCGCAGAACATGAACGAGCTGATCGCGTTCCGGGCGCTGCAGGGCCTCGGCGCCGGCGGGCTGATCGCGCTCGCGATGGCGATCATCGGCGAGGTCGTCTCGCCCCGGGAGCGGGGCCGCTACCAGGGGTACCTCGGCGCCGTGTTCGGCCTGGCCAGCGTCGCCGGGCCGCTCGCCGGCGGGCTGTTCACCGACCACCTGAGCTGGCGCTGGGTGTTCTACGTCAACGTGCCGCTCGGGCTGGCCGCGCTGGTCGTGACGGCGATCGTGCTGAACCTGCCGTTCCACCGCGTCGACCACGCCATCGACTACGCCGGCGCGGCGCTGCTCGTCGCCGGCGTGACCAGCGCGCTGCTGGTGACCGTCTGGGGCGGCAACGAGTTCCCTTGGGACTCGCCGGTGATCCTCGGCCTGGCGGCGGCCGCGCTGGTGATGCTCGCCGCCTTCATCGCCTGGGAGCGGCGGGCGGAGGAGCCGGTCGTGCCGCTCAGGCTGTTCGCCAACCGTGCCGTGCTGGTCGCGTCGGTGCTCATGTTCCTGGTCGGCCTGGCGATGTTCGGCGCGATCGTGTTCCTGCCGCTGTTCCTCCAGGTCGTCTCCGGGGTCAGCGCGACCAACTCGGGCCTGCTGCTGATCCCGCTCATGATCGGGATCGTCTCGACGTCGGTCGTCGTCGGCCGGCTGATCACCCGCACCGGCCGCTACAAGCGCTTCCCGGTCATGGGCGCGTTCGTGCTGCTCGCCGGGTTCGGGCTGCTGAGCACCGTCGGTGTCGGGACCGGCTGGACCGAGGTGTCGGCGTACATGGTGGTCATCGGGGCGGGGCTCGGCATGTTCATGCAGGTCCTGGTCCTGGCCGCGCAGAACGCGGTCCCGCTTCGCGACCTCGGCACCACGACCTCGATGGCGTCGTTCGCCCGGTCGCTCGGCGGCGCGTTCGGGACCGCCCTCTTCGGCGCGATCCTGTCGGCGAGGCTGACCAGCGAGATCGCCGCCCGGCTGCCGGCGGGCCGCCTGCCCGCCGGGCTGGACCCTGCCGCGCTGCGCTCCAGCCCCGCCAGGCTCCTGGCGCTCCCGCCCGGGGTCAGGCAGCCGCTGGTGGAGGCGTTCGGCAGCGCGATCCACACCGTCTTCCTGGCCGCGATCCCCGCGGTGCTGGTGGTCTGCGCCGTCGTCTGGTTCCTGCCGGAGCTGCCCCTGCGCGAGTCCGCCTACCTCGGCGGCGACGACCACGGCCAGCGGGAGGACCTTCCGGCCGGCACCCCGGGCGTGCGCGGCGGCGCCTGAGTCCCGCCGCAGGTCCGGGCCGGCGGGGCCGCGTCCCGCGTCCGGGCCGTCAGGGTCCCGGCCGGGTGGGGGTCCCGGCCGGGACCGGCTCAGCCGCCGTCCACCCGGACCTCGCCGCGCATCCCGTAGGCCCAGTGGCCGGGCAGGTGGCAGGCGAACTCCACCCGCCCGGGGTGCGTGAACGTGAAGGTCGTGCGCCGCTCCGCTCCCGCGGGCACCGACACCTCCCCGGGCACGTCGCCGTGGTGGTGGCGCTCCCGGCCGTGCTCGTGGCGCCGGTGCACCGCCTCGTCGCCGACGATCAGCTCGTGGTCGATGGGGTCGGTGTTGCGGACGACGAAGGTCACCGTGTCGCCGACCCGGGCGGTCAGGTGGTCGGGGAGGAAGCGGGAGTGGCGCACGTCCAGCACGACCGTCCGCTGCCCCGCCACGGCCGGGCGCGCGCAGCCGGCGGCGGCCAGCAGGAGCGCGCACAGCCCGGCCCGCCCGAGCAGCCCGGCGCGGGTCATCGCGCCCGCCTCGCCAGGCGGGCGCCGCCCACCGCCGCCAGGGCCAGCCCGAGCGCGACCGCCCACCACGGCCACGGCGCGGCCGGCGGCCCCGGGTCCGGCAGGCTCCCGGGCGTGCCGTCCCTGAGCCCGACCAGCCCCGCCGCGACCGGCGACGGGTCGCCGCGGCCACTGGCGTCGACCGCGAGGTCGTACGACAGCCGCGACGCGGCGCTGTCCACGCGCAGGTAGCTGAGCCACATCCCCGACTCGCGGACCCAGCCCATGCCTTTGTCGGCGTGCAGGTCGCGCAGCAGGCCGGGCGAGGCGTCCTGGCTGCGCGCCAGCTCCAGGCCGTCGCCGGGCGAGGGGCGGGGGAGCATCGCGGGCGTGCGCTCGGTGAGCAGGTAGACGTCGGCCTGGACCCGCTCGTCCGGCCGCAGGCCGAGGCCGAGGATCCGCAGCGGCACCCACGGGCTGTCGGTCGGGATCGTCAGGTGCACCGGCGTGCCGTCGCCGATCCGCTGCCCGCGCGCCGCCGCCGCGGGCGCGTCGAAGCTCGCCGCCATGAACACCGGGCTGCGCGCGGCGTAGAAGTCGAGCACCTCGGGGGCGTCCGGGCTGAGCCCGAAGCCGTGCGCGCGCGCCCACTCGCCGACGGCGTGGCCGCCGCCGCGCAGCACCGTGATGTCCAGCGCGTCGACCCGGGCCTTGAGGATCTCCACGGCGGCGTCGCCGCGGGCGGCGGCCGGGGCGGCCTCGGCGGCGAGGGTCTGCGGCTGGGTCTCCTGGACCAGCCGCCGCAGGGTCCAGTCGCCGCCCTTCTCGACTTTGGTCGGCACGTCCGGTAGGGGGATGATCGAGCCGAACTTCGCGCCGCCGCCCGCGTACTCGAACGAGGTCACGTATTGCTCCACGCCGTCGGCGTAGCCGGCGAGCGTGGTGGTGCGGGAGAGCCGGACGGTGCCGCCCGGCCCGACCAGCCCCGCGCAGGCGAGCGCCGGCCCCGCGCCGGCCATGATCGCGAGCAGCAGCGCCAGCGGTCCCACCAGTGCGGCGCGCCACAGTTGCCGTCCCATCGGTCCTCCCTCGCAGCCGGGGTCTCATCGTTCGCGAGGTGGGACGTTCCGGGTGGCGGCCTGGTTCCCGCCCGGCGGTGGCGGTCGGAGCCTGCCACCCGCCGCCGCACCGCCCGGACCGTCCAGGCGCTGGTCGGGGTCGCCGCGCCAGTCGCAGAAGTGCACCGCGCCGCCCGGCGTCCGCGCACCTACACTGGCGCGTCCCGACCGACCCGGAGCCAGGAGCCGCCATGCACGCCGCCGGACCGCCGACCGAGCGCAGCAGCGCGCTGTTCGAGCGCGCCAGGCGACGGATCCCCGGCGGGGTCAGCTCGCCGGTGCGGGCGTTCGGGGCGGTCGGCGGGGTGCCGCGCTTCTTCGCGCGCGGCGAGGGCGCGGAGCTGGTCGACGTGGACGGCAACCGGTACGTGGACCTGGTGCTGTCCTGGGGGCCGCTGATCGCGGGCCACGCGCACCCGAGGGTGGTCGAGGCGGTCCGGGCCGCCGCGGCGCGCGGCACCTCGTTCGGCGCGCCGACCGAGGGCGAGGTGCTGCTGGCCGAGGAGATCGCCCGCAGGGTGCCGGTCGCCGAGCGGGTCCGCCTGGTCAGCTCCGGGACCGAGGCGACGATGAGCGCGGCGCGGCTGGCCCGCGCCGCGACCGGCCGGCCCAAGCTGGTCAAGTTCGCCGGCTGCTACCACGGCCACGCCGACGGGCTGCTGGCCGCGGCCGGCTCGGGCGTGGCGACCCTCGGGGTGCCCGACACGCCCGGGGTCACCGGCGCGCAGACCGCCGACACGGTGGTGCTGCCGTTCAACGACGAGGCCGCGCTCGCCGCCGCCGTGGACGAGCTGGGGGAGCGGATCGCCGCGGTGATGGTCGAGCCGGTCGCGGCGAACATGGGCGTCGTCCCCACGACCGAGGCGTTCCGCTCGGCGCTGCGCGCCGAGACCCGGCGCATCGGGGCGCTGCTGATCGTCGACGAGGTCCTCACGGGGTTCCGGGTCGGCCCGGCCGGCGCGACCGGCCTGTACGCGCTCGAGCCGGACCTGGTCACCTTCGGCAAGGTGATGGGCGGCGGGCTGCCGGCCGCCGCGTACGCCGGGCCGGCCGAGCTGATGCGGCTGGTCGCCCCCGAGGGCCCCGTGTACCAGGCGGGCACGCTGTCGGGGAACCCGCTGGCGACCGCGGCGGGCCTGGCGACGCTGTCGCTGCTCGACACGGCCGCGTACGAGCGGCTCGACCAGGTGGCCTCGGCGCTGGCCGCCGGCGCCCGCGCGGCGTTCCGGGCGGCGGGCCTGCCGGCGCGGGTGCAGCGGGCGGGCAACCTGCTGAGCGCGTTCATGACCGGCCGCGAGGTGCGCGACTACGCTGGCGCGCGCGCCCAGGACACCGGCGCCTACGCCCGCTTCTTCCACGCGATGCTGGACCGCGGCGTGTACCTGCCGCCGAGCGCGTTCGAGGCCTGGTTCGTCTCGATCGTGCACACCGACGAGCAGGTCGAGCGCGTCATCGGCGCCATGCACGAGGCCGCGGCGACCGTCGCACCCGCGCGGTAGGGTCACGGGCCGGACGAACCTTCCACCTCCCCGCGGACGAGGCAGGCCCGAGCCCATGACGCCCAGCCCATGATGAAGCGCAGCCATTTCCTGATCGGCGCGGCCGCCGGGGCGCTCGCCGCCGACGTGCTCGACGAGTCGCTGGTCCTCGGCGTGCTGGTCGCCGGGCTGGCCGCGCTCCTCCCCGACGCCGATCATCCCGGGTCGGTCACCGGGCAGCTCCTGCCCGGCTGGTGGCACCGCCTCACCCCCGGGCACCGCGGGCCGACCCACTCGCTGGCCTGGTGCGGGCTGCTGGCCGGGCTCGCCTACGCGATCCAGGGGCTGTTCTCGGCCGGCCCGGTCGGTCCGGTCGTCGCGGTCCTGATCGGCGTCGGCGCGCTCTCGCACGTCGCCGCCGACGGGCTCACCACCCAGGGCGTGCCGCTGTGGTGGCCGTTCCGGCGCCGCAAGGTCGTGCTCCTCGGCGGACTCGCGTTCCGCACCCACAGCTGGCCGGAGGTCCTGGTCACCCTCACGGTCGTGAGCGGCGCGGCCTGGCTGGTCGTCCGGTCCTGAGCGGCGGTCCGCTCACAGGCCGCCGGCGCTGTCGAACGGCCAGATCAGCACGACCGCTCGACCGACGAGGTCGGACTCCTTGATCGGGCCGAACGTGCGCGAGTCGGCGGAGTCCTCGCGGTTGTCGCCCATCATCCACAGCTGGCCGGGCTCGATGCGCACGGGGCCGAACGTCGAGGTCACGGTCCCGGGTTTGAGGTAGGGCTCGTCGACCGGCTGCCCGTTGCGGTACAGCTTGCCGCCGCGGCCGGCCACGACGTCCCCGGGCGTGCCGATGACTCGCTTGATCAGGTCCTCGGTCCCCGGCGGCGCGTTGCCGAACGCCTTGGCCATCATCCGCTGGAGCGCTCCGGCGACGCCGCCGGCGGGCGGGGCGGCGTCGGGGTCCGGCCGGACGAACACGGCCACCTGGCCGTGCTGCGGCGTGCCGAACTTGTAGGCCGTCCGGTTCACCAGCACGCGGTCGCCGATCTCGAGCGTGGGCACCATGCTGCGCGAGGGGATGTAGTACGCCTGGACCACGAACGCCTTGACCATGACCGCGAGGATCACCGCGATCATCGCCAGGAACGGCAGCTCCTGCCACAGCGCCCGCCGGCTGACCCGCGGGCGGGCCCTGACCAGCCGGCTGGGCCTCGCGGCGGCGCCCGCCCCCTGGCGCCGGCCGAGCGCTTCGCCGGGCGCGCGCCCGGCCGCCCGCCGCGGCGCGGCGGGCGGGGCCGTCGCCGCGCTCGTGGCCGTCCGCCGCGGTGGGACCTGCGGGCGCGGCGCCCGCCACGAGCTGGCGTGCCGCGCCGCGCGGCTGGGGACGACCCGCGGCGGCGGCTCCTCCCCCGGCGGCCCGAACGTCACCGGCGGCGGGAGCTGCGCGCTCTGCGCGAGCGGCGGCAGCGCCGGGCGGTCGTCGTGGGTCGCGCCGGCCCGGCGCTCGAGCGTCCAGCCGCCCCAGGCCGCGGCGGGCGGCTGGACGGTGCCCGCGTCCGGCTGGTCCGCCGGGTCCGGCGCGGGCGGGAACGGGGCAGGCGGGAACGGGCTGCCGAGCTGCTGGGCGTCGCTGAGGGGTCCGGCTGGTCCAGGGAGTCCTTCGCTGGGGTGTGCGGCCGAGTGGGGGGTGGGGGCTGGAGGGGTCGGTCGGACGGTGCCTGGCCCCGAGGGCGGGTCGGGGCCCTGGGACCTCGGATCGCCCGGGGCGGGCGGCAGCCGGCGGGTGGGCCCGCGCGTCGGCCACGGGACGGGACCGGGCGGCCCGGGGCTGAGCGCCGGCGGCCCCGCCGGCGCGACACCCGGAGCCGTCGCGGGCGGTGCGCCGGCAGGTCCCGCCGCGGCGGGCGGGGCGAAGCCGGAGGCGGGCGGGCCGAGCCCGGCCGCGCCGGGGCCGAAGCCGGAGGTCGCCGCCGGCGGTGGGGTGGCGGCCGGGGGTCGCGGGACGGCGCCCGGCGACAGGCGGGGGGCCGGCGCCCGGGGCGGCGCGCCCGGCGGCGGGCCGCTGCCCGGGAACGCCGGGTCCGGGCCGGTGCCGGCACCAGGCCCCGGGCCGCGCTTGAAGTCCAGGCCCGGCCAGGACAGCTCGAGGCGGCGCGCGTCGCCGCCGCCGTCGCCCGGGGAGACCGGCTCGGTCCATCTCCGACCGGCCGGCGGCTGCGCCGGCCAGCCGGTCGCGGGTGCCTGGAAGGCCACCGGTCCGGACGGCTGCTGCTGCCAGACACCCGGGGGCGGCGGGCCCCACGGCCGCACCGGCGGCAGGATCCCGGGCGGGAGCGTGACCGGGTCGGGCGGGCCCTGGAGGTGGGAGGACGGCCGCACCGGCGCCGAGATCAGCGGCCTGCGGCCCGTCCGCGGCGGCCGGCTCTCCAGCCCGGGCGGCCCGTCGCGGCCGAGCGGGTCGGGCGAGCGGCCGCCGCTGTCGGGACCCCGCCCGAGCGGGTCGCCGCCGCCGGGCGGTGACGGCGGGACGAGGCGGTAGGGCTGCGCGGCGACGGTCGGCGCGGGTGGGCTGGTCCAGGGCGCGGGTGGGCCGCTCCGCCCGCTCGGCGGGGGCATGCCGGCCCGCCCGCCGGGCGGGGTGGCGCCGGTGGCCGGCCCGTCGGGGAAGAGCACGCGGCCGCGCGGCGGCTCCTGGGCGGCGGGCGGCCACGGGTCCCGGAAGGCCGGTGGACCCGCGGGCGGGAGCGTCGGGCTCCCGGGCGCGCCGTTGGCCGGCCGCCTCGGCTCGGCGGCCGGGTCCCGCTGCGCGGCGAGCCACGGCGGGTCGGTCGTGACCGGCTGCGTGGCCAGCCAGGGCGGGTCGGTGCCGCCCGGCTCCTGCGCGAGCCAGGGCGGGTCGCCGGTCGAGCCGTTGCCCCGGGAGCCGCCGTTCGCGGGCGGCCAGCCGTCGCCGTCCAGCCCCAGACCGCCGGCGTCGGTGAGGCCGCCCTGGCCGGAATCGGCCGGCGGCGGGGCGTAGGGATCCAGGCCCCCGGCCCGTGGGTCGGGAGCCCGCTCGGGGGACTCGTGCACGGCGCTCATCAGAAGGCGCGACGGTTCCGGACGCGGACCATGGGGGGAGTCGGCCACCGGTCCGCGGCGGGCCGGCTGGACTCCATGGACCGTCCTCGTCAATTGTCAGAGTAGAGCCTGTCCCGTGGCAATGCGACTCCGATCGGATTCCTGCGCCGAACGGCGCACGTCGACCACGCACAGAGCACACCCGGCCACGCTTCGAGCCCGACCGCGCAGAACCGGTCGGGATGCCATCCTGAGCACGGGCAGGACCCGAGGAAGGCAGGAGGCGACCGCGGGCGAGCTGAGGGCGGCGACCATGGCGGGCACGACGGGCTCCAGGCGGATGATCCTGCTGGGCGCGCCCGGCTCGGGCAAGGGCACGGTCGGCAGGGCGCTGTCCGCCTGGCTCGGGATCCCGCACGTCTCCTCGGGGCAGCTCCTGCGCGCCTCGATCGAGCGCGGCGACCCCCACGGCATCGCCGAGCCGGTCGCGCAGGGACGGTTCGTGGACGACCTCGTGGTCATCCGCGTGGTCCAGGAGCACCTCGGCGACGCCTTCATCCTCGACGGCTACCCGCGCACGGTCCAGCAGGCGCGCCAGCTCGACGCCGTCCTGCTGCGCTCGGGCAGGCCGGTCCAGCTCGTGCTCGAGCTGGCCGTCGGCGACGAGACGGTGGTCGCCAGGCTGACGCGGCGCGCGAGCCTGGAGGGCCGTCCCGACGACGCCGACCCGCGGGCGATCGCGGCCCGCCTGGCCACCTACCACCAGGAGGCCGGCGCGCTGCGCGCGCACTACGCCGACCGGCTGCGGACCGTCGACGCGGCCGGCCCGCCCGAGGAGGTGGCCGCCAGGGCCAGGCGGGCCGTCTCCGCCGCCCCCCCGCGGCCGGCGGTCCGCTGACCGCCGCGCGCCGGCCGGGCGCCCGCCTCAGGAGACCTCCGCGTCGACGGTCGCCAGGGCGCGGTCGAGCACGTCGAGGCCCTCGTCGAGCAGGGCGGGCTCGATCACCAGCGGCGCGAGGATGCGCACCACGTTGTCGTACATCCCCGCCTTGAGGGTGAGCAGGCCGTGCCTGGCGGCCTCGGCCAGCACCATCGTGGTCGCCTCGCGCGCGGGCTCCCTGGTCCGGCGGTCGGTGACCAGCTCCAGGGCCATCATCGCGCCGAGTCCCCGGACCTCGCCGACGATCCGGTAGCGCTCGCCCATCTCGCGCAGGCGCGTTCCCAGCACGTGGCCCAGCCGCTCGGCGCGGTCGAGGAGGTCGGTGGTCTCGAACATCTCGATCGTGGCCAGCGCCGCGACGCATGCGAGCGGGTTGCCGCCGTAGGTGCCGCCGAGCCCGCCCGGCCTGGGCACGTCCATCAGCTCCGAGCGGCCGGTGACCGCCGCCAGCGGCAGCCCCGACGCGATCGACTTGGCCGACAGCGTGAAGTCCGGGACCACCCCGGGGGCCTGCTCCAGCGCGTACAGGGTGCCGGTGCGGCCGAACCCGCTCTGCACCTCGTCGGCGACGAACGGGATGTCCAGCTCCCTGCAGGTCTCGGCGATCCGCTCCAGCCAGCCCGGCGGCGGCGCGATGAAGCCGCCCTCGCCCTGCACCGGCTCGACGATCAGCGCGGCGACGTTGCCCGCGCCGACCTGCAGCTTGAGCTGCCTGGCGGCCTCGTCGGCGCAGGCCAGCCCGCAGCCGTCGGGACGCAGGCCGAAGGGGCAGCGGTAGCAGTAGGGGAACGGCAGGCGGTGGACCTCCGGCGGGAAGGGGTGGTAGCCGTCCTTGTAGGGGCTGTGCTTGGCGGTCATCGCCAGCGCCAGGAGGGTGCGGCCGTGGAAGGCGTTGTCGAACACGGCCACGCCCTGCCGCCCGGTGGCGGCGCGGGCGATCTTGACCACGTTCTCGGTCGCCTCCGCGCCGGAGTTGGCCAGCATCGTGCGCTTCTCGTAGTCGCCCGGCGTGAGCCGGTTCAGCGCCTCGGCGACCGCGACGTACGGCTCGTGCATCAGCGCGTGCTGGCAGGTGTGCAGGTACGCGTCGAGCTGCGCCTTGAGCGCGGCGACCACGGCCGGCGGGGTGTGCCCGGCGTTGAGCACCCCGAGGCCGCCGGTGAAGTCGATGAAGCGGTTGCCGTCGACGTCCTCGACCACCGCCCCGTGCGCCGCCGCGGCGTACACCGGTTGCATGGTCGCCACCCCGCGGGCGACCGCGCGGCGGCGGCGGCCCTCCAGCTCCAGGCTCCGGGGGCCGGGCACCGCCCCGGACAGCTTCGGCTCCTGCGGCAGCGTCACGCTGGTCCTCCTCGGTCGGTGCGCCGGGCGGCGCCGGACGGTCCTGCGGCGGGTGGCCGTCCCCGCGAGGATCGCACCCGCCGTGGACCCCAGGAAGGTCCCGGACGTCCAACTCGTCCCTCCAGCTATGGACGGATCGCGCACGAGGGGCTGACGAGCACACTGCGCGTTCGTACAGTAACGGCAGCCGCGCGGGATCCGGTGCGGCCGGGCCGGCCAGGCGGGAGGATCCCATGCCAACCAGCGTCGCCGACCTGCTCGCCATGCGCGAGCTGTCCCTGCGGCTGGTCGCCGGCCACGCGGGGGTGACCCGGCCGGTCCGCTGGGCGCACGTCTCCGAGCTGGAGGACCCGACCGCGTTCCTGCGCGGCGGCGAGATCCTGCTCACCACGGGGCTCGGCCTCAGCCGCGGCGCCGAGCACCAGGCGCGCTACGTGCAGCGCCTGGCCGGCGCCGGCCTGGCCGGGCTGGGGCTCGGGCTCGGGTTCGGCTTCGACGCCACGCCGCGGGCGCTGGCGGCGAGCGCCGACGCCGCCGGCTTCCCGGTGTTCGAGGTCCCCTTCGAGATCCCCTTCATCGCGATCACCGAGGCGCTCGCGACCCGCCTGGTGCACGAGCAGTACGTCCTGCTGCAGCGGGCCAGCACCGTGCAGCAGGCGCTGTCCCGGCTGCTGCTGCAGGGCGCCGGCCTGCAGGCGCTGGTCACCGTCGCCACCCGCATGACCTCCTCCAGCGCGGCCCTGTTCGACCTGCACGGCGAGGTGCTGGCGCTGGCGACGGCGTCCGGCCCGCGGCTGGACCCGCGGGTCGCCTGGGCCGAGGTCCAGGCGCTCGGACCCGACGGCGTGGAGGCGCCGACCCCGCTCACGCCGGAGGGGAACCGCTGGCTGCTGCCGGTCATGGTCGCCGGGGCGCCGGCCGGGTTCCTGGTGCTCACCAGGCCGCTGCGCGGCGACGGGCCGGCCGGGTCCGACGGGCCGCTCGCGCAGCTGCTCGCCAACCACGTCGTCACCGCCGTCGGGCTGGAGGTCGCCAAGGCGCGCGCGGTCGCCGAGACCGAGCGGCGCCTGGTGGGCGACTTCCTCGACGCGCTGCTCGACGGCGAGCTGACCGGCGAGGAGACCAGCCGGCGCCTGCGCTTCCTCGGGCTCGGCGAGGCGCCGGCGGTGGCCGTCCTGGTGGCCGAGCCGCTCGTCTCCGGCCAGGGCCCGGCGAGCGCCGACCGGCTGGAGGGGCAGGTCGCCGCCGAGCTGGCCAGGCGGCAGGTGCGCTTCGCCACGACCGTCCACGAGCAGGCGGTGGTGGCGCTGTTCGAGGCGGCCGACGCCGGCGCGGCCCGCGCGCTCGCCGGCGCCGTGGCCGCCGGGCGCCCCGAGACGTTCGGGCTGGGGCCGCCCGTGTCCGACCCGCGCGCGCTGCGCCGCTCCTACCAGTCGGCCCGCTACGCGCTGCGGGCCCGCGCCGCCGGCGGCCAGCCGGCCGGGGGGCTGGCCACCGTCGACGACCTGCGGGCGCACCGGCTGCTGCTGGCCGTGCACGAGGAGTCGGTCGTCGAGGACTTCACCAGCGCGCTGCTCGGCCCGCTGCACGACTACGACCGGCGCCACCGCGGCCAGCTCGTGGCCAGCGTGCGCGCCTTCCTGGAGCACAACGGCAACTGGGAGTCCGCCGCCCGCGCCCTCGGGGTGCACCGGCACACGCTGCGCTACCGGATCGGCCGCGCCGAGGAGCTGACCGGGCGCTCGCTGTCGGCCGCCGACGACCGCGCCGAGCTGTGGCTCGCGCTGCGCATGGACGAGCTGCGGCCCACCCGCGACCCCGCCTGACCGCCGCGCGCCCGCCGGGACGGGCCGGGCGCCCGGCGGAGGTCAGCCGCCGAGGAGGCGCTCCAGGAGCCAGGTGCGCCGGCGTGCGGGGCGGCCGCTGCGCGCCTCCGCGCGGTCGGCGCCCGCGGCCAGGCGGAACGCGGCGTTGACCCCCAGCCAGCGAAGCGGCTCCGGCTCCCAGCGGCGCGAGCGGTGGCGGACCCAGGGCATGCGCACCAGCTCGCTGTCGCGGCGCAGGATCAGGTCGGCGAGCGTGCGGCCGGCGAGGTTGCTGGCCGCCACGCCGTCGCCGACGTACCCGCCCGCCCACGCCAGCCCGGTCCCCGGGTCGAACCCGACCGAGCTGAACCAGTCCCGCGGCGCGCCGAGCGCCCCGCCCCAGCGGTGGGTGACCCGCGCCCGGCGGGCGCCGGGGAACAGCTCGCCGAGCGCGCGCTGCAGCTCGACGAACACCCGCGGCTCCCGGTCGAACCGCGGCTCGACCCGCGAGCCGTAGTGGTAGGGGGCGCCCCGCCCGCCGAACACGATCCGGTCGTCGGCGCTGCGCTGCGCGTAGACGATGAGGTGGCGGCCGTCGCCGAGCGTCTGGCGTGCGGACCAGCCGACGTCGTCCCAGAACGCGCGGGGCAGCGGCTCGGTCGCGATCACCAGCGAGTACACCGGCAGCAGCGCGCGCCGCAGCCCGGGCAGCCGGGGCGTCCAGCCCTCGGTGGCGCGCACGACCACCTCCGCGGTCACCGTCCCGGCCGCGGTGCGGACCCTGCGCGGCGCCAGGTCCAGCGCCCGGGTGCGCTCGTGGACCCGCACCCCCCGGCGCTGGGCGGCCTCGGCCAGGCCGCGCGCCAGCCGCGCGGGGTGGACGCTGGCGCAGTGGGGGGTCCAGGTGGCGCCGTGGCAGGCCGGCACGCGCACGTGCGCGGCCGCCTCGCGCGCGTCCAGCCAGCGGAAGTCGTCCTCGCCGAAGCCGAACGCGCGCCGCTCCTCGACCCACGCGCGCAGGCGCGGGACCTGCGTGGGCGTGGTCGCGAGCACGACCGAGCCGCCCTTGGCCCAATGCGCGTCCACGCCCTCGCGCGCGGCGACGGCGCCCACCTCGTCGACGGCGGCGAACAGCGCGCGCTGGAAGGCGGCCGCGGTCGGCCGGTCGCTGGCGCGCGCCAGCCGCTCCAGCCCCACCGGGAACAGCGCCGAGCACCAGCCGCCGTTGCGGCCCGAGGCGCCGAAGCCCGCGATCTCCTGCTCGAGCACCGCCACGCGCAGGGCCGGGTCCGCCAGGGCGAGGTAGTACGCGGTCCACAGCCCCGTGTAGCCGCCGCCGACGATCGCGACGTCGACGTCCAGGTCGCCGCCGAGCGGCGCGCGCGCGGGGGACGGCGCGAGCGGCCCGGGCACGGTGTCGTGCCACAGGCTGAGCGCGCGCCAGGCCGCCTCCAGCTCGCCGTCCGCCTGCACCGTCCGCCCCCTCCCGACCGGTTCCGGTGGCCTCTGCCCAACCTGCCGACCTGCGAGGATACGCGAGATTACCCCTTGTCCTCCCCGGCGCACGCTGCCAAGGTTCTGACAGGCGACGAGGCTGTCCGCGCCCTCGAGGGTTCCCGTCGGTGGCCGAGACGGCGACGCGGGCCGCGTCGGCGGACGCCGGGGGGAGGCGAGCGGCGCTGCTGTCCTGCGGGGGGAGCGTGCTGACCGGGGACCCGGGGCGCCCGCGGACGCCCCCGACCCGCGCGCTCGCGGCGGAGGGAGAGGCGAGCGGGGGGTGGCGGGGGCACGAGCGGCTCCTGCCCCCGGCCGCGCTGAACGCTTACAGTGCCGGGGTCGCCTTCCAAGCGGGCGACACCACCACGGGGACGATCGCGGTCGGCAGGCGGACGGACCCGTGCCCGCCCGGCGCCGACCCGGCACGGGTGCCACCGGGGGAGCCGGCCGGCGTGCCGGTGCCCGGCACGTGGCTGGAGGGACTGGAGGTGTCCGGCGCATGAGCCAGCAGGAGGGATCGGTCGACATCCTCGGCGTGACCAGGCGCTTCGGGCCGACGGTGGCCGTCGACGACCTGACGCTCGAGGTCAGCCCGGGCGAGTTCCTGTCGCTGCTCGGCCCGAGCGGGTGCGGCAAGACGACCACGCTGCGGCTGATCGCCGGCTTCGAGCACCCCGACGCGGGCGCGATCCGCATCTCCGGGGTGGACGTCGCCGGCGTCCCCGCCTACCGCCGCGGCGTCAACACGGTCTTCCAGCACTACGCCCTGTTCCCCCACATGACCGTGGCCGAGAACGTCGCCTACGGCCTGCGGCAGAAGCGCGTCCCCAAGCCCGAGATCCGGCGCCGCGTTCGTGATGCGTTGGAGATGGTCGACATGCTGCGGCTCGGGGGCCGCCGGCCCCGCCAGCTCTCCGGCGGCCAGCAGCAGCGGGTCGCGCTGGCACGCGCGCTGGTGAACCGGCCCGCGGTGCTGCTGCTGGACGAGCCGCTCGGGGCGCTGGACCGCAAGCTGCGCCAGGAGATGCAGATCGAGCTGAAGCTGCTGCAGACCCAGGTGGGGATCACGTTCGTCTACGTCACCCACGACCAGGAGGAGGCGTTGAGCATGTCCGACCGCATCGCCGTCATGCTCGACGGCCGCATCCAGCAGCTCGCCGACCCCGAGCGGATCTACGACCAGCCCGCGACCGCGTTCGTGGCGGGCTTCATCGGCCAGCAGAACTTCTTCTCCGGCACCGCCGGCGGCGACGGCTCCGAGGTGGCCTGCGCCGACGCCACCATCGCCAGCCGCCAGCACGCGGCGGACATGCGCCCCGGGCAGCCCGCGATCGCCGCGGTCCGGCCCGAGCACGTGCGGGTGACCCCCGTGGACCCCGGACGGCAGGTGAACGCCGCCGCCGGCCGGCTCGCCAGCGTCGCGCACCTCGGCGAGGTCATCCAGCAGGTGGTGCGCCTGCGCGGCGGGCAGGAGGTGATCAGCCGCCAGGCGCGGGCCGGCACGGCCCGGCTCGGCGTCGGGCAGGAGGTCTGGTGCACCTGGGAGGCGGAGCGGGTGCACCTGTTCAGTGGCGCCCAGGCGGGCCTGGTCGCGGCCGCCTCCGCCGAGGAGCCGGTCACGGAGGGGGTGGCCTAGCGGGGCGGCGGAGCGGACGGCAGGAACGACGGTGGCCCCTGGTGGGACGGGGCCGGCAGCGACGAAAGGGTGGGACCAGATGGCCGACGAGCTTCGGATCCTGGTCGACCGGCGGCGGTTCCTCGGGCTCGGCGGTGCGGGTGTCGCGGCGCTCGTGCTCGCGGGCTGCGGCGGTGACGGCGGCGGCGACGGCCGGACCCAGGTGACCGCGCCCCCGGTGGCCAAGGCGCCGACCAACCTCGAGGGCGCCCTCAACATCTACACCTGGGCCGACTACCAGAACCCCGACAACGTCAAGAACTTCTCCAAGGCGAACAAGAACCTCAAGGTCAAGATCGACGTCTACGACTCCAACGAGGCCGCGATCGCCAAGCTCGAGCTGTCGGGCGCCAAGGCCGGCTACGACATCGTGGTGCCGACCGGCGTCTACATCCCGCAGATGGTCGCCAAGGGCCTGCTGCAGCCGCTCGACAAGTCCAAGCTGCCCAACTTCGCCAAGCTCGACCCCAAGCTGCTGAACCAGCCGTGGGACCCGGGCAACCGGTACTCCGCGGTCAAGGACTGGGGCTCGACCGGCTACGTCTACGACAAGACCCTGGTCACCGAGCCGCTCAGCGACTGGGCCGGGTTCTTCCGCGCCGCGGCGGCCAAGGGCGTCTCGGGCAAGGTCGCGGTCCTGGACGCGCCCGCCGACGTCACCGGGCTCGCGTTCTGGCGCGAGGGCATCGACTGGAACACCACCAACCCGGCGGACTTCCAGCGCGCCGAGCAGATCCTCACCGGGGAGCTGGTGCCGCACCTCAAGGCGTTCAACTCCTTCCCGCGCGACGGCCTGCTCAACGGCGAGTACGCGCTCGCCCAGATGTGGAACGGCGACGCGCGGCAGGTGCTGCTGGAGGACCCCGACCGGTTCGCCTGGGTGCTGGGCGCCCCCAAGACCGAGCTGTGGGTCGACAACTGGACGATCCTCAAGAGCGCCCAGCACCCCCAGGCCGCGTACGCGTGGATCAACAACGTCCTGGACCCCCGGGTGTCCGCGGCGGAGATCGACTACCACGGCTACAACACCGCCGTGATCGGCACCGAGGAGTTCCTGCCCAAGGACCTGCGCCAGAAGGAGCTGATCTACTTCACCGAGGACGAGAAGGCGCGCTTCGTCCCCGGCTCGGTCGCCAACCAGGACCAGGTGACCAGGCTCTACAACAAGCTCAAGGCGGCGGCGTCGAAGTGAGCGCGGCCCCGGGCCCCGGCGGCGCGGCCGCCGCGGGGCCGGGCGCGCGGCGGCGCGCCAGGCTCCCGCGGTTCACGCTCGCGGCGCCCGCCTGGGCCTGGTACCTGCTGTTCTTCCTCCTGCCGCTGGTGGTCATCGCCGTCTACAGCCTGGGCTACAAGCCCCCGCCGGGCAGCGGCGGCTCGATCGGGCTGGACCGCCTGTCGCTGGACAACTACACCACCGCGCTCGGCGACGAGGTGTTCGCCTCGACGTTCGTGGCCACCCTGCGGGTCGCGGCGCTGGGCACCGCGCTCTGCCTGCTGATCGCGTTCCCGGTCGCGTACTGGCTGGCCACCCGCGTCGACCAGCGCGTGCGCGGGCTGCTGCTGGGGCTGCTGATCGTGCCGTTCTGGACCAGCTACCTGCTGCGCACCTTCGGCTGGCGGCTGGCGCTGGCCGGGCGGGGCTTCCCCTCGGAGATCCTGCAGGACCTCGGCATCCTGTCCGGGCCGCTGTCGCTGCTGGACACGCGCCTGGCCGTGCAGATCGGCGTCGTCTACAACTATCTGCCGCTGATGATCTTCCCGCTGTTCGTGGCGCTCGACCGGCTGGACCCGGCGCTGCGGGAGGCCAGCAAGGACCTCGGCGCGTCGCGGCTGCGCACGTTCGTGCAGGTGACGCTGCCGCTGGCGATGCCGGGGATCGTCGCGGGCCTGCTGCTGGTGTTCATCCCCCTGTCGGGCGAGTACGTGACCCCGGCGATCCTCGGGGGCGCGCGCGGGCTGATGGCCGGCAGCCTGGTGGCCAGCCAGTTCCTCGAGGCCCAGAACTGGGCGCTCGGCTCGGCGATGGCGATGGTGCTGATCGCGATGGTGCTGCTCACGATCGGGGTGCTGGCGCTGGTCGGCCTCGGGGTCCGCGCGCTGGTACGCCGCGCCCGCCGGGTGGACCTGGCCGCCGCCGGGCCGGTCCCGCAGGCCCGCCCCGCGGCGGGCAGGGCTGCGCCGTGAGCGCCCGCCGGGGCCGCCGGCGCGGCGCGGACGGGCCGACCCTCGCCCTGCGGGTCTGGGCCGTGCTGGTGTTCGCGTTCCTGTACCTGCCGATCCTGTTCGTGGTGCTGTACTCGTTCAACCGCGGCCGGTTCCTGCTGAACTGGCGGGGCTTCGGCACCAACTGGTACCGGGAGGCGCTGCAGAACGGCGACATCCGCAGCACGCTCACGACCTCGCTGGTGGTCGGCGCGCTCAGCTCCCTGGTCGCGGTGGTGCTCGGGTCGCTCGCGGGGATCGCGCTGGCGCGCCGCGCCGGCCGCTGGACGCGGCCGTTCCTGCTGCTGGTGTTCCTGGTCCTGGTGACCCCGGAGATCGTGGACGGGATCTCCTACCTGATCTGGTTCGTCCGGCTGAACCTCGGCTCGGGCCTGCTGCGCCTCACGATCGGGCACTCGGTCTTCTCCAGCGCCGTCGTCGCCCTGATCGTGCAGGCCCGCATGGCCGGGCTGGACGAGTCGCTGGAGGAGGCCGCCGCCGACCTCGGGGCGACCCCGGCGCGCGCGTTCCGGGACGTCACGCTGCCGCTGATGCTCCCCGCGGTGCTCGCGGGCGGGCTGCTGTCGTTCACCTTCAGCTTCGACGACGTGATCGTGTCGACCTTCGTCTCGACCGCGGGGACCACGACCCTGCCCGTGTACGTCTTCAGCGCCCTGCGGGTCGGCCTGAAGGGCGACCTGGCGGCGATCTCGACCCTGACCCTGCTGCTCACGCTCGGTACGCTGGCCGTCGCCGCGCTCGTGCTGCGGCGCTCGGGGCAGTCCGCCGAGGAGGTGACGGCGACCCTCACCGGCGGCGGCTGAGCCGCCCCGGGCCGCCGGCACGGCCGTCCCGTGCGGCCGCCTCACGGCCGCCCCGGCCTGACCAGGAAGGAGCACCATGACCACCGAGACGACCGCCACCCGCCGGCTGCGCAACTTCGTCGCGGGCGAGGCCCGCGACCCCGCCGGCGGCCGCACGACCGAGCTGGTCAACCCCTCCACCGGCAGGGTGTTCGCGCACGCGCCGCTGTCGGGGCCCGAGGACGTCGACGCCGCCTGCCGCGCCGCCGCCGAGGCGTTCGAGTCGTGGCGGGACACGACCCCCTCCGAGCGCAGCCGCGCGCTGCTGCGGATCGCCGACGCGATCGAGGACCGCGCCGAGGAGCTGGTCCGGCTGGAGTCCGAGAACACCGGCAAGCCCGTCCAGCTCACCCTGGACGAGGAGGTGCCGCCAGCCGCCGACCAGGTGCGCTTCTTCGCCGGCGCGGCCCGGATCCTCAACGGCCTGTCGGCCGGCGAGTACATGGAGGGCCACACGTCGATGGTCCGGCGCGAGCCGGTCGGGGTCTGCGGCCAGGTCACGCCCTGGAACTACCCGTTCATGATGGCGGTGTGGAAGTGGGCGCCGGCGCTCGCGGCCGGCAACACGGTGGTGCTCAAGCCGAGCGACACCACCCCGGTCACGACCCTGTGGATGGCCGAGCTGATGGCGGAGTTCCTCCCGCCGGGCGTGTTCAACGTCGTCTGCGGCGACCGCGACACCGGCCGCGCGCTGGTCGGCCACCCGGTCCCGGCGATGGTGAGCATCACCGGCAGCGTCGAGGCCGGCAAGCAGGTCGCCCGCGCCGCCGCCGACGACCTCAAGCGGGTCCACCTCGAGCTGGGCGGCAAGGCGCCGGTGATCGTGTTCGACGACGCCGACGCGGCCGCGGCGGCCGAGGAGATCGCGGGCGCCGGGTACTTCAACGCCGGCCAGGACTGCACCGCGGCCACCCGCGTGCTCGCCGCGCCGCGGATCCACGACGACTTCGTGGCCGCGCTGCTGGAGGAGGCCCGGGGCACCAGGACCGGCCCGCCCGAGGACGAGGACGCCGCGTACGGGCCGCTCAACAACGCCAACCAGCTCCGCCGGGTGGAGGGCTTCCTGGAGCGCGCCCCGGACCACGCCGAGGTCCTGACCGGCGGCCGGCGCGCGGGCGACGGCGGCTACTTCTACGAGCCGACCGTGGTCGGCGGGCTGCGCCAGGACGACGAGATGATCCAGCGGGAGGTCTTCGGCCCGGTCATCACCGTGCAGCGCTTCGACGACGAGGACGAGGCGCTGGCCTGGGCCAACCAGGTCCGGTACGGGCTCGCGTCGAGCGTGTGGACCCGCGACCACGGCCGCGCGATGCGCATGGCCAGGCGGCTGGACTTCGGCTGCGTGTGGATCAACACGCACATCCCGCTGGTGGCCGAGATGCCCCACGGCGGGTTCAAGCACTCCGGCTACGGCAAGGACCTGTCCCTGTACGGCCTGGAGGACTACACGCGGGTCAAGCACGTCATGTCGGCGATCGCCGGGTAGCCCCCGCGGCGACCGGGTTGCCGGCGCGCCCCCAGGCCGCGCGGCGCGCCGGCGTCCGGCTGGTCGGGATGGCCTCCCCCCTTCGCTGTCGGGTGCCAGGGGCCGGGTGCACGGCACACGATCAACAACCCCGCGAGGGGCGGATTGATTGCAACCGGATCGCGGGCGGCCGGACGCGACCGCGGCCCGCTCCCGCCGATGCGGCGTGTGGCCCTGTGGACGCCGAGCGCGTCACCGCGCCGCGTCTGGCATGCTCCTTGTGCGCCAGGTGAGCTGACGTGCGGATCCCGGGCGGGTGGCCTGACGCCGCCCCGCCGCGGCCGGTGTCCCGCAGCCTGTCTGCCGTGTCCCTGTTCGAGCCGGTCCAGAGGGAACGCCATGCAGCAGCAGGAGCTGTGCCGCAGTTGCCGGACGTCCCTGCCCGACGACCGTGAGACCTGCCCGCGCTGCGGGCGCGTGCGTGAGACGGTCGCCGCCGCATGGACGGTCGCCCCGCCGCGACCTGAGGAGACGATGACGGGACCGCGACCCGAGCCCGCCGTCCGGCCGGCGGCCGGCCGCCGGCCGAACGGGTCCGCACCCGCGGCGGTCGCGGCCGGCGGTCCCGCCGAGGAGGGCTGGCAGGCGCTCCCCGTCGATCCGCAGGATCCCGAGGAGGTCTCCCCGGTGGCGCGCGAGGTCCAGCTTCGGCACCGGTTCGGGCCGTCAGGACTGCCCCGCTTCCGCTGGGACGACGCGATGGACTGGGGCGAGGACCGTCCGTACCCGGGCGGCGACGAGCTGCCGGGCGCGGCCGCCGGCGTCGCCGCCCGCGGCGCGGCCGCGCCCGCCACCCCCGCGGGCCGCGCCGCCGGCGGCGACGCGGGGGCGCCGCGCCGCCGCCGGCGGCGCGGGCGCGCCCTCCTGGTCGTGCTGGTGGTCGGCGTGCTCGGCTACCTGGCGGTGCGCGCGACCGACGTGCTCCTCCAGTGCCGGGCGGACGGGCTGCCGCTCACCGGCTCGCGGGTCGAGCGGCCGCTGCAGGCCCCGCCCGGCGTCCGCGCCCTGCGCCGCAACGACAGCGCCCTGCTCAGCAGGTACGTCGAGCAGGAGCGGCGGCGGCTCGCCGTGCAGGGGTTCGACAACGTCGACGGCGCCCTGTACGGGCCGTCGGAGGCGGGCGGCTCGGCGTTCGTGGTGCTGATGATGCGCGCCGGCGACGACCAGCGGCGGCGCTTCCTCGAGGAGGCCGGCGCGACCTTCACGACCCTGGCCGGGGCGACGACGCCGACGTTCACCACGCGGCTGGACGGCGTCGACTACCGCTGCATCCGCAGCCGCGGCGGGCAGTACAACGACGTCTGCTCCTGGGACGACGGCGACACCGCCGGGTACGGCTTCAGCGACACGTTCGGGATCGAACGGCTGAGCGCCGTCACCGCCGGGGCCAGGCAGGAGACCGTGCGCTTCAGCCGGACCCTGGAGCGGGCACGCCCGAGCTGCGTGAGCCGCCTGCGCTGGTCGGAGCTGCTGCCCGGCTGACCGCCCGGCGCGCGCGTGCGCGGGTGTCAGGCGCCGAGGCCCGCGAGCAGCTCGAGCGCCTCGGGCTGGCGGGTCATCGCGATCAGGGTCGTGACGCGGCTGGCCCGCCAGGCGGCGAACCGCTCGCGGATGCGGCCGGGCGGGCCGACCAGGGCGACCTGGTCGACGAACGCGTCGGGGACCAGCGCCGCCGCCGCCTCCCGGCGGCCGGCGAGGTAGTGCCGCTGGATCGCCGCGGCCGCGGCGCCGTGGCCGAAGCGGCCGGCGAGGTCGGCGTAGAAGTTCCTCCCCGGCGCCCCCATCCCGCCCACGTACAGCGCCAGCAGCGGGCGGACCCTGCGGCGGCAGGCGTCGAGGTCCTCGCCGACGGCCACCGGCACCAGCGCGGCCACGTCGAGGTCGCGCGCCGTGCGACCGGCGCGTGCCAGCCCCTCCGCCAGCGGCGCGGCGAACACGCCCTCGTGCTCGGGCGCGTAGAAGATCGGCAGCCAGCCGTCGCCGATCTCCGCGGCCAGCGCCACGTTGCGCGGGCCGATCGCGGCGAGATAGACGGGGATCCGCTCGCGCACCGGGTGGAGGATGGAGCGCAGGGGCCGACCCAGCCCGGTGGCGCCCTCGCCCTGGTAGGGGATCTGGTACTCGCGGCCCTGGTGGGCGAGCGGTTCGCGGCGGGCGACGGCTCGCCGCACGATCTGGACGTACTCGCGGGTGCGCGCCAGCGGCCGGCCGAAGGGCTGGCCGTGCCAGCCCTCGACCACCTGCGGTCCGGACATGCCGAGGCCCAGGATCAGCCGGCCGCCGGAGAGCGCGTCCAGCGTGAGCGCGGTCATCGCGGTGCACGCCGGCGTCCGTGCCGGCATCTGCAGGATCGCGCTGCCCAGCCCGATCCGGGTGGTCGACGCCGCCAGCCAGCCGAGGACGCTCACCGCGTCCGAGCCGTAGGCCTCAGCGACCCACACCGAGTCGAAGCCGAGCGCCTCGGCCCGCGCGGCGAGGGGCCGGGGGTCCTCCAGCCCGGCACCGGAGTAGCCGAGCGCGAGGCCGAGCCGCAACCTGCCGCCGGCCGGCGGGGACGGCGGCCCGCTGCCGGTCGTGGGGCCGGCGGCTCCCGGCGGGTCGCCGGGCGGCCGGCTCGCTCCGCCCCCGGGCGCCTCAGGCGCGGGCTCTGGCACCCGTGGCGGCCGGCTGGCTCACCGGCCCGAGCGGGTTGCGCCGCTCGGCGCGCGCCAGCAGCAGGACGTGGAGGATGACCAGCAGCAGGGACCCGGCCATGAACGCGTAGTTGTACAGGTTGGGGAAGCCGGGGTCGCGGTACGCGAACTGCGTGACCGGCGCGAAGGACGGCCGCTCCAGCCCGGAGCCCGCCGGCGGCGTCTTCGGCGAGATGACGGTGGCGGCCACCGTGGTCCCGTCCTCCACGGTGTAGAAGGTGCGGGTCTGGAGGTTGACGACGTCGGCCTCCTTGGAGGACTGCTTCACGTTGCGGTTGTAGTCCTCCACGAACGCCGCCACCGCCGCCTGCTCGGCCGCGGTGAGCTCCTCGCTCAGCTTCTTGTCGCTGCCGGTCGGCGACGGGGCCGCCTGCCAGCCGTTGCCCTCGCCCCCGGTGAACTGCGACACCCGGCTGAACCGCTGCGCGTCGGCCCCCTGGGCGCTGATCAGCTTGAACGTGGGCAGCGGCCCCTGCGGGCCGGTGAGCGCGGGCGTCCCCGGCAGGCCCAGGGTCCAGATGATCGAGAGCATGAACAGGAAGCCGAAGAAGCTGATCGCCCCGAGCAGGTAGCCCTTGAGCGCCCCGAGGTTCGCCGCCAGCAGCACGACCACCGACCCGGGCAGCAGCAGGAAGCCGAGGATCACCGCGATCGCGCCCTTCACCGGCCGGCCCCCCTTCCCGGCTCGTTCCGTCCTGGCCCGTTGCTCGTCCGGCTCATCTCGCCCTCAGGTCGCTCGGGGCGGCGACCGCCCGCCCACCCGCGGGCGGGCCGCCGGGACCGCCGGCCTTGAACTCCAGCGGCTGGCGCTCCTTGCCGTCCGCCTGGATCGACAGCAGGTAGTTGACCAGGTTGATGATCTGCTGGTCGTTCATGGGCCCGTTGTTGCGGATCCCCCAGGCGGGCATCGGCGTGCCCGGCCGCCCGCCGTTGATCGTGGTCCGCGCGACCTGCGCCACCGACTCGCCGGGGTGGCGCTCGTAGATCCGGGTGAGGTCCGGCGCCTGGCGGTCGCTCGGCGGGGCCTTGGGGTTGTTCGGGTCCTTGAAGCGCTTGACCGTGCCGCCGTGGGCGTCGGGGCCGTGGCAGCGGGCGCAGAACTGCTCGAACGTCGCCTTGCCGTGCTCGCGCGAGATCTCGAGCTCCTTCTCCGCGGCCTGCGCCTGCCTGGCCGGCTCGCGCAGGTACAGGGCGGGCAGGAAGATCGCCAGGAAGGCGGTGAGCACCAGCCCCCACAGCTGGAAGCGCTCGAGGACCGGGCCCTCCAGCCCCTCGTCGGTGGGCCCCGGCCGGCGCGACGGCGGGATCCCCGTGGTGCGCGCCCGCTGGCGCGCGAACGACAGGCCCACGATCAGCCCGGTGAGCAGCACCAGGGCGGTGGGGAGCAGGATGACCAGGACGAGCCGGCGCGTCTCCATGCTCAGGCCTCGCTCCCGCCACCCACGCAGTGCGGCCCCTGGAGCTGCTGGCCCGTGGTGTCGGTGCCGCGCGGCGGGCCGGTGACCACCGTCGCCGTGTCGACCACCAGCGTCTGGCCCTCCATCGTGGCGGCGAAGCGGTCCAGGCCGCGCGGCGCCGGCCCGAGCTTGTACTCGCCCGCCTGGTTGTACTGCGAGCCGTGGCAGGGGCACTCCCACCACTTGGAGGTGTTGCAGAACGGCACCCGGCAGCCCAGGTGGACGCAGCGCTGGTAGAGCGCCATGTAGCCGCCGGCGGTGACGCCCTTGTAGATGGTGTCCGCCCCGTCGCCGTGGTAGGGGACCACGTAGAAGCGGCCCTCGGGCGAGTAGAAGTAGCCGTCGGAGTCGATCGCCGCGTCCAGCTCGGACCTGGTGCCGGCCCTGATCTTGGTGCCGAATCCCGCGCTCAGGTTGGGCCACAGGAAGTACACCGTGCCGGCGCCGAACCCGACGATGCTGGCGCCGAGCGCGGCGAGCCACGACTTGCGCAGGAACGCGCGCCGGGTGACGCGCGGCCGGCGCGCCGCGGGCCGCGGGCTTGCGGGGCGAACGGGGTTGACCGCCATCGGTTGCCGAATCTCCTGTCTACAGCTCGAAGAACAGTCCCTGTGACCAGGGCCAGATGAAGTTGAACCCGGGGCCGCGGAAGAACGACCCGAGGATCACCAGGACGGCCCAGAACATCAGGAACGTCGTGAAGAGCACGATCGCCAGCTTGCGGTTCTCGGGCCGCATCGACGGGTTCTTGTCGAAGTACGGCGTGGCCGCGAGCGCGAGCAGGCCGATGCCGGGGATCGTCACCCCGGCGACCATCGGGTGGAAGTAGCGCAGCAGCTCCTGCAGGCCGAGGAAGTACCAGGGCGCCTTGGACGGGTTGGGCGTCAGGTTGGGGTTGGCCAGGTCCAGCAGCGGCGCGTTGACCAGCGTGGAGAACAGCACCAGGAAGGCGAACACCGCGAACGCGGCGACCGCCTCGCGGTTGAGCAGGTGCGGCCAGACGTTCACCTTGTCGTCCATGCGCGCCTCGGTGCGCTGGATCCCCTCGGGGGGCACCATCGCGAGCAGCCGGTGCGTCTCGCCCTGCCGGGCCGACGCGCCGGCCACGCCGGGAACCCCCTTGGTGGAGACCGCCGCGGCCACCCGCGCGGCCCGCTCCTCCGGGGTGAGCCGGCCCCCGTTCCCACCGGTCCGCGCGGCGGCCGGCGCCCGCGCGGGCCCTCCGGCGGGCCTCGCCGCCGGTGCGGCCGCCGCCGGCGGGCCCGGGGCGGCGGCCGGCTCCGCGGCCGCCGAAGGCTCCGCCGCGGCCGGCGCGGCCGCCTGGACCCCGCGGTTGACGCCGCGCTCCTTGCGGATCGCGACCGACTTGGCCTTCGCGCGCGCCACCCGCTCGGACTCGCCCGCGGCGATCAGGCGATCGTAGGTCGCCTGATCCGGCTGGATGTCTTCGGTGGCCATGGTTCAGCGACCTCCGCCCTACAGCGGGCCTGAGATGCCGCCGTCCTTGCGGATGCGCCAGAAGTGGACCGCCATGAAGATCACGGCCACGAACGGCAGCGCGAGGACGTGCAGCACGTACCAGCGGATGAGCGTCGCCGGGCCGATCTCGACCGAGCCCAGCAGCACGAACTGGACCTGCTTCCCGATCAGCGGGGTGTAGCCCATCATCGAGGTCCCGACCGCGACCGCCCAGATCGCGAGCTGGTCCCAGGGCAGCAGGTACCCGGTGAACGACAGCAGCAGGGTGAGCAGCAGCAGGATGACGCCGACCACCCAGTTGAACTCCCGCGGGGGCTTGTAGGCGCCGTGGTAGAAGACCCGCGCCATGTGCAGGAAGACCGTGAACACCATGAGGTGCGCCGCCCAGCGGTGGACGTTGCGCATCAGCAGGCCGAAGTTGACCGAGGTCGACAGGCCCTGCATGTCGGTGTAGGCCAGCTCCTGGCCGAGCCCGGCGGTGGGCCGGTAGAAGAACATCAGGAAGATGCCCGTGATGGTGAGCAGGATGAACAGGAAGAAGCTCACCCCGCCCAGGCAGAAGGTGTAGGTCAGCTTCAGCCCGTGCCGCTTCACCTTCACCGGGTGCAGGTGGTACAGCACGTTGTTCATCATCGCCAGCGCGCGGTCGCGGGAGGTGTCGCGGTAGCCGGGGCGGTAGATCGACCCGGGCCGGAAGATCGACTTCCAGACCTGGGAGTCCCTGGTCCGTTCCCACATCTCCCCAGGCCTGGGAAGTGTCGGCAGCCTGCGCGCCACGCACGTCCTCCTCGCTCGCCGGCCGTCCCACCCGGCCGGTCATGGTGTCCGCGAGCCTACTACCCCCGTGAGCCGGCCCCGGCCGGGCCCTCGCCCACGCGCGCGTACCAGAGCGCGCCGGTGGGGCAGCGGTCGATGCAGATCCCGCAGCGCACGCACTCGTTGTCGTCGATGACGAACAGCGCCTGCGAGGTCTGCGCCAGCGTCTTGACCTCCTGGGCGTCGGAGTCCCCGACGATGCCGGGGGCGAGCATGTAGATGCAGTCCCAGGGGCAGACGTCCTCGCAGGCCCGGCAGAGGATGCACAGCTCCGGTGAGAGCGCGATGTGCCGCCTCGGCTTGACCCGTTCCTGGAGCCAGTTCGGGTCGACGGTCTGGAGGGTGTAGTCGTCGTGGACCGTGGGGCGGTTCGGGTTCACGAGCAGCGCCTTTCGAGCCTACTTGTAGCCACCGGTCGCCTCCCGCTTGTCCTCGCCGGCGGGCAGCACCTTGGGGTGGCGCCGGTTCCAGACGGCGATGGCGAGACCGGCCGCGAGCAGCACCACGGCGTAGTAGCCGCTCACGATCACGTCACGGAGCTTGTTCGGCCAGAAGCTGGTCCACTTCAGCGTCCCGTCGGCGAAGTACAGCCAGAAGGACGGGATCACCGCGAAGAGCACCAGCATCGCCGCGAACAGGCCCAGCCCGACGAGGACGGCCTGGATCCAGCGCTCACCCTCGTCCTTCGGCTTGCGCAGCGACACGGTGCGCACGCTCCCTTTCCGAGCTCCGATTCCGAGCTCCGTCGGAGTCCCGTCCGGCTCTCCGTCCGGCTCCTGATGCTGCCCGCATTGTAACCACGCAGCGGGCACGGAGCCATCGCAAGCGTGCAGGTCAACGGCCATGTTCTCCACGTGCTCGGATTCACGAGCGCACGCGCCTGCGTGCGGGCCGCGGGCACGCCTCCCCGCAGCGTGGGGACTTGTGGGGGGGTCCGGGGGGGCGGAGCGGAGCG
>Ga0126377_10000237_pt1 | contig 32128 bp, 30 predicted proteins | sample PanSoiMetPlot_22_FD_92647 | JGI IMG/M metagenome (GOLD analysis project Ga0126377, IMG submission 92647) | Tropical forest soil microbial communities from Panama - MetaG Plot_22 | ecosystem: Environmental > Terrestrial > Soil > Tropical forest > Bulk soil | place: Panama | collected 2016-02-17 | reverse complement strand
TTCCCGGCCGGCGGCGACGCGGGACAGCTCGAGGAGCAGTTCCACATCAGCGAGAACGTGTACGCCGCCGGGATGTACAACGCGGAGAGCGCCGGGTACCGGCAGTTCGTGTCCGACCTCGAGGCCCACGAGCCGAAGGCGGACCCGAGCGACCAGTCGGCCATGGCGTGGCTCGCCGTCAAGCTGTTCGCCAAGGTGGCCAACGACGCCCCGGAGGTGTCGCGGTCCGCCGTGCTCAGCGGTCTCAACGGGCTGAAGTCGTTCGACACCGACGGGATGACGCCGGTGCTCGACTTCACCAAGCCCAACCCCGCGCTCGGCGGCGCCCTGCCGCGGCTGTTCAACACGACCGTGGTCCCGGCGAAGCTCGAGGACCACAAGTTCGTGCAGGTCGAGTCCGGCTTCGTCGACATCTTCGTCGCACCGAAGGGCTGATCTTGCCCGGATCCCCTCGCAGGCTTGCATTCAGGATGCAGGATTGAGAGGCTGAGCGCGTTGCCGGCCGAGGAGGGACGCATGGCGGATGACGAGGAGTACGGCGAGTTCCTGGGGCTCGTCGACCGGACGCAGATGCCCCACCCGGAGGTCATCGAGGTCAGCGTCGAAGGCGACATCGGCATCATCGAGATGAACGAGCCCGAGCGCATGAACCCGCTCGGCGTCAACGAGATGCACATGCACTACGCGCTGCTCGAGCTCCACGCCAACACCGACGTCAAGGTCGTCATCATCACCGGGCGGGGCCGGGCCTTCTGCGCGGGCGCCGACATCCGGCCGACGTACCACCGGGGCGGCCACGACGAGCTGGGCTGGTCGCGCGGCGCCCGGCTCGCCTACAAGTACGCCTTCGGCAACTTCTGGGAGACGCTGCACGACTTCCCGAAGCCGGTGATCGCGGCTGTCGGTGGCTACGCCCTTGGCGGGGGGTGGGAGGTCGCCCACCTGTGCGACTGGGTCCTGGCCGGCGACGACGCCGTGTTCGGCGCGGTCGAGATCGACATCGGCCTCATCCCGTTCGCGTCGACGTGCAACTACCTGGCCAAGATGATCGGCAAGCACCGGGCCATCGACCTGGTCGTCAACGCCCGCAAGATCGACGCCCAGCAGGCGCTCGAATGGGGCCTGGTGAACAAGGTCGTGCCGCGGGCGCAGCTGATGGACGAGGCCCGGGCCCTGGCGCACGAGATCACGTCCCGCCCACCGCTCGCGGTCGCGGCCTGCAAGCAGCTGGTCGTGAAGGCGATGGACGTCATGGAGGACTACGAGCTGGAGCGCGCGCTCGCCTACAGCCTGATGCAGACCGAGGACACCCAACGCGCTCGCGAGGCGCTGGTCAAGCGCCAGCCCCGCCCGAGCTTCGAGGGCGCGTAGGTCCGCGGCGCTGTGCGGGCATTTCGCCTCACCGCCCCGGGCGAGACGGCGCTCGTCGACGTCGACGAGCCGTCCCCGGGGCCGGGCCAGGTCGGCCTGCGGATCGGCAGCGCCAGCTTCTGCCACAGCGACCTGGAGCTGCTCCACCTGCCGGACAACGTGCCGGGGATCCCGGTGCCGGTGACGCTCGGGCACGAGATGGCGGGCTGGATCGACGCCCTGGGCGACGGGGTCGCCGGCTGGGAGGTCGGCCAGCCCGTCGCGGTCCACATCATCCAGGGGTGCGGCCGGTGCGCCGCCTGTGAGGTCGGGCGCGACAACCTGTGCGAACAGGGCGTGATCCGCACGCCCGGGGTCCACTACGACGGTGGGGTCGCCGAGCGCATGGTCGTCGACGCCCGCCAGCTCGTGCCGCTCGACGGTGTCGACGCCGCGGTCGCCGCCCCGCTGACCGACGCCGGCCTGACCGCCCACCACGCGGTCGAGTGGGCCCGGCCGTGGCTCGGCCCCACGGCCTCCGTGCTGGTGATCGGCGTCGGCGGACTCGGGCACCTCGGTCTCCAAATCGTGTCCGCCACCTCGGCGGCCCGGGTCCTCGCCGCCGACATCGACGCCGCCAAGGTCGACCTCGCCACCCGCCTCGGCGCCGAGGCGGCGTTCGTGGCCGGTCCCGACACGGCCGAGGCGGTCCTCGACGCCAATGGCGGTCATCAGATCGACGTGGTCCTGGACTTCGCCGGCGTGCAGGCGTCGGTCGACCTGGGCGTCGACGTGATCCGGCGGGGCGGGACCCTGGTCGTGACCGGGATGGGTGGCGGCCAGGTCCCGCTGGTGCACGGCTTCGGCGGTCCGACCCGGCGGGTGCCACCCGAGACGCCCGTGGTGGCCTCGTTCGCCGGCGCCCGCGCCGACCTCCACGGCGCGCTGGGGCTGGCCCGACGCGGCCTGCTCCGCGTCGAGGCGACGGCCTTCGCACTGGCCGATGCCCCGAAGGCGCTGGCGGCCTTCGCCGCCGGCGACGTCGTGGGTCGGGCGGTGATCAACCCGTGAGCGGGCGTGCACCCCTCGTCACGGCTGCGCGGCCGTGGCCCGCCGGGCCATGTAGGCGTAGTAGCCACCGTCGTCGCTGAACCCGCGGTCCCACATCGACAAGTCGTAGTAGTCGCGCCAGAGCGTGATCAGCCCGCCGACCACCTCCCAGCGCGCCATCACCGGCACCTCGGCGGCGACGCCGTCGTCGAACCAGAAGCGGTCGACGCGCTCGTTGGCCACCGATGTGCCCGACTCCATCTGGAACGGCACCTCCCACTCGATCCGGTCGCACATGGCGACGAGCCGGCCGAGCCCCGCCAGGATGGCGTCGCGGCCCTGCTGGCGCACGGGGTCCAGCGGCACGTTCTCGAAGACGAGGTCCTCGTGGCACAGCGCAGCGGCCGCCGGGACGTCGCCGCTCGTGAGCGCCGCGATGAACGCGGTCACGGTCTCGCTGGGGGTCATGGCGCGGCCTCTCTCGATGTGGACCTGGATGCAGGATGCTAGTCTCCGGCCCAAGGGGAGGTGTGGTGTCGGACCCGTTCGGCTACGACGGCAAGCGCGTGGTGGTCACCGGCTGCTCGTCGGGCATCGGCGAGGCGACGGCCGCCGGCGCGGGCCGGCGCGGCGCCGTCGTGATCGGCATGGACATCAAGCCGCCGTCGGTCGACGTGGCCGGGTTCGCCCGTGTCGACCTGGCCGACCCGGGGGCCATCGACAGCGCGGTCGCCTCGCTCGGGCGGGTCGATGGGCTGTTCAACTGCGCGGGCGTCTCGAACGGCGCCGCCGAGCAGATGCGGGTGCTGGCGGTCAACTTCCTGGGACTGCGCCACCTCACCGAGGCGATCGTGCCCCGCATGGACCGCGGCGGAGCGGTGGCGAGCATCGCCTCGCTGGGCGGCATCGGATGGGACACGAACCTGGCCGCGGTGCGCGACTTCATCGGGAACGAGACCTGGGACGACGCCGTCGCCTGGATCGAGACGCACCCCGAGCACATCGGGGGCGGGGGCTACGCGATCTCGAAGCAGGCCGTGATCGCCTACACCAAGCTGCGGGCCGTCCCGTGGGCCGGGCGCGGCATCCGGGTCAACGTTATCGGCCCGAGCCCGGTCGACACGCCGATGCTGGCCGACAGCGTCAAGGCGGTCGGCGCCGAGTTCCTGGAGCGGTTCCCGCGTCCGCTCGGGAGCAACTCGACCGCCGAGGAGCAGGCGAACGTGCTCCTGTTCCTCAACAGCGAGGCCGCGAGCTACGTCACCGGCCAGCTGCTGTGGACCGACGGTGGCTACACCGCGGGGGTGGTCACCGGACAGATCGACGCAGTCGTGGGACGGAGGTAGGGATGAGCGACGAGGCGTTCGACTACGTGATCGTCGGCGGCGGGTCCGCCGGCTGCGTGCTGGCCAACCGGCTGAGCGAGGACCGGTCGGTGCGCGTGCTGCTGCTCGAGGCGGGCGGGGCCGACTGGAGCCCGATGTTCCGCATCCCCGCCGGCACCATGAAGATCGGCGGGCAGTACGACTGGCAGTACGCGGGCGAGCCCGACGCGTCGAGGACCGGCGAGCCGACCGTGTGGCCGGCCGGCAAGGTGCTCGGCGGTGGTAGCTCGATCAACGCCATGTTCTGGTCCCGGGGCAACCCTTCCGACTTCGACGCCTGGGCCGCCGCCGGCTGCGACGGCTGGGCCTACGCCGACGTCCTGCCGTACTTCAAGCGGGCCGAGACGTTCGACGGTGGCGCCGACGAGTACCGCGGCGACCGGGGTCCGCAGCACGTGAGCCGGCTGCGGGTGGCGCACCCGCTGACCGACGTCTTCGTCGACGCCGCCCAACAGGCCGGCTTCGCCCGCAACGACGACTACAACGGCGCAGCCCAGGAGGGCGTGTCGTATGCCCAGTACTCCCAGAAGCGGGGCCTGCGTGACAGTACCTCACGCGCCTACCTGACCCGGGCCCGGTTGCGCCGGAACCTGACCGTCCGGACGGGCGCCGTGGCGCGGCGGATCGTGTTCGAGGGCACCCAGGCCACCGGCGTCGAGTACGCCCGCGGCAGCCGCGGCGTGCAGACCGTGCGGGCGAGTCGGGAGGTGCTGCTGGCGGCCGGGGCGATCGGGTCGCCGAAGCTCCTGCTGCTGTCCGGCGTCGGGCCGGCCGACGATCTCCGCGAGCACGGCGTCGCCGTGGTGGCCGATCGGGCCGAGGTCGGGCGCAACCTCCAGGAGCATCCGTACGCGCCGATGATGTACGGCGTCACCGTCCCGACGATGAACGTCGACACGTCGCCCCTCGCCCTGGTGAAGCACGCGCTCAACTTCGCCATCCGCCGGCGTGGCCCCGTGACCTCCGGGGGCGTGCACGCCGTGATCTTCGACCGGATCGATCCCCGCGCCCCGCTGCCCCAGATCGAGATCCTCTTCGCTCCGTTCGGGGTGAGCAGCGGTGCCGAGGAGGAGGAGAGCGAGGGCGAGTTCAGCCACGACGTCCACGCCATGAAGCTCAAGGCGGTGGCGTCGGCGACGGTCTACCCGTCGGTCGCGCATCCCGTCGGCAGCGGCACCGTGCGGCTGCGGTCGGCGGACCCGGACGACCCGCCGGTGATCGACCACCGGATGCTCGGGGACGCCGCCGACGTGGCGATGCTGATGGCGGCGGTCCGCAAGGTGCGGGAGATCTTCGGGGCGGATGCGATGAAGCCCTACGTGGCCAGCGAGATGGTGCCCGGCGACGCGATCAACGCCGACGCCGAGCTCGAGGGCTTCCTGCGGGCCGCGTGCTTCGGCGGGAACCACCCGGTGGCGACGTGCCGCATGGGCGGCGACGACAGGTCGGTCGTCGACACCGAGCTGCGGGTCCGCGGCGTCCAGGGCCTGCGGGTGATCGACGGCGCCGCCATGCCGTCCCTCATCACCGGCCACACCAACGGCCCGATCGTGATGATGGCGGAGAGGGCGTCCGACCTCATCCGGGCGGCCCGCCTGAGCAGCGAGCCCTGACGCCCGCCACTCCGGTGTGCGGCCCGCCCCCGGATCCGGTCTGACCGGTGTGCGGCCCGCCCCCAGGTCCGGTCTGACCCGGGGGCAGGCCTCACCGAGGGGACATCAGCTCGGCGCTTCCGCGTCGGGGTCGAGCGGGTTGATGAACTTCCCGTCGTTCATCGGCTCGTACTTGCCGTCTTTCCACTCGTAGGCGACGACCCACGGGTCGACCAGGTTCGGGAATGCCCCGCCGCCGACCGTCGCCTTCTTCGTGTAATCGAGCGGGGGGGTCAGGCCCTGGGTGTCGTACCCGCTCGTCTTCTGGAACTGCGCCAGCAGCGACTCGCGGGTGGTGGCGTCGACGCCGACCTTCGTCACAGCGTCACGCAGCTGCTGCATCGCCAGCCAGGTCCGCACGGCCTCGGTCGTGTCCTGGACCGAGCCCTCCTTGCCGATCGCCTTCATGTCCTTCTTGTAGGCGTCGTACCCGGCACCGGACTTGCGGTAGGGCGATGCGATGAACACGTCGCTGGCGTCGCCCCCGAGGTTCTTCTTGACCGCGTACTCCGAGAAGACGCTGCCCGGCATGTACATCGGCGCATCGATGCCCAGCTGGCGGGCGGTCTGGTAGAGCCGGGTCGCGAGGTCGAGCGTCACGGCGGGCACGATGGCGTCACAGCTCTTCAGCGACGTCACCTGCGACGACACGTCCGCCGCCGTGTACGGGATGGGCACGGTCTTCGACAGCTTCAGATCCCTCGGCCCCAGCACAAGGCCGTTGATCATGCCCTCGAGCACGCCACCCGGGCCCTCGAGATAGGGCATGCAGATCTTCTTGGCGTCGCCGACGTCGGCGGCGAGGGCGGCCTGGCCGCCGACATTCAAGTACCCGATCTGGTTGAGGAAGACGTTCTTCGACGAGAAGTCCGGCGTCGAGCCCGCCAGGGGGCCGACGACCGCCATGTGGGCCGTCTCGGCGAGCTTCGTCGAGTCGGCGAGCGACGAGCCGACGATCGCCATCACCGTCTTGTCGCCGATCAGCTCGCGCGCGCACTTCGCCGTCGACTCGGCGGTCGCGGTCGCCACGTCGCCGGAGTCGCAGTACTTGATCTCGACCGGGTGGCCGTCGATCCCGCCGCTGGCGTTGATGGACTTGACCGCTGCCTCGGCGCCGAACCGGCCTGTCGCCGGATCGACGCTCGCCGCCGGCGCGGAGATCATGCCGAACCGCACGGGCGTACCGGTCAGCTTGCTGGCCGCCTCGGTCGTCGCGGATCCGCCGTCGGCCTTCGCGCCCTTGTCGTCGTCGCCGCCGCAGCCGGCCAGCAGGGCCACCCCGACGACGGCCGCGACCAGCGCGGACGTCAACCGTCTCCAGTGCATGCCTTCCCCCCATCCGCAGATGTGCCCTGGTGAGAGGCAACGTACGGCTCCGGAAGCGCGATGTCAATGAAGTGACATCCTGGATCCGAGGTCCAACACGCAGTATCGTGCGGCAACTTACGGTCTGGCCGCGTCCCCGGGGGGAACGATGCGTGACAGTCTGCAGTTCGCGCTGCTGGGGGCAGGGGCCGGCGGGATCTATGCGCTGCTGGCGCTCGGCATCGTGCTGGTCTACCGGGGCTCCGGCGTCGTCAACTTCGCCCACGGCGGGTTCGCGCTCCTCGGCGCGGCGGTGTTCTACGAGACCCGGCCGGACATCGGAACGCCGGCGGCGATGGCGTGTGGCGTGGCCGCCGGAGCCCTGGCCGGCCTCCTCACCCAGCTGCTGATCATGCGGCCGCTGCGCCACTCGTCTCCGCTCACCCGCCTGATCGCGACGCTCGGCGTCCTGCTCGTCATCCAGCAGGCGGCGCTGCGGCGCTACGGCTCGAACCCGCGCTTCGTGGTGGCCTACCTGCCGCACGATGCGGTCACGCCCCTGAAGGACGTCGTCGTCGGCGAGGATCGCCTGCTCCTGCTGGCCATCACGGCCGCTCTGACGGTCGTCCTGGCCCTGATCTACCGCATGACCCGCTTCGGCTGTGCGACCACCGCGGTCGCGGAGAACGAGCGGGCCGCCGCCGCCCTCGGGTGGTCGCCCGGTCGCATCGCCGCCATCAACTGGACGGCCGGCGGCGCGCTGGCGGGCCTGGCCGGCGTGCTGCTCGTCCCGATCGTCGGCCTGTCCGCCGGATCGCTGACCCTGACGATCCTCCCGGCCCTCGCCGCCGCGCTGCTCGGCGGGTTCGCGTCGTTCCCCCTGACCTTCCTCGGCGGGCTCGCGGTCGGCATCGGCGAGGCGGAGGTCACGAGCCACGTCTCGCAGCCGGGCTGGTCGACGGCGGTCCCGTTCCTGCTGATCATCGCCATCCTGATGATCCGGGGCCAGGCGCTCCCGCTGCGCAGCCACCGCGCCGACCGGCTGCCGAGGGTCGGCTCCGGTCGCATCCGGGTCGGACCGGCCGTGCTCGGCGTGGTGGTCGCGTACCTGTCGCTGGCGCTGTTCACCGTGGACTGGTCCGAGGCGATGACGACGACCGCGGTGCTGGCGCTCGTCGGCCTGTCCCTCGTCGTCGTCACCGGCTATTGCGGGCAATTGAGCCTCGCGCAGTACGCGATGGCCGGCGTCGGCTGCTTCATCGCGGCCCGCCTGGCCGACGCGGCCAGCGTGCCCGTGCCGCTCGCCGCGCTGCTCGGCGTTCTCCTCACGATCCCCGTGGGCCTGGTCGTGGCCCTGCCTGCGGTCCGGGCCCGCGGTGTGAACCTCGCCGTCGCCACGCTCGGCCTGGCCGTCGTCATCAACGCCGTCGTCTTCGGCAACGCCAAGTACACGGGAGGCGAGATCCGGGGCACGATCGTGCCGTCGCCGCGGTTCTTCGGCGTCAGCTTCGACCCGACGAGCCATGCCGACCGCTATGCCGGGCTCGCCGTCCTGCTGGTGGTGCTGTGCGGGCTGGTCGTCGCCAACCTCCGGCGCAGCCAGACCGGGCGCCGCCTCGTCGCCGTGCGCGGCAACGAACGGGCGGCCGCCAGCCTCGGCATCAGCGTGGTCGGCATGAAGCTGTACGCGTTCGGGCTCGCGTCGGCCATCGCCGCGGTCGGCGGTGTGGTCCTCGCCTTCCGCTTCGAGCACACGTCGTTCCAGGGCTTCGACGCGTTCGCCTCGATCCAGTCGGTCCTCATCGCGGTGATCGGCGGCATCGGCTACGTGCTCGGCGCGGTGGTCGGCGCGTTCAACGGCGCCGGCTCCATCGGCCAGGTGATCACCAGCCACATCCTCGACCTGTCGGTGTGGTTCACGCTGGTGAGCGGGGTCCTCCTGATCCTCGTCATCCTCGTCCACCGCGACGGCGTCGCCAGCGTCATCGAGCAGCGCAACGAGGTGACCCGCGCCTGGTTGCGGCGCCGCCTGGGGCGGCCGGCCCCACAACCGTCGACGTGGTCGGCGCCGGAGGTGGCCATCTCCCGCGTGCCGCCGCGGCGACTCGAGGTGCAGGACATCGTCGTTCGCTTCGGCGGCGTCGTCGCCCTGGACCGCGTGAGCCTCGCGGTCGAACCCGGCGAGGTCGTCGGGCTCATCGGGCCGAACGGCGCCGGGAAGACGACGCTGATCGACGTCGCGACGGGCTACCTGCGGGCCCAGGAGGGTCGGGTCCTCCTCGACGGCCAGGACATCGGCGGGCGCTCCGTGCAGGCAAGCGTCCGTGCCGGGGTCACGCGGTCGTTCCAGTCGATCGAGCTGTTCGAGGACCTCTCGATCGCCGACAACCTGCGCAGCGCGTCCGACCGACCCCGGCTGCGGGGCCTCTTCACCGACCTGGTCCGGCCGGTCAACCCCGGGTTCTCACCGGCCGCGGTGGCGAGCATCCAGGAGTTCGGGCTCGGCCCCCTGCTCGACATGCACCCCCGGGACCTCACCTACGCCCACCGCCGGCTCGCCGGGATCGCCCGGGCGGTCGCCACCGGACCGTCCGTGCTGCTGCTCGACGAGCCCGCGGCCGGCCTCGACAGCGCCAGCAGCCGGGAGCTCGGCGTGCTGATCCGGCGCCTCGCCGAGGAGTGGGGCATGGGCGTCCTGCTCATCGAGCACGACGTCGCCATGGTGCTCGCCACCTGTGACCGGGTCGTGGCGCTCGACTTCGGGCGCGTCATCGCCACGGGCACGCCCGAGGAGATCCGGCGGGACCCGGCGGTGGTGGTGGCCTACCTCGGCCAGGAGACCCCGGCAGATGTGGGCGAGCCGACCTCGCTCACCACCTGATCTTCTTGGACCCCGGATGCACGTTGTGGACTAGCATGTGACCAGCGTCCAGGGGTGTCGACGCCATGAGGAGGCGACCGCATGCTTCTGCCCGATCCCGAACCCCGAGAGATCTTCGACCTGCTCATCTCTGTGGACGACCACGTGATCGAGCCGCCGGGCATGTTCGAGGGTCGCCTCCCTGCGGCCCTGGCGGACAGGGCGCCCCGGCTGATCGACCACGAGGGCGCCCCCGCGTGGCAGCTCGAGGACCGCATCCTGCCCAACTTCGGGCTCAACGCCGTGGCGGGCAAGCCGGCGGAGGAGTGGACGGACGAGCCGCAGGACTGGGACGACATGCGCCGCGGGTGTTGGGACATCGACGCCCGGATCCAGGACATGGACATCAACGGTGTCTACGCCTCGGTGTGCTTCCCGTCCCGGGTGGCCGGCTTCGGCGGCGTGCGGTTCTCCGAGATGAAGGACCAGGACCTGGGCCTGGCCTGCATGCGGGCGTGGAACGACTGGCACCTCGAGGAGTGGGCCGGGCCGTACCCGGAGCGCATCATCCCGCTCCAGGTGCCGTGGCTGAACGATCCCGCACTGGCGGCGGACGAGATCCGCCGGAACGCCGAGCGCGGGTTCAAGGCGGTCACGTTCCCCGACAACCCGGCCGCGCTCGGCAAGCCGCCGATCTGGACCGACCACTGGGATCCCTTCCTGCGGGCGTGCGAGGAGACGGAGACGGTCGTTTCCTGCCACATCGGTGCCTCCGGCAGCGGATCGGGCGGGTTCGACGTGACGTCGCTGGACCAGGCCCGGATGGGCGCGATCGCCACCGCCACCACACTGGTCACTGGGGTCATGGCTGCGGTCACGTGGCTGTACGGCGGCGTGTTCACCAAGTTCCCCGCCATCACCGTGACGCTGGCCGAGTCGGGCGCCGGCTGGGTTCCGGCGCTGCTGGACCGGCTCGACTACATGGAGCACCACGCCGGGCACGCCTTCACCCGGGCCTGGACCGACGAGCTGAGCCAGACCGAGGTGCTGCTCCGGAACCTGAAGTTCTGCATCTTCGACGACGTGTCGGCGATCGACCTGCGACACCGGATCGGCGTCGACAACCTGCTGCTGGAGGTCGACTACCCGCACGGTGACGGGACCTGGCCCGACAGCCAGCCCTTCGCCCGCAAGCTGCTCGGCGACCTTCCGGATGCCGAGGTCGACAGGATCATGTACCAGAACGCCGCCAAGCTGTTCCGCCATCCGTTGCCCGACGGCTACGCGGTCGACTGAGCGCACAGGGGGGGACATGGGGAGTGGAGTTGGCCTGGTCCTGGGAGGCGGCGGCGCCGCCGGGATCGCGTGGGAGATCGGGTTCCTGGCCGCCCTCGAGGAGGCGGGCGTCAGCGTGCGGGACGCCGACGTGGTGGTCGGCACCTCGGCCGGCGCCATCGTGGGCGCCCAGGTGTGCGGCGGTCGCGAGTTCGGCGCCATGCTCGCCGAGATGGAGGTCACGACCGGGCCCGCCGAGATGGGCGAGGCCCGGGCGCCGGCCACGGGCCAGACCGACGTGCGTGCCCTCTTCGAGGAGGTCGCGCAGATCACGGACAAGGCCGAGCGGGGCCGGCGCCTCGGCGCGGTGGCCATCGAGGCCGCCCCGTTCCGCGAGGACCTCTACGTGGCGATGATCGGCGGGATCATTCAGGTCAGCGAGTGGCCGACGGCTGTGCGGTTCATGCCGGTCGCCGCGGACTGCGAGACCGGCGAACGCAAGCCGTGGAAGGCTGCGGCCGACCTGCCGGTCGCCGCCGCCGTCGCGTCGTCGTGCTCGGTCCCCGCCGCGGTCCCGCCGGTGACCATCCGCGGTCGCCGCTACATCGACGGCGGCGTGTGGTCGCCGAGCAACGCCGACGTCCTCGTCGGCACGGGCGTCGAGCGGGCGGTGTTCATCGGCCCGTTCGGCGGTCCCGAGTCGCCGGCGATGGGCGCGGCGGAGGCCGACCTCGCCGAGGAGGTCGCCGCCCTCGAGACGGCCGGCATCCCGACGCTGGTCCTGACCGCCGGCGCCGTGCTGCGCGACGCCATCGGTGAGGACGTGCTGAACCCGGCGCTGCGGCCCGTGTCCGTCAGGATCGGGCGGAAGGACGGCGAGGCGGCCGCGGACCGCCTGCGGCAGCATCTGCGATGACTCCGGGCGCCGGCGACGCACGGGTCGCGATCGTGACCGGCGCGGGCTCGGGCATGGGGTGTGCCACCGCCGCCCACCTCGCCGAGCGCGGCTGGGGAGTCGTGGCGGTCGACCTCCGTCAGGAGAGCCTGGGCTGGACCGAGGGCGCGGACACCGTCGCCCCGCTGGCCGCGGACATCGCAACCGAGGAGGGCAACGCCGCGATGGTCGCCCTCGCCGAGGAGACGTTCGGGGGGCTCGACGGCGCGGTGCTCAACGCCGCGGTGATCGCGGCCGGGCCGATCGACCAGCTGCCGATCGAGGACCTCGATCGGATGTACGCGGTGAACCTGCGGGGGGCCGCGCTCGGGATCCGGGCCGTCCTGCCGGCACTGCGGCGGCGCGGGGGCGGGGCCATCTCGGTCACGTCGTCGATGGGTGGCACCGAGGGCGAGACGTTCAACTGGGCCTATGGCGCCACCAAGGCCGGGGTGATCAACCTCGTCCAGTCGGTGGCGATGGAGGTGGGCCGGGACGGGATTCGGGTCAATGCGCTCTGCCCGGGGCCGATCCGGAACACCGGCATGAGTTCGGCGGCCGAGCAGACGCCCGCCGTGTACGACGGGGTGAAGGGGCTGACCGCGCTCAAGCGGTGGGGCGAGCCCGGGGAGATCGCGTCGGTCCACGAGTTCCTGCTGTCCCCGGCGTCGTCGTACGTCACCGGCGCGACGATCCTCGTCGACGGGGGCGTGACGGCCGGCCACACGTGGACCTCGTGACGCGGTGGCCTGGGACTTCACGACCGACGCCGCGACACAGACCCAGCTCGACTGGGTCGACGGGTTCGTCCGCGAGGAGGTCGAGCCGCTCGACTTCGTCGTCCCGAACGCCCGCGACATGCGCGACCCCGTCCGCCAGGAGCTGATCCCGCCGCTCCAGGCGGAGGTGAAGCGCCGGGGCCTGTGGTCCACGCACCTGTCGCCCGAGTGGGGCGGCCAGGGGTACGGCCACCTCCACCTCGCGCTGCTGGAGGAGATCCTCGGCCGGAGCGCGACCGCGCCGATGGTGTTCGGCTGCCAGTCGCCGGACAGCGGTAACGCCCAGATCATCGCCCGCTACGGCACGCCGGAGCAGCGCGACCGTTACTTGCGGCCGCTGCTGGACGGCGAGCTGGTGTCGTGCTTCTCGGCGACCGAGCCGCAGAGCGGCGCCGACCCGAAGATGTTCGAGTGCCGCGCCGAGCTCGACGGCGACGAGTGGGTGATCGACGGCGAGAAGTGGTTCTCGAGCGGCATCGAGTACTCGGCGTTCGCGATCGTCATGGTCGTCACCGAGCCCGACGCCGATCCCTACCACCGGCTGTCGGCCCTGCTCGTCCCGACGGACACCCCCGGCATCCGCGTGCTGCGCAACGTCGGCGTCGGCGTCCACCGCGGCGAGGCCATCCACTCCTACGTCCGCTACGAGGGCGTGCGCGTGCCCCGGTACAGCCTGCTCGGCGAGCCCGGCGGCGCCTTCGCCGTCATGCAGACCCGCATGAGCCACGCCCGGCTGGCGCTCGCCACCCGCAGCCTCGGTCAGATGAAGCGCGCCATCGAGCTGATGGCCGAGCGCGCCGTCTCGCGCCGCACCCAGGGCGAGCGGCTCGCGGACAAGCAGCTCGTCCAGGAGCACGTGGCCGACTCGTGGCTCGACTACGAGACGTTCCGGCTCCTCGTCCTGCGGACGGCGTGGAAGCTCGACCAGACGTCCGACGCCAAGGCCGTGCGGGCCGACATCGCCGGCGTGAAGGTGATGCTCCCGCGCGTGCTGAACAGCATCGGGGCCCGGGCCGCCCAGGTCCACGGGTCGCTCGGCATGTCCGACGAGATGCCGTTCGTCGGGATGGTCACGAGCGCGCTCACCCTCGGGGTGGCCGACGGTCCGACCGAGGTCCACAAGGTCACCCTCGCCCGCCAGGTCCTCCGGGACGTGCAGCCGGCGTCCGGGGTGTTCCCGAGCTACCACCTGCCCGAGCAGCGGGCCCGGGCGATCGAGAAGCACCAGGCCGTGCTGGCCCGCCACGGGCGGCTCTGACGCCGTGGAGCTCGGCATCAACCTCCGCCACCAGAACGGTGCCGAGTGGGACGAGGTGCTGGAGGCCGTGCGCACCGCGGAGGAGCTCGGGTTCGCCCTCGTGACGTTCCCCGACCACTACGTGGCGGTCGAGCACGTCGTGCGGCCCGACGGCACCCGCGCCACCGCGGACATCCGGAGCCCGACGGGACCGTCCGACTGCTGGACGCTCATCGCCGCGCTGGCGCCCCAGACGTCGACGCTGCGGTTCGCCACCATGATGACGTCGTCGACGTTCCGCCACCCCGGGCCGCTCGCCGTGGCCGTCGCCCAGGTGAACCGCATCACCGGTGGCCGCATCGACCTCGGTGTCGGCACCAACTGGCACGAGGGAGAGCACCTCGCCTTCGGGGTGCCGTACCCGGGGCGGTCGCGGCGGTTCGACCGTCTCGACGAGTACCTGGCGGTGATCACGGCGCTGTGGGACACGCCTCCCGGCGAGACGTTCGACCTCGACGGCGACTACTTCACGGTGCGGAGCGGGGAGGGGATCCCCCGGCCGCCCGGGCTGGCGCGGCCACGGGTGATCGTCGGCGGCAGCGGCCTGGAGCGGACCCCGCTGGTGGCCGGGCGGTTCGCGGACGAGTGCAACACCCTCGCCCGCACGCCCGAGGCGGCGGCACCGTTCTTCGCCGCGTGCGCGGCCGCGTTCGAGGCGGCGGGGCGAGATCCGGCGCTGATGCGGCGCTCGCACCTCCTCACCGTGCTGTGCGCCGAGGACGAGGCCGACGCCCGCCGCCAGGCCGAGGCCGCCGGCGTCACGCTCGAGCAGCTCCCGCCCGGTCGGGTGGCGACGCCGGACGAGCTAGTCGAGCGGCTGCTCGGCTGGCAGGCCGCGGGCGTCGATCGCGTTGTGATCTCCCGCAACGGGGGCGTCGACCTGCCGAGCCTCCGGATGATCGGCGAGCTCGTGGTGCCGAGGGTGATCGGGTGAACGCGGTCGCCGGCATCGAGCTGGAGCGGGTCGAGGCTTGGATCGCCGCGCACGTCGAGGCCGTGCGGCCGCCGTTGGCGTGGACCCGCCTGGCCGGCGGTCACTCCAACCTCACGTACATGGTCGAGGACGGCCGCGGCGCGAGGGCGGTGGTCCGGCGACCGCCGCTCGGCGAGCTCCAGCCGAAGGCCCACGACATGCAGCGCGAGTTCCGCATCATCTCGGCGTTGTGGCCGACCCCGGTGCCGGTGGCCCGGCCCCACGGGTACTGCGGGGACGCCGGCGTCACGGGCGCCCCGTTCTACGTCATGGCCCACGTCGACGGCAGGGCGTGCGCGTCGGGCGAGGAGCTGACGGCGTGGTTGCCGGAGCGCGACCGGCAGGGCCGGGCCGCTGAGTCGTACATCGACGCGATGGCCGAGCTCCACGTCCTCGATCCCGACGACATCGGGCTCGGCGACCTGGCCCGGCGGGAGGACTTCGTCGGGCGGCAGCTGGCGTCGTGGTACCGGTCGTGGACCTCGTCGGCGCCCGACTCCGGCGACGACCCGCGGGTGCACGAGCTCCACGACCTGCTGGCGAGCACGAAGCCCGCGCCCGGCCCACTCCGGGTGGTGCACGGCGATCTCGGCCTGCACAACTGCCTCGTCGCACGGGACGGCGCGGTCGCCGCCGTGCTCGACTGGGAGGTCTGCACCCTGGGCGACGCCCGCTTCGACCTCGCCTACCTCCTGAACCGCTGGTCGATCGCCGGGGCGGTCCTCCCCGGACGGGAGGCGATCACGATGCCGGCGACGTTCCCGACCGCCGAGGAGGCCGTCGCCCGCTACGCAGCCAGGACGGGCGCCGACCTGAGCGGGCTCGACTACTTCCTGACGCTCAACCACTGGCGCTCGGCGTGCATCGCCCAAGGGGTGTACGCCCGCTACGTGCGGGGTCAGAAACCGGCCGACGGTGTCGACGTGGAGGGCTTCCGCCGGGCCGTGGCCGCCCGGCTCGAGGCCGCGGAGGCGGCGGCCGCGCCGCTGCGACGAGATGGGACCCTGGATGCACGCTCTCGGGAAGCGCGGTAGGGTCGGCCCGTGACGACCGCCGAGCCGACGATCGCCGAGGTCATCCGGCCTCCGGACGTCTGGCGGGGCCCCGTGCCGGCGGACGAGGCGTGGACCCGGCCGTACTGGGAGGCACTCCGCCGGCACGAGCTGTCGATCCAGCGGTGCGCGGGGTGCGGCGCCTGGCGGCACCCGCCCGTGGTCGCCTGCCCGTCGTGCGGGAGCGACGACCTGTCGTTCCGGCCGGCGTCCGGCCGGGGCGAGATCTACTCGGTCACCGTGTGCCACCGCGAGTTCGGTCTGCGGTTCGGCGTTCCGTGGATCGCCGCCTACGTGACGCTCGACGAGGGGGTCCGGGTCGCCACCAACCTCGTCGGTTGCCGGGTCGGCGACGTGGCGATCGGGCTGCCCGTGTCGGTGGTGTACCAGGACTACGACGACATCGGCCTCACCCTCGCCTTCTTCGAGCCGACGGAGCCCGCGGGCTGATGGCGGCGGTCGACGGGCTGCGGGGCAAGGTCGTCGTCGCCGGCGTCGGCTACTCCGAGCTCGGGAAGGACACGGGTCGCAGCGAGGCGGCGCTCACCATCGACGCCGTGCGCGCCGCTCTCGACGACGCGGGTCTCACCCCGGCGGACGTCGACGGCCTGTCGCCCTGGCCCTCCCGCCAGGGCGCGGACACGTTCTCCGGCCCGCCGCTCAGCCTCGTCCAGCGGTCGTTGGGCCTGGATCTGCGGTACTGGCAGGCGGGGGGCGAGGGCGCAGCCCAGCTGTCCGGGGTCATCAACGCCGCCCAGGCCATCGCCTGTGGGGCGGCCGACGTCGTCGTCACCTGGCGCACGGTGATCGCCCAGCCCCGGGCCAAGAAGGTGGCGGCCCGCCCGACCAACGTCGAGGTCTGGCACGAGAACGGCTTCCTCGCGCCCCACGGCGTCGCGGCGATGTCGCCGAAGTGGGCGCTGCTGGCCGCCCGCTTCCTGCACGAGACCGGCCAGGGTCCCGACGACCTGGCGGCCGTGGTGCTCAACAACCGGGCCAACGCCCAGCGCAACCCGCGGGCGGTGTGGCACGGCAGGCCGCTGATGCTGGACGACTACCACGCCTCGCCGATGATCTCGACGCCGCTGCGGATCGTCGACTGCGACATGCCCGTCGACGCCAGCGTGGCGATCGTGCTGGCGCGGGCCGACCGTTCCGGCGACCTCCGGCACCCACCCGCCCGCATCGAGGCCGCCTGTGGGACCCCGGGCCCGCAGACCGAACCGGAGCTGGCCAGCGCCGAGCTCACTCACGACACGAGCTGGTACAACGGGCGACTGCTCTGGACGCTCACCGATGTCGGGCCGGGGGACGTCGACGTAGCCGAGCTCTACGACGGGTTCTCGTTCCAGACGCTCATGTGGCTCGAAGGGCTCGGGTTCTGCAGCCAGGGCGAGTCGGGGGCGATGGTCCGCGCCGGCGGCGGCGTGCCGTTGTGCACGGACGGCGGCCAGCTCGGTGTCGGCCGGTACCACGGCCTGGAGAAGGTCGCCCAGGCGGCCCGCCAGCTCTGGGGGGACGCGGCCGACACGCAGGTGGAGGGGGCCGAGGTCGCGGTGGCCGCCGTCGGCAGCGGCTCCCGCGGCGGCGCCATCCTGCTCACGAGGTGACCGGGGGAGAGGCATGCGAGCAGCCGTTCTGACGTCGTACGACGAGCCGTTCACCGTCGAGGATCTGGAGCCTCGCCCGCTCGGCGCCCGCGAGGCCCGCGTGCGGATCGACGCCTGCGGCGTCTGCCACTCGGACCTCACCATCGCGCGCGGCGGCATGCCGATCCCGTTGCCGGCGATCCTCGGCCACGAGGGCGCCGGGACGGTGATCGAGGTCGGCGCCGGCGTGCAGCGCGTGGCGCCCGGCGACCGGGTCATCGTCGCCGGCAACCACTGCGGCACCTGTGCCGCCTGTGTTGCCGGGCAGGTGCGCCAGTGCCATGCCGCGGCCGAGTCGGCGATGGTGCCCAAGGGCCGGCGGAGCGACGGGAGCGACGTGATTGGCCTCGGCGGCATGGGCCTCTACGTCGACGAGCTGCCCATGCACGAGACGCAGCTGCTCCGGGTGGAGTCCTCCCTCCCCGCCACCCAGCTGGCGCTGATCGGGTGCGCCGTGGCCACCGGCGCCGGCGCGGCGCTGTTCACCGCGCAGGTGCGGCCGGCGTCGACGGTGGCGGTGATCGGTCTCGGCGGCGTCGGCATCTCGGCGGTGCAGGGCGCGCGCATCTGCGGTGCATCGCGCATCTTCGTGATCGACCCGGTGGCCGCCAAGCGCGAGCAGGCCGCCGCACTAGGCGCCACCGACCTCGTCGACCCCGCCGACGGCGACCCCGTGCAGCAGGTCCGGGACGCCACCAGCGGCGCGGGCGTCGACTACGCGTTCGAGGTCGTCGGGCGGCCCGAGCTCATGGTGCAGGCCTACAAGCTGGCCCGGCGCAACGGCACGGTGGTGATCGTCGGCATGGCCAGGGCCACCGACACGCTCACCCTCCCCGCACTGCCGCTCATGACCGAGGGCAAGCGGCTGCTGGGCAGCTTCATGGGGGGCACCGACATCGCCCGTGACTACCCGAAGCTGATCCGGCTGGCCGAGTCCGGCCTACTCGACGTCGGCGCCCTGGTGACGAGGACGATCGCCCTCGACGAGATCAACGACGCCATGCGGGCCATGGAGGCCGGAGAGGTCGTCAGGTCGGTGATCGTGTGACGGCGCGTGCGCGGCGGAACTAGGAGGTCGAAGGACATGGAGATCCCGCGGATCATCTCGGTGGACGACCACGTCGTCGAGCCGCCGGACCTCTGGCAGGACCGCCTGCCGGCGAGGTTCAAGGAGCGCGGCCCCCGGGTCGAGCGGATCTTCGGGCGGATCGGCCCTGACGGGCACGGCGGGTTCTGCATGGTCGAGGACCGCGACGCGCCCGGGGCCCGGTGGGCGGACGAGTGGCACTACGACGACATGCGCCTCGTCGTGCCGGCCGGCATGGTGCAGGTCCACGACCTGCGGACGACGCACTACACGGTCCCGGTCACCTACGACGAGATGGCGCCGGGCACGCACCAGCAGGCCGCCCGCCTCGCCGACATGGACCTGAACCACATCGAGGCGGCCCTGTGCTTCCCGACGGTGCCTCGCTTCTGCGGGCAGTCGTTCCTCGAGCGCGACGACAAGGAGCTCGCCCTGCTCTGCGTCCAGATCTACAACGACTGGATGATCGAGGAGTGGTGCGGCGGCGACGGCCACGGCCGGCTGCTCCCGCTCACGCTCATCCCGCTGTGGGACGCCGACCTGGCCGCCGCCGAGGTCCGGCGCTGTGCGGCCAGGGGTTCGACGGCAGCCGCGTTCTCCGAGAACCCGTCCTGGCTAAACCTGCCGAGCATCCACTCGGGACACTGGGATCCGTTCATCGCCGCCTGCGACGAGACCGGCACGGTCATCAACATGCACATCGGCTCTGCGTCACGCTTCGGGCACACCAGCCCGGACGCACCGCCCTTCGTCGGCAAGTCGATCAGCTTCCTGAACTCGCTGGGCTGCCTGGGCGACTGGCTCGCCAGCGGGCTCCTCGAGCGCTTCAAGCAGGTGAAGATCGCGCTCAGCGAGGGCCAGGTGGGGTGGATCCCCTTCGTCGCCGGACGCTTCGACAACGAGTGGGAGCTGAAGGACCTCTGGGAGCCCGACCTGCACGAGCGGGTGCCCAACCTGCCCAGCTCGTACATCCCCGGGCGGGTGTACGGCTGCATCTTCGACGATCTCGTCGGCCTCAAGGTGCGCGACCTCGTCGGGATGAGCCAGATCATGTTCGAGACGGACTACCCCCACGGGGACACCAGCTTCCCGTACTCCCGGCAGATGGCCGAGAAGCTCGTCACCGGCGCCGGCCTGACGGAGCAGGAGACGTGGCAGCTGGTCCGGGGCAACGCCATCGAGTGCTACCGGCTCGAGCAGTTCGGGATCGCCTCATGAGCCCGGCACGGGGACTCCTCGACGACCGCGTCGTCCTCGTCACCGGCGCATCCGCCGGGATCGGGCGCGCCGGGGCCCTGTGCTTCGCCCGTGAGGGGGCCGCCGCCGTCGTGGTGGCCGACGTCGACGACGAGGGCGGGGCGGAGACGGTCCGGCTCCTCGCCGACGCCGGGTGCAAGGGCGTGTTCGTCCACTGCGACGTGGCCGAGGACGCCATGGTGGCGGCCGCGGTGGCCGCCGCGGTCGACGGGTTCGGCCGGCTCGACGCCGCCTACAACAACGCCGGGCTCGGCCATGGGCAGGCGCCCACCGCTGAGATCGACCGCGCCGGCTGGGACCGCACGCTGGACGTCAACCTCACCGGCACGATGCTGTGCATGCAGCACGAGCTACGGCACATGGCGCCGCGGGGCGCCGGCGCCATCGTCAACCAGTCGTCCGCCGCGGGGCTGGTCGGGTGGCCGTTGCTCGGCGGGTACGGGGCGACGAAGGCCGCCATCGCCCACCTCACCAAGGTGGCGGCGGTCGAGTACGCCACGCAGGGCATCCGGATCAACGCCATCGCGCCCGGGCCCATCGCGACCGACATGGTGGCGCGCGCCATCGCGGCCAGCCCGGCGGTCGAGGAGCACATCAACGGCTCGGTCCCGATGGCGCGTCTCGGGCAGCCCGACGAGGTGGCGCAGACGGCGGCGTGGCTGCTCTCCGACCGCGCCTCGTTCATCACCGGCGTGACCGTCCCCGTCGACGGCGGCCAGACCTCGAAGGGGTAGGGGCAGGGCCGCCGTCAGGGCGTCGATGTCACGTGATCGTGCGGGCGTCCTTCAGCTCGGAGATCCTGTCCCAGTCGTACCCGAGCTCGAGCAGCACGAGCTCGGTGTGCTCGCCGTGTTCGGGGCAGGGCACGAGGTCCGGTGGCGTCATGTCGAACTGTGCCGGTGCCGCCACCAGCCGGTACTCCTTCCCGCTGGAGTGGGTGACCTCGCGCAGGTAGCCGTTGGCGTGCGCCTGCACGTCGTCGTGGAGCTCGGTCACGCTCTGCACCGGCGCCCAGGCGCCCGCCAGCGTGTCGAACGCGGTGCGCCATTCGTCGAGCGTCCGGGCGCCGAACACCTCGTCGAGCGCGGCGACGCACGCCGCCGAGTTCTCCGCCCGGGCCGCGGCGTCGACGAAGCGCTCGTCGTCGATCAGGTCCGGCCGGTCGATGTGCCGGCACAGGTCCGCCCACCACCGGTCGGACTCGAGCATCGAGAGCTTGAAGAACCGGCCGTCCTTCGTGCGGTAGTGGATGCTGATCGGGTTGCGGTTCTGGGACCGATCCGGCCGCGGCATCTTGTCCATGTTGTGCAGGTAGGTCGCCACGATGCCGGGTTGCATCGACCACATGGCGGTGCCGAGCAGGGAGACGTCGACGACGGCCGCCTCGCCGGTGCGTTCACGGTGGAACAGCGCCGCGCTGATGGCGCCGGCGATGGTCATGCCGCCGGGGAGGTCGCCGACGGCCGCCGTCTGGTTGACGGGCCAGTCCAGCTCCGGTGGCGTAAGCGAGTGCGCCACCCCGCCGCGGGCCCAATAGGCCGTGCCGTCGTAGCCGGCCTTCGGCGCATCCGGTCCCTTCGGCCCGTGGCCGCTGCCGCGCACGTAGACGCAGCGGGGGTTCACCGCCTTGATGTCGTCGACGTCGATCCGGAGCCGGGCCCGGGCGTCCGGCAGGAAGTTGGTCAGGAAGACGTCGGACTGGCGCACCATCTCGTAGAGGACCTCGCGGCCCGCGTCGGTGCCGATGTCGAGCCCTACGCTGCGCTTGCCGCGGTTGGCGATCTCCATGATGAAGCTGATCCCGCCGCTCTCGAGCCCGCCGATCACGAGCCCGCGCTGGGGATCGCCGAACTTCGGGTGCTCGATCTTCAGGACGTCGGCGCCCCAGTCGGCGAGGACTGCGCCGGCCGCCGGCACGAACGTCCACGACGCCAGCTCCAGGACCTTCACACCCTCCATGGGCTTCGTCATGCGGGTGATCGTAGTGTTTATGTATCCTGGATGCTCATGTCGACCGGGGGGAGACGGGTGTGAAGATCTCGTTGTTCGTCGAGATCCCCGTCCCGCAGCCGTGGGACGAGGGGTCCGAGTTGGACGCGTTCGACAACAACCTCAAATGGATGCAGCTGGCCGACGAGGCCGGGTTCCATGCGGTGTGGTGCACCGAGCACCACTTCCTCGAGGAGTACTGCCACGCGTCGGCGCCCGAGGTCTTCCTCGGAGCGGTGAGCCAGCGGACGAAGAACCTGCGCTTGGGCCACGGCATCGTCCACATGCCGCCCGGGATCAACCACCCCGCCCGCGTCGCCGAGCGGATCTCGACCCTCGACCTCGTGTCGCACGGGCGGGTGGAGTTCGGCACCGGCGAGGCGTCCTCCGTCGCCGAGCTCGGTGGCTTCAACGTCGACCCCGGCAAGAAGCGGGACATGTGGCGCGAGGCCGCGGTGGTCGCCACGCGGTGCATGACCGAGCGGCCGTTCACCGGATTCGACGGCGACCACGTCTCGATGCCCGCCCGCAACGTGGTCCCGAAGCCGGTGCAGAAGCCGCATCCGCCGCTGTGGGTCGCCTGCACCCGTCACGCCACGATCCAGATGGCGGCCGACAACGCCATCGGCGCACTGAGCTTCTCGTTCGTCGGCCCCGACGAGTGCGAGGCCCTGGCCCACGACTACTACGCCCGCCTCGAGGACGCCACGCCCCTGGTCCCGGGCATCAACCCCAACATCCTGTTCACCGCCGGCGACCTCATGTGCGCGCCGACCGACGAGGAGGCCGAGCGCCGCATCGGCCCCGCCGGCGGGTTCTTCGGCTACGGCATCACCTACTACTACGTCTGGGGCCGGCACCGGCCCGGCCAGGTCAATCTCTGGCAGAACTACCTGGCCTCGCTCGACCAGGCCGAGCAGCCGAAGCCGGACGCCCAGGGCGACCGCAAGGACTGGCAGCGCCACGGCGAGGCGGCGAAGGAGCGCCGGGGCCGTGGCGGCGTCGGGAGCCCGCAGACCGTGCGGGACTGGTGCCGGCGCTACGAGGACGCAGGCGTCGACCAGCTCATGTTCCTGCTGCCGCCGGTCCGCAGCGAGATCGTGATGGAGTCGATCGAGCTGATGGGCCGCAAGGTGATCCCCGAGTTCCACGAGCGGCACGAGGAGCGGGCGGCCGCCAAGGCGGAGCGGCTCGGCCCGGTCGTCGAGCGGATCGAGAGCCGCCGCCGGTCCGACGCGCCGCCGCTCGACCCCGACTACGAGTTCGGCGGGGTCCCCGAGGCGTGGGACCACGGCAGCCGGGCCGACGAGGTCGAGCTGGCCATGGCGCAGGCGGCCAAGCTCGCCGCCGAGAAGCGGTCGTAGCCGACAACGACAACGGAGGAAGCAATGGCGAAGGTGGCAGAGATCGCGAAGATCACGGCCGCACCCGGCAAGCGGCCGGAGCTGCTCGAGGTTCTCCAGCGCATGGTCGACCAGGCCAACACCGAGGCGGGCACCGAGGTCTACGTGTTCCACGAGGCGGCCGACGACGACGTCACGGTCTGGACCTACGAGCTCTACGCCGACCAGGCCGCACGCGACGCCCACGGCGCCAGCCCGGCCATGAAGGAGATCGGCCCGGCCCTCGGCTCGCTCCTCGGCGGCGCCCCCGAGCTCATCCGCCTCCGTCCGGCGCTGGCCAAGGGCGTCGACCTCTAGGCGGCGGGCTCCGGGCGTCTGCCGGTCAGCCGCGCGGTCGCCACGGGGTCGTCCAGTCGAACGGCGCCACGCCGTCCTCGGTCAGCTGCCACACCGTCGCCGTGACGCTGTCGCCGTCCACGACGATCTCGCCGATCGTGCCGAGCTGGGTCAGATGGTTGTGCGGGTAGGTGGGCGAGCCCGGGTTCACGCAGAGCACGTCCTCGACGACCTCGATCGACTCGACGTGGCTGTGGCCGTACACGAGGGCGGCGAGGTCGCGCCGGCCGAAGACGGCGTCGAGCTGGGCGCCCAGCGTGAAGTGCGGCGGCCATTCCGGGATGGCGGCGTCGTGCACCACGCCGATGAGGGCGCCGGCCACGTCGAGTAGCCACTCGGGACGCAACCTCGGGTCGTCCGGCTGGACCGGGCGCCCGCCCGAGCCGTCCTCGCCGTTGCCCCGCGCCGAGTAGGTCGGTGCGATCGCCGACAGCCGGTCGAGGAACCGGACCTCGTGGATGTCGCCCCCGTGGATGATGACGTCCGCGCCCGCCAGCGCGGCGTACGCCTGGGGCCAGAGGTCATCGCGCGACTCGGGCAGGTGGGTGTCCGAGACCAGCCCCACCCGCACCGGCCGGTCGACGGGGGCGTCGACGACGACGGGCTCGTGCATCATCGGTCGAGCGGGACCCAGCGGGGCCGGGCGCCGTGGTCGGGTATCAGGTCGACCACCACGGCCCCACCCACGCCGGCGTAGCACGCCGGGACCGGTGCCTCGACCTCGCGGTACTCGTGGACGTGGCCGAGGGCGACGTAGTCCCAGTCGACGAGCGCGAGGTCCTCGGCGCGGATCGGCGACGACCGGAAGGGGTCCGTGCCATCGACGACCAGGCCGTGACCGGCTGCGATGCACCACCGGTCCGGGGAGCGGGGTGGCAGCCCGGCCAGCGGCCGGAACGCCGGTTCGTGGCGCACCATGGCCCTGGCCCACACCGAGATGGCGGTGCCGGGCACGTCGACCACCTCGCCGTCGTGGTCGCGCACGATGTGGACGTCGAGCCCGCGGGTCTCGGGCTCGAGCCGGCCGAGGACGTCGTGGTCGTGGTTGCCCGGGAGCACGACGGCCGGCCGGCCCAGCCGGGCCAGCTGACCGGCGGTCCACGCCACCAGCTGCGCCGGCACGCGGGCGTTGTCGAACAGGTCGCCGGCCACGACGACCGCATCGACGTCCTCGCTGACGGCGAGGTCGACCAGCCGCCCGAACACCGCCTCCTCCGGCCCGCTCGCCGCCCCCGTCCCGAGGTGGCAGTCGGACACGTGCAGGACTGACGCGCGCGGGCGCCAGTCGGTGCTCGGCTCCGGCAGGAGAGGTGTCACGACCAGCGCAGCCTAGCCGAGCTAGCATCCAGGATCCATGAGTACCGCACTCGATATCGTCGCGGACGCCGTCGACCTGTACGTCCACGCCGAGCCCGACCTGCTGCCGCGCCGCAGCGACGACCTCGGCCTAGCGGCGGAGCTGAGCGTCGCCGGCTACGCCGCCGCCGTCCATCGCCACCACTTCTCGGACACGGTCGACCGGGCCCGGCTGGCGTCGGACGCCACCGGCTTCGACCTGCGGGGGGCGGTGCTCCTGAACGACGCGGTCGGCGGGCTCAACCCCGCCGCCGCCGAGCTGGCCCTGCGCCTGGGCGGTCGTTGGATCGGCCTCCCCACGCTCAGCGCGGCGTTCTTCCGCTCCGGCCTGTCGGCCATGCCCGCGGCGCTGCGGGACACCCTCGGCTTCGGTCCCGGACGGCTGCGGTTGGTCGACGACGCCGGCCGGGTCCTGCCCGAGGTGCAGGACATCCTGGAGTTGGCGGTGGGCGCGGGCGCCGTCGTGAACGTCGGCTACTGCAGCGCCGCCGAGGCGCATGCCGTCCTCGCCGCCGTCCCGCGGCACGACAGGCTCGTGCTGACGACCCCGCTGGGCGCCATGCGGCTCCAGCCCCCGGAGCTGGACGAGCTGATGACCCATCCGGGCGTGCACGTCGAGGTCACCGCCTACTCGCTCCACCCCGACGGTCCGTCCCAGGGCCGCAACCCCGACGCCGTGGCCGGGGCGGCCGCGCTGATCCGCCGCGTCGGCGTCGATCGCTGCGTGCTCAGCTCGGACGGCGGCATGGCCGGCGCCCCCGGCCCGCCCGAGCTGCTGGCGTGGGCGGCCGGGCACCTGGCGGAGGCCGGGCTCAATGACGCCGAGATCGTCCGCCTCGTCCGGGAGACGCCGGCGGCGCTCCTCGGCCTGTAGCGGCGGCTACGCGTCGAACAGGGCGTGGATGTAGGCGGGCGACGGGAAGAAGCCGACGCCCGACCGGACGTAGGGAGCGGGCGCCGCGGGGTCGAGGCGGAGGTTGGTGAGGCGGTCGAGCGCGACGTCCAGGGAGACCTTCATCTCGCTGCGGGCGATGTGCATACCGAGGCAGGCGTGGGGGCCGTAGCCGAAGATGCCGCGCGGGCGCACCGCCCGGGTGATGTCGTACCGGTCGGCGTCGGGGTAGCGCTCCTCGTCCCGATTGTGCGAGGAGACGTGGGCCGCGACGACGGTGCCCTTGGCGACCGGGCAGCCGTGGACCTCGGTGTCGGCCGTGGCGACCCGCAGGAACGACGATGCCGCGCTGTTGTGCCAGCGCAGGGCCTCGTCGGCCGCCCGGGCCAGCAGCCTGCGGTCCCGCCGGACCATGTCGAGCTGGTCGGGGTGGCTCAGCAGGCCGAGGTACATCGTGCTGGCCCCCGCGAACGTCGTGTCGGCGCCGGCCGGGGTGAGCAGGACGAGGAACTTGTAGAGCTCCTGGTCGGTGAGCCGCCGACCGTCGAGCTCGGCGTGGACGAGCAGCGTCAACAGGTCGTTCCCGACCTCGCGATCCCGCGCCGCCACCAGGTGCGGGTCGAGGAACGCCTCGACCTTGCGCTCCCAGCTGGCGTCGAAGCCGCTGCCGTGCTCGCTGCTCTCCTGCGGGAAGGCCAGCCCCACGAACTCGTCGTGCTGGTCCTCGGGGATGCCGAGCAGCACGCGGATGACGTGGAAGGGGAAGTGGCTGGTGTAGTCGCGCACGAGGTCGGCGCGCCCGGCCGGGGCGAAGTCGTCGACGAGCCGGTGCATCAGCGGGCGGATGAGCGTCTGCTCCCACCGCTCGACCGCCGCCGGCGCGAACGCGTCCTTCACGAGCTCGCGGTACTTGCGGTGCTCCTCGCCGTTCATGGCCAGGATCGTGCTGCTGAACGGGCCGCCAGGCCCCGGCTTCATGAAGTGGTCGGCGTCGCGCATCACCTGAGCAACGTCGTCATGGCCCCAGGCGATGTACAGCTCGCCGCCCCCGGCCGCTGCGTACGCACCCCGCTGCGCGCCGAGCATCTCGGCCGCCTCCGCGTCCCCGATCCTCTCGAAGGGGCAGGCCCGCCGGTGCTCGGACCAGACGCGCTGCAGCTCCTCAGCGTCGGTCCCACGGTTCTCGGCCAGATCCCGCTCGAGCCGGGCCCGATTCTTCCCGATGGCCTGGGGCATCTCGATCCTCTCGGCTGGTGGCGGTCCGGCTACTTGAGTGCGATCGGGTTCAGGGGCGTGCCCACCGCGCCGGTGACCCGGAGCGGGGGTGCGGTCAGCTGGAACTCGTAGACGCCATCGTCGGCGCAGTCGGCCGCCAGGGCGTCCACGTCCCACAGCTCGCCCAGCATCATGCCCATGTCCCGCAGGCAGAGCATGTGCATGGGCAGGAACGCGCCGTCGACCTCGGGGGCGCCGTGCTCGACGGCGACGTTGTCGGCCGCCACGGCGGCGACCTCCAGTCCGTGCATCCACTCGGCGCACGTCCAGCTGAGGCCGGCAGCGACCATGGCCCGGTTGCGCGGGGTCTGGTGGAACCCGCCGTACCAGCCGGTGCGCACGACGAGCACGTCGCCCGACCGGATGTCGACACCCTGCCCGGAGGCCACCGCCTCGAGCTCCGACGGTGTGATGGGATCGGCCGGATCGGCGAAGTCGGCGCCCCGGTGGCGGGCGACGTCGAGCAGGACGCCGCGGGAGGTGATCCCCTTGACGTCGACCTTGTCGATCGAGCAGCGGGTGGCACCGAAGCTGGTGACCGCGCTCGCGGGGTAGCCGTTGTAGAGCTTGTCCTCGTAGTAGACGTGCGCCAGCGCGTCCCACTGGGTCGCCGCCTGCAGCGGCATGATCACGTAGTCGTCGTTGAAGCGCATCGGGCCGCTGTCGAACACCCGGCCGATGAACTCGGCGGCCTCGTGGCCCCAACCCCGCACGGTCTCCGCGTAGGCGGCGGCGTCGCCGCCGTCGATCGTCATCAGGTGGATCGGGTTGCCCCGGAACGGGGCGGCCAGCCCCTGCGGGCCCTGGGCGTCGAAGTCGGCCCCGAGGGGGAACAGCTTCCCGGCGCGCACGCACGCGGCGGCCTCCACCAGCTTGGCGGCCGTGATGAAGTTCAGCGTCCCGAGCTCGTCGTCGTCTCCCCAGCGGCCCCAGTTGCGGACCCGGTCGGCGACCCGGCGGAACTCGTGCATGGTGGCGATGGCGCGCTCCTCCCTCTCCCGGACCAGTATCGGATACGTGGATCCAGGACGCAATCGGAGTTAGCATCCCGGCATGGCGAAACCCTTCCGCTTCGGCGTGATGACGGCGGGCGGGTCGACCGCCGCCGAGGTCCGGGACAAGGCCCGCAAGGTCGAGGCGCTCGGCTATCGGAGCCTCCTCTACAACGATCACTACGCCGGCCCGGGTCCGGCCATGGAGGCGGCCAACCACGGCCCGCAGCCCGTGGCGTCGATCCCGGCCGTGACCGTGTCGGCCGAGGTGACGAGCACGCTGGTCGTCGGCTTCCGCGTGCTGGCCGTCGACTATCACAACCCCGTCGTCCTGGCCAAGGAGCTCGCCACCATCGACCTCCTCAGCGATGGCCGGCTGGAGATCGGGCTGGGCGCCGGCTGGATCACCTCCGAGTACGAGGCGATGGGCATCCCCATGGACCCACCGTCGACGCGGATCGGGCGCCTCGGCGAGGTGGTCGACGTCGTCCGAGCGGCCATGGGCGACGGCCTGGTCGACGTCCACGGCCGGTACGGCGTCGACGCGTCCGGGTTCGAGGGCACGCCGGCGCCCGTGCAGCGGCCGTGCCCGCCGATCGCGATCGGCGGCGGCGGTCGCAAGGTGCTCGAGCTGGCGGCGCGCCGGGCCGACATCGTCGCGTTCAACGTGAACAACCGGGCGGGGAAGCTGGGCCCCGACGGCACGCGGGAGTCGACCGCCGACGCGACGCTGGAGAAGACCGGCTGGGTGCGGGAGGCGGCCGGGGACCGGTTCGAGGACATCGAGCTCGAGATCGGCGCCTACTTCAGCGCGGTCACCGACGACCCCAAGGGGGTCGCCGAAGGTCTGAGCGGCTTCTTCGGGCTGGATGTCGCGGACGTCCTCGACCACCCGCACGCGTTGATCGGGTCGGTGGATGCCATCTGCGACCAGCTCGAAGAGCGGCGGGAGCGCTACGGCTTCTCCTACGTCACGGTGCTCGACCACAACGCCGAGCCGTTCGCGCCCGTCGTCGAGCGCATGACCGGCAAGTAGCCGTCAGGCCTCGCGCAGCTGCTCGACGAACCGGCCGGCCGCGTCGGCGTACTCCGTGACCATCTCCAGCACGACCTGGCGCGCCGGGCGGACCCCGTCGAGCTGACCGACGACCTGGCCCACGAAGTAGTTGGCCAGCTGCCAGGCGCCGGTCTCCCGGCGGTTGGCCGAGCGCCGGATCCGCGCCTGGGCGTCGGCGATCAGCGCGCCCTGCAGCGGCATGCCGAGCGGCGGCGGGGCGGCCGGTTGGTCCCACTCCTCGGTCCAGGCGCTCTTCAGCATGCGGGCCGGCTTGCTGGTCAGGGTCCTCGAGCGGACGGTGTCGCGCGACGACGCGGCCAGGAACTTGTCCTTCACGGCCGGGTGGGTCTCGGCCTCCGCGGTGGTGAGCCAGACCGAGCCACACCAGACACCCTCGGCGCCGAGCGCCATGGCGGCGGCGACCTGGCGGCCGTTGGCGATGCCCCCGGCGGCCAGGACCGGCGTCGGCGCGACGGCGTCGACCACCTGCGGCACGAGGACCATCGTCGAGATCTCGCCCGTGTGCCCTCCGGCCTCGGTGCCCTGGGCCACGATGAGGTCGACGCCCCGTGCGGTGTGGCGCTCGGCGTGGACGGGCAGGCCGGCCAGCGCGGCGACGACCGCGCCGGACGCGTGGGCCCGCTCGACCAGGCCGGCGGGCGGGGAGCCGAGCGCGCTGGCGATGAGCCGGACGTGGTGGCGGTCGAACGCGATGTCGTAGAGCGGCTCGTAGTCGACGAGGCCGAGCCCCGCCCGCTGCCGCCCCTCGGGCGCGCCGTCGTCGCCTTCGGGCAGCGGCGGGACGCCGTAGCGCTCCAGCAGGTCGGCCACGAACGCACGGTGCGCGTCGGGGACCGCGTCGGCCAGGTTGGCGCCCCGTTCCGCGATGTCGGAGGACAGCGTCGGGAACAACAGGTCGACGCCGTAGGGGCGGCCCTTGACCTGATCGTCGATCCAGCCGAGGTCGATGTCGAGCTGCTCGGGTGTGTGCGCGGTCGCGCCCAGAACCCCGAACCCGCCGGCGTTGGTCACCGCGGCCACGACGTCGCGGCAGTGGCTGAACGCCAGGATCGGGTACTCGACGCCGAGGAGGTCGCTCACTCTCGTGTGCATGGTGGCTGAAATGGTATCCCGGATGTAAGCTCGCGGCAGTCAAGCCTGCGATCACCAGGGGACGAGATGCCGCTGACCGACGACATGAAGCTGATCTCCGTGGACGACCACGTCATCGAGCCGCCTCACGTCTGGAGCGACCGCCTGCCCGAGAGGTACCGCGAGGCGGGCCCCCACGTCGTCGACGGCCCCGACGACACCCAGGCCTGGGTGTGGGAAGGCCGCTCGTACCCCATCTCGCTCCAGGGCAGCCCGAGGACGCGGAAGTTCCGCGGCGACGGCACCGGCGACGACTTCCACTCCCGGGCCTACGCCGACATGGTCGAGGGCGCCTACGACGTCCACGAGCGGGTCAAGGCGATGGACGAGGACGGCGTCTGGGCCCAGTTGCTGTTCCCGACCTTCCCGCGCTTCGCCGGGACGGCCTTCCTCGACGCCGAGGACAAGGAGCTCGGGCTCCTGGTGGTCCAGGGCTACAACGACTGGATGATCGACGAGTGGTGCGGCGCCTACCCCGACCGCTTCATCCCGATGATCGTGACGCCGCTGTGGGACCCGGCGGCGGCGGCCCAGGAGATCGAGCGGTGCGCGGCCAAGGGCGCCAAGGCGATCACCTTCCCCGAGAGCCCGGTGCCCCTCGGTCTCCCGTCGTTCTGGACGAGGCACTGGGACCCCGTGTTCGCCGCCGCCGAGGCGACCGGCCTGCCGCTGTGCATGCACATCGGGACGTCGGGCCAGCTGGTGATCCCGTCGCCGGAGTCCGACTTCGCGGTGCCCATCTCGCTGTGTGGCCTCAACGCCATGAGCGCCTGCGCCGATCTCGTCTACTCGGGCATGCTGCACCGCCATCCCGGCGTCAAGATCGCCCTGTCCGAGGGTGGCTCGGGTTGGGTGCCCTACCTGGTCGAGCGGATGGACTACACGTGGGAGCGCACCCGCACGAGCGTCGACAAGTCGATCTCGCCGTCGGAGCTGTTCCAGCGGCACTTCTGGAGCTGCTTCATCAGCGACCAGTTCGCCATCGACAGCCGCCACGAGATCGGCATCGACAAGCTGATGTGGGAGGGCGACTACCCCCACAACGACTCCCAGTGGCCCAACAGCCGGGTGCTGCTCGAGAAGGCCGTGGCCGACGTCCCCGACGACGACGTGCGCCGGATCGTCGAGCTCAACGCCCGTGCGCTGTTCGACTTCGACGCCTGAACCCGCTCGGCCGCTACCGACGTGGTGAGCACGAACGACGTCGCCGGCGACGCCCGCTCCGTCCGTCCCGGCGACGAGCTCGACTGGTCGCGCATCGAGGCCTACGTCCGGAGCGAGATCGACGGCCTCGGGGACGGGATGGACGTGCGCCAGTTCGTGCACGGCACGGCCAACCTGACCTACCTCCTGCGCCTGGGCGACCGGGAGCTGGTCCTGCGGCGCCCACCGTTCGGCGCCCTCCCGCCCGGCGCACACGACATGCGGAGGGAGTTCACGGTCCTGTCCCGCCTCTGGCAGGCCTACGACCGGGCGCCGCGGGCGTTCGCCTTCTGCGACGACCCGTCGGTCGCGGGTGCCGACTTCTTCGTGATGGAGTACCGGACCGGGGTCGTCGTGCGGGACGAGATCCCAGCCGCTCTCGGCGGGTCGGCGGCCGGCCGAGAGGTCGGCACCGCGTTCGTCGACGCCGTCGCCTAGCTGCACCTGGTCGACGCCGACACGTGCGCCCTCGGCGGCCTATGCACGCCCCAGGAGCTCGTGGCCCGCCAGGCCGACGGCTGGCGCCACCGTTGGTCACTGGCCCGCCCAGGCCACGAGCGCCCGCTGA
>Ga0126377_10000236_pt1 | contig 32133 bp, 27 predicted proteins | sample PanSoiMetPlot_22_FD_92647 | JGI IMG/M metagenome (GOLD analysis project Ga0126377, IMG submission 92647) | Tropical forest soil microbial communities from Panama - MetaG Plot_22 | ecosystem: Environmental > Terrestrial > Soil > Tropical forest > Bulk soil | place: Panama | collected 2016-02-17 | reverse complement strand
TCGATCTTGAGTGCGAGCGTGAAGGCTGCTTGTGCGGCGGCCGACTGGCCGGCGACGAGGGCGGCTTCGCCTTTTTCGATCTGCGTGCGCAGCGTCGGCTCGGCGAGCGCTTCGGCCTTGCGCAGCTCTTCGAGGCCGGCGGTGTACGCGTCCTTTGATTCCTTGAACTCGCGCACGGAGTAGTGCTTGCGCGCCTCTTCGCCGTGGTGGGTCGCAGCGGCAAAGGGCTGCGGCGCCCACTCTTTCACGGCGCGCTTGTCGAGCGACTCGTAGAGCGAGTCGTACTGGTCGCGCACCTGCTCGGCTTCCTGCATCTGCTCGGCGAGCGTCCGCAGGTCCGGTTCGACGGGCTCTGCAGGCTTGGGCGCGGGCGCAGTCTTCGCGGTGGTGGGTGCAGTGCTCGTGGCCGCCGGCCGCTGCACGAACCTCGGCAGCACGACCAGCACCGTGAGGGCGAGCAGCACGAGCAGCGCGAACGCGGCGCCGATCAACCAGCGGCGCTGCGGACCCGCCGCCGCCTTCGTACGCTCGCCTTGCGCGGCCGGACGCAGGATCGGACGCACGATGGTCACGACCGGCGCCGCATCCGAGCCGGCCGCCGCGCGGCTCGGGCTCGCGACGCTGTCGTTTGCACCCTTCACCAGCTCACGCAGTTGCTGTGCGAGCTGCGCGAGATCGCTGGGACGTTCGGCCGGTGACTTCGCCAGCAGCCGCAGGGTCAGGTCGAGGAGCGGCTGCGGCGCGGGCTGCGCCGGCTTGAGCGGCGCTACCGCTTCGGAGAGCACGCGCTCGCGGCTGAAATTCGGATAGAACGGCGGGTAGCCGCTCAACAACTCATAGAGCACGGCACCCAGGCCGTACGCATCGTCGGCGGCCGTCGCCGGCTCGCCGGCCAGCTGTTGCGGGCTGGCGCTGTAGCGCGACAGCGCGCCGTGCGGCGCGTTCGCGCCCTCGAGCGCCGCGTTGCCGAAATCGATGAGGGCCACCGATCCATCCGGTCGCTGCACGATGTTGCCGGGCTTGATGTCGCGATGGACGCGTCCCGCCTGGTGAAGCCTCGCGAGGGCGTCCGCGGCTCCCGCCACCGCGGAAGCGATGACGCGCCAGGAGCCCGCGCGCAGTGCGGAGACATCGGTGCCGGGAACGTAGTCGCGAACCAGGTAGAGCTGCTCGCCATCGCGCTCGATGCTGCGCGCGGCGCCGATGCTGGCGGGATCGAGCTGTTCGGCCGACGCGAGCTCGGCGTTCGCGCTCGCGAGCGCAGCGGGAGCCACCTGCGGCAGCAGGCGGATGACCACTTCGCGATCGAGCTGGGAATCGTGTGCGCGCCAGGTCTCACCCAGCGGGCCGGCGCTGAGTCGCTCGCGCAAACTGTACCGCCCGGACAGTTGCTGCCCGCTGTTCAAACCCGGCATATGAAGCTCAACGCGGTGTCGTAGTGGTCGGGCTACCCGCGGCGATCGTCGTGTTGGTCGCGCCGCCAGTTTCCTCGATATACATCTGCTTGAGCATCTCGCGCCACTCGCGATACTGGTCCTCGGCCGTGCCGGTCAGCTTGAGGGTGCGACCTTCCACTTCGACCACCTGTGGCGCGACTTCCGTCTGGAACGAGGTCGCGAGTTCCTTGATCGCCGCAGTGTGAATCTTTGCATCCGCGTTCTTCTTCAGGCCGCTCATGATCCCGGCGATGCCGCCGAGGGTGCCGGCCGTGCGCACCGCACTCTCAACGCGCCGGCAGTTGTAGTCCGAGCCCGGGCACTGCGAAGACACCAGGATGCTGCCGAGCACGGCGGCGGCACCCATGATCATGCGCGTGCGCGCCTGTGACTTCAGTTTCTCTTCCTTGTTGATCTCGTCATAGCTGTAGCGGCGCCAGTTGCCGTACGGCTCACTCAAGTGATCGTAGAAGTTGCCGTAGTAGTCGCTCACGGTGTCGATCAGCGCGCCGTCGCGCTCGCGGACCTTCTGCACGCGCTCGAACACCGGGTCGCCATCCGCGGGCAGGCGCTTGAGCGTGTAGCGGCCTTCCTTGTCCTGCACCACGTAGTCCGAATAGGCGTTCGGGGCCAGGTCCTGCGCGAAGCGCATCTCGGTCACGCGCCGAACCATGCGCCGGTCGGGCTCGGGGATCGTGTTGCGGAACGCGAGCATGTCGTTCGCGATCGTCGAGTAGATGTTCTGGAACGGATCGCGGGCCTTGAGCGCCGCATCGCTCAGATAGGAGCCGAGGTCCGCTTCCTGTTCGTATTTCTTTTCCGTGTACCAGGTGCGGCCGGTCGAATCGCGCACGGTGATGAGGAGCTCGAGCTCCTTGCCGGTGGACTTCACGATCTTGCCGGTGACCAGCACATCGACGAACTCGGCGGTCGCAGGGATCACGCGCACTGCGCCCCACTGCGCCGTGGTCTCGAGCGTGTTCCGGAGCAGCATCGACATGTAGCGCGCCTCGGCGCGGCGCACGTCGGGATAGATGCCCTCTTTCTCCTGGGCCGTCGGGTCGGTCTCCACCTCGGGTGGAATGCCCGGATCGAAGATGCGTACGCCGACATCGAGCAGCTCGTCGGCCGGAATTTCCTCTTTCGCCTGCACCGCGTGCACCTTGGGCAGGGGCCGCGTTTCCTCGACGACGCATCCCGACAGCGCGGCGAGGAGCAGCAGTGCGAAGGAAACGGCTGCCGCCCGGCCGAATCCGCAATGCGTGAACCTGAGAGCCGTCATGATTCCTTGATCCTCGACCTCAACTAGTGCGCGTTCTTCTTGTACTCGATGTATTCCTTCCAGAGCTTGTCTCTGAGCTCCGGATCCGTTTCCTTCTCCGCCGCTTCGCGAATCTGGCGTGCGATCGTGTCATCGTCACTGCCATCCGGGATGTTCTTGGGCGTGGAGTTCGGGCCGCCGCCGCCTTTGCCGCCGCCGCCGCCGGTGCCACCACCGCCACCGTGCCCGCCCTTCTCCGAAGAATTCGTGCCGCCCGGAGAACCGGATGCGCCACCCGCGCCCGGCGTGCCGCCGGCGCCCGTAGAACCTGCGCCCGTGGAGCGCAGGTCACCGTCATTGCCACCGGGCCGCCCCGCGCCGCCGCCGCCTTCGCTGACCGGCGAGCTTCCGTTGCTGCCACTCGAGTCCCCGGAAGCGCCGTGCGAGTTCGCCGCCTCGGCATCGCGCTCCTTGGCAATCCGCTCGCGCTCCTTGCGGATCTTCTCGTCGAAGTCGCCGAGGGAGGCGTCCATCGCCGCATTCGCAGCGGCCGTGCGTTCCGCATCGGTCTGTGCGCCGCCACCGCCCGGCATGTTGGGGCCCTGTCCCGGACCACCGTTCTGGCCCTCCACGCCGCCCGCTCCGGCATTACCGGCGCCACTCATCGCGCCACCGGCACCGGCCGATGCGGTTCTCACGCCCGCCTGACCACCGCCCGCAGCACCTGCACCCTGTTGGCCACCGGCGCCTGCGGCGCCCGCGCCCTGTTGTCCTCCGGCTCCTGAGGCTCCGGCACCCTGCTGTCCACCAGCGCCTCCGGCACCACCCGCACCTGCGCCCTGCTGGCCGCCGGCTCCAGCGGACTGCGCTGACGCACCGCTCCCTTGCTGGCCGCCGCCGCCTTGCTGACCGCCCATGCTTCCTGACGGGCCACCGGCGCCACCGCTCGTTCCGGACTGGCCGTCCGTGCCTTGCTGACCACCGGAGCCCTGAGCACCGGCTTGGCCGCCCGCGGACCCTGAGGTGCCGCCCGAAGAGCTGTCGCCAGAGGGCCAGCTGTTACTGCCCGCCTGGCCGCCCGCGGCTCCGGAACTGCTGCCGCCGCCATTGCTGGACGTCGTCGAGGACTGAGATCCACCGCCCTCGGACCCGCCGCCAGCGCTGCCGTCGGAGCTGCCGCCACTCGAGTCATTGGGGCTCGGCCAGCTCTGCGGTCCTGCCGTGCCTGCTGATCCGCCGCCCGGGGAATCACTACCGCCGCCCTCGCTCCCACCGGCACTGCCATTCGAGCTGCCGTTGGGGGAGTCATTGGGGCTCGGCCAGCTCGGCGGTCCCGCCGTACCAGCCGATCCACCCGAAGAACCTGAGGAACCCGAATCGCCGCCCGAGGATCCGCCGGACTGACCGCCTGACGATCCGCCGGAGGACCCAGTCTGCCCGCCTGACGAGCCCGATGAGCCACCCGAAGAGCCCGAAGACCCACCCGAGGAACCCGACGAACCGCCTGAGGATCCACCCGAGGATCCGGATGATCCGCCTGAGGACCCGCCGGAAGATCCGCCGGACGAGCCACCGCCCTGGGTCTGCATGCCGGTGCAGGCAGCGAGCAGGGCTGCGATGACGAAGAGGGCGATGAGGCGATTTCGCATATCAGGGTCTCACTGGGCGGAGGACGCCGCGAGGTCATCGCCTCGCAGGAAAGAGCGCAGCTGGTCGGCCATGCGATTGCAGGCGGTGCCCTGCACACGCGCGATGAACGGCAACGGGATGATGGCGCCCACCAGCGCGGACGTGCCTGTCACATTCGTGCTCACGGTGCCAGCCGAGCGGGTTTCCTTCAGGTCCCACACAGTAGCAACGTAATCGGATTCCTTTTCCCACCAGCCGAAGCCGATACAGCCGGCGCCGCCGGGCCCGGCACCGCAGGCGATACTGCCGCCGCCATCGGTCTTGCGCGTCTCACCGTCGAACCACACGACATAACGGACACCGGTTTCGGCGAGCCGTTCCGCGACGCGCGGCTTGTTGAGGAGGCTGGTCAGCCCCTCGGGTCGCGTCGGTGCGGTCGAGGGCTCGAACCAGGGGAACAGCGCGTCGACAAACTTGTGATTGTCGTCGACACGGAACGATGACTTGCCACGCGAGAGATCCGAGGCGACGCAGTCGGTGAAATCTTCCTCGGTGCCGGTGCCTTCGACGTGCGGCTTCGCAAGCAGCACGACGCCTTCGTCCTTGCTGATCTGGGTCGCGAATTCGCGGCTTTCCACGACCTGCGCACGCATGCAACCCGCGAGGCTCAACGCCAGGAACGCCGCAACCGGAACGACGCGCGGGAGGCCGTCGAAGGAAGAAAAATTCGGACGCTCTGTGCAGCTCATGGAGCCCCCGAGCCGAACACGCACGGATTGAAGGAAAAGCTTCGCCGCGCTGGTTGGGCCGGTTTTGCAGCCAGTATACGTGAAGCTTCGTCGATCGTAGACCCGTGAATGCATCACGGGTTCCGAAGCCCACGTTTTGTCACTTTCAGATCAGGTCGAGCTGACCACCGGCGGCTGCCCGCGAGCGGAAATGGCAGGTCGAAAGCTGAAGCGCGCGGCCGCGATCGAGGCCCAAACGGCGGCTGCACACTGCAAATCGCCGGCCGATGAGCTCCGCGTAGGCGCCTTGTCCCTTCATCCGCGAGCCGAAGCGCGGATCGTTATCCTTCCCGTCCCGCATGGCGCGAATCAGCGACATAACGTGATCGGCGCGCTCGGGCAGGTGATTCGCCAGCCACTCACGGAACAGGTCCTTCACTTCGTAAGGCAAGCGCAACATGACATAGCCTGCCGTCCGGGCGCCGGCCTGGGCACAGGCCTCGAGGATGGCTTCGATCTCGTGATCGTTGACGGCGGGAATGATCGGCGCGACGAACACGCCGACCGGAATCCCGGCGTCGTTCAGCTTTCTCACGGCGCCGAGTCTTGCGAGCGGCGCCGGCGCTCGCGGCTCGAGGCCGCGCTTCAGCGCCGGGTCGAGCGTGGTGATGCTGACGAAGACCGAGACGAGTGCATCGCGCGCCATGTCGGCGAGGATGTCGATGTCGCGTTCCACGAGTGCGGACTTGGTGACGATCGTCAGCGGATGACGAAATCGTTGCAGCACCTCGAGCACGGAGCGCGTCACCCTGAGCTTGCGCTCGGCCGGCTGATACGGATCGGTGTTCGCGCCGAGATTGATCGGCTTGCAGACGTAACCGGGCTTGGTGAGCTCGTCTTCCAGCAACTGCGCCGCGCGCGACTTGTAGAAGATCTTGGTTTCGAAATCGAGCCCGGGCGAGAGATTCATGTATGCGTGCGCCGGACGGGCGTAGCAGTTGTGGCTGATGACGCCGTTGGCGATGAAGTCGCCGGTTCCAGTGGTGATGTCGAACAGTTGACGCTCATCCAATCCTTCGACCGCCACGACGTCGAGTTCGGCGCGTGACTTGACCGCCTGCCCTGTTACACAACGCTTGCGAGCGATGGCCGGATTGCACGACTGCATGAAGCGCAGGTGAGCGCGCAGTCCGCCCCGGACGCGGACGTAATACATCGGACGCGACAAACGTGCGCGTGTCATCTCCACGACGGCGTCGAATCCCAGGCGGGACAGAGCAATCGTTGTCGTCTCGATCATTCTGGTATCGGCATTTGCGATCCTCAGAATCCCATCGCCGAATGAGCCTTCCGCGTCGTAGATTCCGGCTGCAAAACCTTGCGTCCATTCGTCATCAGTTCGGTCCGGCCACTGGATCAACGACTGAATCGCTTCCACCGAGGCTCGCGCACTGGTTCGGATGGCCTCGATCCTGCGACGATTCGGACGCTCGGCCTGGAAGAGGAAGACGTCAGTTCCGATGCCGAACTCTGCCAGGTAGCGGCGTGTTCTCTCCAGCGGCTCGCCGTCGATCATGGCCAGTCGAAACCGATACTGGTCGCCGTGCGAGCGTCCAGGCCCCTGGTAGTGATAGGCCCCGATGCGGCCATCACCACGGATCACACCGCACAGATATCCGCGACGGTACGCCGCGCTCTCGGTGCAGGAGGATGTTCGAACGAGACCAAAACCCATGAGTGAGTTGTTGCGAGTCAGGTAGGGTCTTTGTCCTCCACCCCCCTGCGCGACGAACTTCCACCCGCGCTCGGTCAGAAAACGATGGTCCGCACTGGCAATCACTTCCGTGCCATCGGCCAGGCACACTCGATGAGCCGGTTTGCGAGTGCTCCAGTGAGCCAGAACCGTGGTCTTTACGTAGCGCCGATAGTGGCCACGCTTCTCAGTGCCGTATATCTCGTCGCCGAGTCGAATGTCCGCAATGGCCTTGGTGGTGCCATCGCCCATCAGTATCTGTGTCTCACCCCCTAGACAGTACACACAGCCGTGTTCGCAACCCCTGTACGGGTTGATCGATTGCTCGAACGCGATGTCGGGTGAGTTGTTGCGCGTGATGACGTGCTTCGCGTGCTCGGGAGTGAGTGTCGTCTCGAGCGGCGGCAATTCGTCTGCGAGTTCCTGCGGCCAGCCGTCGTCGACCGCCTCAGTGCGGCGGGATTCAAAGCGCCCCTCGGGATTGGAGCCGGCACCGCGCCCCTTGCGGATTCCTGGATCGATCGGCATGGGAAGCACCCTGTACGGATATACAGGAGTATACGCCACTCTTCTATACGTGGCGCAGGCGCTCAGGGCTGTGACGGGGGCGCGGAGCCAGGGAATCGATCCACGGTGCGCAAGCTCGGGAACCAGCGCGACCAGAGGCCGGCGACGCACAGCGTCGCGATGCCGCCGATCACCACCGCGGGCCGCAAGCCGAACCACACCGCAGTCACGCCCGATTCGAACTCGCCGAGCTCGTTGGAAGCGCCGATGAAGACAGCGTTCACCGCGCTCACCCGGCCGCGAATGGCATCCGGCGTTTCCAGTTGCACCAGCACGTGGCGGATGTAGACGCTCACCATGTCGCCCGCGCCGAGCAGGAACAGCGCCGCCATCGAGACCGCGAAATATTCCGAGACGCCGAGCACGATGGTCGCGATACCGAACAGCACCACGCCGCCGAACATCCAGCGCCCCACGTCGCGCGACACCGGGGCCAGCACGAGCAGCAGTCCTGTGAGCGCCGCACCGAGTCCGGGCGCCGTGCGCAGGAAGCCGAGACCGGTCGGCCCGACGTGCAGGACGTCACTCGCCAGCGCGGGCAGAAGTGCGGTCGCGCCTCCGAAGAGGACCGCGAAGAGGTCGAGCGAGATTGCGCCGAGGACCACCGGGCGCGAGCGTACGAAGCGCAGTCCCTCGAGCACCGTGTGCCAGGTCGTCGGCTCTGCCGACCGCACGACGCGCGGCACTTTCACCATGACCATCAGCACGACGGAGACGGTCAGGATGACCGCGACCGTGCTGTACACGACATGCGGTCCGTAGATGTAGAGCAGGCCGCCGATGGTGGGGCCCGCGATCGTCGCGACCTGGAACGTCGAGGAGTTGAGCGCGACCGCGTTCCCGAACCGTTCGATGGGCACCAGGTTGGGCGTGATCGCCGAGGACGTCGGCATGCTGAAAGCGCGCGCGATACCGAACAACACCAGCACCGCGAACACCGGCCAGACGACCTCAAGACCGCTGAAGGTGAACGCGAGCAACAGCAGTGCGCACAGCACCTCGATCGCGAAACAGCCGGCGAGAATCAGCCGCCGGTCGTATCGGTCCGCCACTTGCCCCGCGATCAGGATGAGCGCGAGGAACGGCATGAACTGCGCGAGGCCGATCAGGCCGAGATCGAGTGGATCGTGCGTGATCGCGTAGACCTGCCAGCCGACCGCGACGCTCTGCATCTGCACGGCGAGCGTGGACAGGAATCGGGCGGAGAGAAAACGCGCGAAGCTGGGGTAGCTCAAAGCGCCCAGCGCGTGCCGGCCGGCCGTGCTCATGAACCCCGGGAAGTGCCTGCGATCGTCATTTTGTGATTGTCGCAGATCGGCGCATGCACTACTTTACGGCCCGGCGCGAGCCACAAGGGCAATAGCCGCGCCCCCGGACCGAGGCCAGCGATTTCATGAGCGATGCCGCCGCACCTATCGTCGTGCGCCATTTCCGCCAGATCGTGCTCTGGCCGCTGCAGCTCATGCCGCTGAAGCCGGGCGTGCAAGTGCAACGGCATTGGGAAGCGCTCGAGACGCTCACCGACGGGTGTGCCTGGCGCGAAGTGCGCGATGAATATTCGAGCGACCCGCTCGAGTTCCAGGAGCGGCACTACAAGGAGTTCGTGACGTTCCTGCCGTACGTGCAGCGCTTCCTCTATGGCTCGAGCGCGGGACAGGAAGCCTCGCAACGCCACGGCGAACCGAGCATCCGGGTGTTCCGTCGCCCCGACATCGCGCGCGTGCGCGTCACGTATGACGACGGCGGGTCGGTCATCTTCGATGTCGCGCACACCGACCTGTATTTCTTCCTCGATGCCGACATCGCGATGCTGGCCTTCGAGATACACGCCAACGACATCAGCCTCGATCGGGCGCAGGACACGCTGTTCCGCTTCGGTCGCGCCTACCCCGCGTTCTGGGAGCGCAACGGCCACGGCGGCAATTGCCCGCGGCGCGTCGAATGGCTGGACGAGGCGGGCCACGTGCTCGCGACCTCCGACTACGAGCTCAAGCAGAAGTATCTCGGCCACGTCGGCCGCTACCGCGCACCGGCGATCGCGGCGCACTGGGAATTCCTGCTGCGCCCGGCGGTGCTGGAGTTCCCGGGACAGACGGGACCGCTGCGCTACCGGCAGCTCGAGTACTACCGCATGCCGCTGATGGCGTACCTGTCCTTCGACGATCCGAGCGACCTGTCACGCGCGGACTTCGTGCGCCTCGGGATGCTGACGCGGCCCGGCGGGCGCGATTCCCTGCCCTATTCGGCCAAGTCACTCGAAAGCTTTGAAGCGGAGTATTGCGACGATCGCTTCTGGGGACGGGCTGGCGACCTCTTCTCCGGCGACACGCGCCTCATCTGCACAGGGCAGCTGCTCGCGGTCGTCGGCCGGCAGGACGATTACTTCTTCACCGGCCGCGAAACCGGCCTCTTCGGCCAGTTCCGGCACCAGTACTTCCTGCTGTTCCTGATCGCGCACTTTCACCGCGCGGCGCTCCTCTCGATGTCGGACGAGCTGGCGGTGGCGATGAACCGGCTCGAAGTCGGCGACCTCGAGTCGGTGCGCCAGTTCAAGCGCGCCATCCGCTCCTCGATGGAGATCTTCCTGCGCTTCACGCATCGCTACTGGTTCCACCAGCTGTCGAACCAGAACATCGCGCGCAGCATCTTCGACCGCCTGCGCCAGCAGCTCGGCACCGAGACGCTCTACGAGGAAGTGGGTGCCGAAGTCGAAGACATGAACGAATACCTCGACACTGACAGCGTGCGCCGCCAGGCCAACACCATCCTGCGCCTCACGGTGGTGACTATCTTCGGCCTCATCGGCACGGTGGCGACCGGCTTCCTCGGGATGAACCTGATCGCCGAAGCGAACCGCCCGCTGGGGTGGCGCATCCTGTTCTTCGTCGTGATCCTGCTCGCGACCAGCGCAATCACCATGTACACGATCGTGAAGTCGAAGCGCCTCGCCGACTTCCTCGACACCTTGTCCGACGAGCGTGTCGGCTGGCGCGAGAAGTGGCGCTCGCTCGTCAAGACCTGGACGGGTCCTCCGGCAAGCTAGCCTGTTCCCGGTGGGCCCGGGAATGCAGGTGCGGGTGTGGCACATGGAGCCACTCGCGCCACACAGCCATCAGCACGGCGAGAATCACCGGCCCCACGAAGAGCCCGACCAGCCCGAACGCGGTGATCCCGCCCAGCACGCCGAACATCACCAGCAGGAAGGGAATCTTGGTGGCGTTGCTGATCACGAGCGGCCGGATGAGGTTGTCGATCCAGCTCACCGCCAGGGCGCCCCACGCGAGCAGCCCCACGCCAGCGCCGGTGCGATCCGTCATCAGCAGCCACAACCCCGCGCTCAGCCACACGAGCGGCGCGCCGAACGGGATGAGGGCCACGATCACGGTGATCGCGCCGAGGAGCGCCGGCGCCTTGAGCCCCGCCACCCAGTAGCCGAGGCCCGCGAGAATGCCCTGCGCGAGCGCGGCGAGCACGATGCCGTAGACGACCGCGCCGGTCGTGTCGCCGATCGCCTTGAGGTAGTCGTGAATGCGATCGCCGATGATCCGCTCCAGCACCGCACGCACCTGCTGCGCCAGCTGTTCGCCGTTGCGGTACACGAAGAAGGCCGTGAGGAGCGAGAAGAAGATCTTGGCGAGATTGCGGCCCACGCCGCCGATGAGCGTGCGGATCTCGCCGAGCGACTGGTCGGCCCAGAGCCCGATCTCGGTGCGCAACGCCTGCGGATCACGGCCCAGCCGATCGATGATGTCCTGCAGCCACTCGCCGAACCAGGGCACGTTGTGGATCGAGGGCGGCAGTTGCGGATGCTTCGCCAGGAACGCGATCAGCACGTCGTAGGCGCCCTTCACTTCGTGCCGCATGAGCGAGGTGAGCCAGACGATCGGGACCACGAAGGCGATCGTGAGGAGGAGCGTCATCGTCAGCGCCGACAGGGTGACGCGCGAGCGCATCGCGCGGCGCAGCTTCAGGTACAAGGGCCAGGTGACGAACGCCAGGATCATGGCCCAGATGACCGGGACCAGGAACGGCCGCAACACGACGTAGCTCAAGAGCAGCAGGCCGCCGATCAGGAGCGAGACGATCGTGCGCTTCAGCCAGGGCGCGGCTTGCAGTTCCTCGAGCATGGTTCAGCTCTTGCGGCCCAGCAGCCGCTCGAGCGAGCGGTCGTGAAGGCCGGAGAGGACCAGCTGGGCGGTGATCGCGCCGATCAGCGCCGTCAGCATGTCCCACTGGGTGTCCCAGACATCGCCCTGCGTGCCGAGGAACGCCTCGGCGGTGCCGCCGCCGAGGACCGCGGCGAGCCACTCGATGAACTCGTAGCAGGCGCTGATCGCGAGGCAGATCGCGGAGACGATGAAAAACAACCACCCGCCTCTCTGGAGCGGGGTCTGGCGCAACAGGATCTCGCGCGCCGCGATCGCCGGCACGAACCCTTGCGCGAAGTGGCCGATGCGATCGTAGGGATTGCGCGACAGGTCGAGCACATCCTGCAGCCAGAAGCCGAAGGGCACCTGCGCGTACGTGTAGTGCCCACCCACCATGAGAATCAGGCAGTGGATCGCGATCAGGACGTAGAGCAGGCGGGTGAGCGGAAAACGCCGGGCGGTGAAGATGAGCACCGGCACGACCAGCAGGATCGGGAAGATCTCCAGCCACCAGGTGATCCGGTCGGCCGGGTGCACGGCGGAGAGCGCCAGCGCGATCGCGACCAGGACCAGCAGTACCAGCGGCAGCGAATCGCGCGACGCGGGGACCGCCGTCGCGTTCATGGTGCGCTTCGCAGCATTATTGTCGTGTCTCCCTGGGGAAGCCGGGCCGCGGCGCGTGTCCTGCGAGCAGCGCGCCGCGGAATCGACCGGCGGTGCTCAGTGCGGCGGCCGCGCGACGTCGGGCTCGCCGCGGCTGGTCCTGCGTCGTCGAGTCGTCTTCTTCTTCCGGCTCCTGCCTGCGGTGCGCTTCTTGCGCTTCGTGGTGCGTTTCTTCGCCCGTTTCTTTCGCTTCGCCATCGCGCGTACCTCTCCTGTCCGTTGGTTCGTCCCTCGACCTCCTGCGCAGCCCGATCGGCATCAATTCCGTTCAGCACGGCGCGCAGCGCATGTTACATGAGTGCGTCGCCAGCGAGGCGCGCAGGAATTGCGACGCTCGCACGGTTGCTGCGATTGCAGCCACCCTGCCGGCACCCTAGTATCGCGAACCACTCCAGTGGCCACCGCGCAGCATGGGATGCCTGCCGAGTCCGCACTCACCCCGGATGAGATCCTGACTCGCGCCGCGGAGCTCGGGCCGCGGGATCGCGCGGCCTACATCCGCAAGGCCTGCGGTGCCGACACCGCGCTGTTCCAGACCGTGCTCGACCGCATCTCGGCGGCCTGGCTCCGTGAGCTCGACGAGGAGCCGACGTTCGACGGCGAGATCCCCGCCGAACCCGTTACCACGCACGTCCCCGGCGAGCGCATCGGCCCGTACGAGATCCTGCGCGTGCTCGGCCGCGGCGGCATGGGCGAGGTCTACCTCTGCCGGCGCGCCGACGAGCAATACCAGAAGCAGGTGGCCATCAAGCTGGTGAGCCGCGGGACTCTCTCGCGCCAGGTGCAGACGCGCCTGCGCACCGAGCGGCAGATCCTCGCGACGCTCGATCATCCGAACATTGCGCGGCTCCTCGATGGCGGCACCACGCCCGAGGGCGTGCCCTACCTGGTGCTCGAATACATCGAAGGCGAGCCGATCGACACGTACTGCGACAACCACAAGCTCGGAATCACCGCGCGCCTCGCCTTGTTCCGCGTGGTCTGCTCGGCCGTGCAGGCCGCGCATCGCAACCTGATCGTCCATCGCGACCTCAAGCCGAGCAACATCCTGGTCACCGCGGAGGGCGCGCCCAAGCTCCTCGACTTCGGGATCGCCAAGCTCCTCGACGTGCGCCAGACCTCGCACACCATCGCGATGACGCAGGCGGACATTCGCATCATGACGCCGGACCACGCGAGCCCGGAGCAGATCCGCGGCGAGCTGGTGACCACCGCGAGCGATGTGTACGTGCTGGGCGTATTGCTGTACGAGCTGCTCTGCGGCCAGCGGCCGTTCCACGTCGCGGGCCTGCGCTTTCACGAGATCGAGCGCCTCATCTGCGAACAGGATCCGCCGCCACCGAGCCACGCCTGGACCACGATGCACACCGGGCGCAAGGAACTCGAGCGCATTGCCGAGCAGCGCGGCAGCACGCCGCAGCGCCTGCGCCGCCAGCTGAGCGGCGATCTCGACAACATCGTGATGATGGCGATGCGCAAGGAACCGGAGCGCCGCTACGGTTCGGTCGAGCGGCTGTCGGCGGATATCGAGCTGTACCTGCGCGCCATGCCGGTGGTCGCGCGCCGCGACACCTGGAGCTATCGCGCACGCAAGTTCGTCACGCGCCACACGCTCGGCGTCACGCTCTCGGTCCTGTTCGTGCTGATGCTCGCGGCGTTTGCCGCCAGCATGTATGTGCAGGCCGAGCGCCTGCGCGATGAGCGCGACCGCACGCGCGCGCAGTTCGAGCGCGCCGAGGCCGAGCGCAACCGTGCCGAGCGCGTCTCGGGATTCCTCGTGGACCTCTTCCGCCGCTCCGACCCGTGGGAATCCGGCGGCGAGAATGCGACGGCGCTGGAGCTGCTGGAGCGCGGCGCGCAGCGCATCGAGACCGAGCTCGCCAACGACCCGGACACGCAGGCGAATCTCCTGGATGCGATCGGGCGCGTCTATCTCGCGCGCGGCGAGACCGACAAGGCGCTGCCGCTCCTCGACCGTGCGCTGCGGCTGCGCCGCGAGCTGTTCGGCTCCGAGCACGTGATCACCGCGAGCAGCATGCAGAGCGTCGGCGTGGCGCGCCGTTACAAGGGCGAGTTCGACCAGTCACGCGCGCTGCTGGAAGACGCGCTGCGCATCCAGACGCAGAAGCTCGGCGAGAACAACGAGGCGGTCGCGGTGACGCTGGATGAGCTCGCGCGCTGGTATCGCGACGTCTGGGAGCTCGACACGGCGGAAAAGACTTTTCGGCGCAGCCTCGCCGCGTTCACTGCGGTCGACGGCCCCCAGAGCTCGCAGGTCGCGAATGTCACCAACGAGCTCGCCACGCTGATGCTCTACAAGGGCGAGCCGGTCGCCGCCGAACAGCTGTATCGGCAGGTGCTGGCGAGCGACCGCACGCGACTGCGCGCCGATCATCCACGCCTCGCGACCGAGACCACGAACCTCGCCATCGCGCTGCAGATGCAGGGCAAGCTCGAGGAAGCGGAGCCGCTGTTCAAGCAGTCGATCGAGAGCCTGGAGCGCGTGCTGGGGCGCGAGCATTTCGACACCACCAGCGCGCTCAGCAACTACGGCTGGTTCCTGCAGGTGAAGGGCGACATGGACGGCGCGGAGAAAGTGCTGCGCGATGTGCTCGCGCTCGATCAGAAGGTGCAGGGCCGCACGCATCCGTACGTGGGTCACGACATGTCGAACCTCGCGGACCTGCTCTACGAGCGCGGGCAGTTCGAGGAGGCCGAGCGCCTGTATCGGCAGGCGATCGACATCTACAAGGCGACGCTGCCCGAGAACCACCAGTACGTCGCCGGCGCGCTGACCGGGCTCGCGCGTATCTTCGCCGAGCAAGGCGACAGCTTCCGGGTCGAGGCGCTCACCGAGCGTGCCGTCGCCATCTGGCGCAAGCAGTTCCCGGACGATTACTGGCAGGTCGAGCGCAGCCGCGCCGTCGTCGGCAGGAGCCTGGTGCAGCAGGGCAAGTACACCGAGGCCGAGCCGATCCTGCTCAAGAGCTACGCGGCGCTCGAGAAGCAGCGCGGCGTGAACGATTCGAGCACCCGCCAGGTGGGCGGCTGGCTGGTGCAACTCTACGAGAAGTGGGGCAAGACGGAGCAGGCGGCGCGCTATCGGGCCGCGCAGGCCGGCCCTCCGCCCGGCACCGCTGCGAATTAGGGGCTACGCGCCGAGGAACATCCGGTAGGCCGGGTTCGCAGTCTCGTCCGTGTACGGGTAGTGCAGTTCGTTGATGTGATCGAGGAACTGCGCGCGCTCGGCAGGCGGTACCTGGATTCCCGCGAGCACGCGCCCGTAGTCCGAGCCGTGATTGCGATAGTGGAACAGGCTGATGTTCCAGTTGCTGCCGATGGCGCGCAGGAACTTGAGGAGCGCCCCCGGCCGCTCCGGGAACTCGAAGCGGTACAGCACTTCGTTGGCGATGCCGCGCGCATGGCCGCCGACCATGAACCGCACATGCAACTTCGCCATCTCGTTGTCGGTCATGTCGTTGACCGCAAAACCGCCCGCCGCCACTGCCCGCATCACGGCTTCCTTCTCTTCCTTCCCCTGCGACAATGAGAAGCCGACGAAGATCTGCGCGCGCTCGCTGCTTTCGTAGCGGTAGTTGAACTCCGTGACGCTGCGCGGCCCGAGCAGCTCGCAGAACTTGAGGAAGCTCCCCGGCTGCTCGGGAATCTCGACCGCCATCAGCGCCTCGCGCTGACCGCCGAGGTCCGAGCGCTCCGCCACGTGGCGCAGGCGGTCGAAGTTCATGTTGGCGCCGCTGTTCACGGCGACCAGCGTCTCGTCGGTGAGATTCTCGCGCGCGACGTAGCGCTTGATGCCCGCCACCGCGAGCGCGCCCGCGGGCTCCACGATCGCGCGCGTGTCCTCGAAGATGTCCTGGATCGCGGCGCACACCTGGTCCGTGTTGACGAGGAGGACCTCATCCACGTGCTCGCGGGCCAGGCGGAAGGTTTCCTCGCCCACGCGCCGCACCGCGACGCCGTCGGCGAAGATGCCGACGCGATCGAGCGTGACGCGCTGGCGCTGCTTCAATGACTCGTGCATCGCCGCCGCGTCCTCGGGCTCGACGCCGATGATCTTCACGCGCGGGTAGAGATACTTCGCGTACGCGCCGATGCCGGCGATCAGGCCTCCGCCACCCACCGGCACGAAGATCGCGTGAATGTCGCCTGGGCGCTGGCGCAGGATCTCCATGCCGATCGTGCCCTGCCCGGCGATCACGTCCGGATCATCGAACGGATGGATGAACACGAGGTTGCGCTCGCGTTCGAGCGCGAGCGAACGCTCGTACGCCTGGTCGTAGTCATCGCCATGCAGGACGACTTCGGCGCCGAGATCCATCACCGCCTGCACCTTGATGTGCGGCGTGGTCTGCGGCATCACGATCACCGCCGGGATGCCGCGTTTGCGCGCGGCGAGCGCCACGCCCTGCGCGTGGTTGCCGGCGGATGCACAAACCACGCCGCGCTGTGCCGCGGTCTGCGAGAGGTTGGCGATGCGGTTGTAGGCGCCACGCAGCTTGAAGGAGAAGATCGGCTGCAGATCCTCGCGCTTGAACAGCACGCGATTGCGCAAGCGCCGCGACAGGCGTTCAGCCGGCTCGAGCGGCGACTCGATCGCGACGTCGTAGACCCGCGCCTTGAGAATCTTCTCGATGTAGTTGTTGTCCATGCCGTCCCGCGACACCTCGCCCTGCGGTTAAGTTAGCAAGAATCGCCTTTGGGCTACAGCGCGCCGCTCCCTTACACTGCGCGCTGCCAGATGGATCGTCTCCTCGCCCGCCGCCTGATCTTTGCCTCCGCCGCGATCGGATCGCTCGGCACGTTCGCGATGCACGCGATCCTGCCCGCGCTCCCGGACATCCGCGCGCAGTTCGCGACCTCGGTCAGCACCGCCCAGCTCCTCGTCACCCTCTCGATGCTGGCCATTGCCTCGGGCAACGTGATGGTGGCGCCGCTCTCGGACCGGTTCGGACGCCGCCCGATCATCTTTGCCGGGCTCTCGCTCTTCATCGCCGGGAGCCTCGCCGGCATGCTCGCCAACAGCATCGCGCTCCTGATTGGTGCACGCATCCTGCAGGCCTTCGGGAGCGGGGCAGCCATGGCGGTGGCGCGCGCGACGCTCATGGATGCGTTCGGCCCGGAGCGTGCGGCGAGCGGCATCGCCTACACCGCGACCGCGATCCTCGTGGTGCCGATGGTGGCGCCCACCATCGGTGGATTCGCGGTGGAGCTCGCCGGCTGGCGCCTGGTCTTTGCGCTGTGCATCGTGCTTGGCACCGCGGTGCTGATCTTCACCAAGCTGCGCATCAAGGAAACGCACCGGGCGAGCGCTGCGACACGCCGCGGTCCGCACACGCTCGAGAGCTACCGCGAGCTCCTGCTCACCGGCCGCTACCGCGCGTATGCGTTGTTCGGGTCGCTCCTGTTCGCCGCCGTGTACACGTTCATCGCCGGCGCGCCGCATGTCGCGATCGACGTGCTGCACATGTCTCCGTCGCGCTACGGCCTGCTCTTCATGCTGCCTGCCGGCGCCTCGTTCGCGGGCTTTTTCACCGCCGCGCGCCTGTCACGGCGCATGGGGGCGCTGCGCATGATGCGCGCCGGCTCGATCCTGTCGCTGACGGGCGGCCTGTTGCTCACGATGTTCGCGCTGCTTCACATCTGGCACCCCGCCGCGCTCTTTCTTCCCGCGATGCTGGTGTGCTTCGCCAACGCGATCTCCGCGCCGAACGCCACCTCGAGCGCAATCGGCGTGCGCCCCGACATCGCGGGCGCCGCTTCCGGGCTCACGGGTTTCCTGCAGCTGATCGTTTCGGCGTCCGCCGTGCAGCTCGTGGCCGCTATCTCCAATCCCAGCCCCTACCCGCTGGCGTTCACCGTGCTCGGCTGCAACCTGCTCGCACTGCTGGTCTTCATGCTGGTGCAGCGGCGGAGCGTCCAGGAGATCGCGGCGATCGTCGTGCCGCAGTCGGCGCAGGCGGCGCCCGGCGAGTCTCCGCAGGCGGAACCGCTGCGCACGCTGCCGCGCGCCGATGCGCAGGATCGGCAGGGTCAACTGTTCTGAGCCGGGGAGCTCGAGCGCAGGGGCGCTTTCAGCTCGATTTCACCGCGAAGCGGAACTGCGTCTTGCCGACGATCAGCAGGTCGCCATCCTCGAGCGCGTGACGGCGACTGACGCGACGATCGTTGACGTACACACCGTTGGTGCTGCCGAGATCCTCGACCACCGTGGAAGTGCCGGCGATCACGATGCGCGCGTGGTGGCGGCTGATGTACTTGGTGTCGATCTGGATGTCGTTGTCGTCGGTGCGGCCGATCGCGGTGGTCTTCTTGTTGATGACGTGCACGATCTCGGCCTCACCGTCGATGCGCACCAGCAGGCGCGTGAGCGACTCGGAGGCCGGTTCGACGGGCTCGCGCACCGGGACCTCGCGCACCGGCGCGACCACCGGCTCGGCGGGGAGCGACGGCGGCGGCGCTTCGATGCTGAGGCGGCGGATGTCGCGCTGGATGTTGCCGATGATCTCGCTGCTCGCCTTGAGCTCGCCTTCCAGTCGGGCAACCGCGGAATCGCGGGTGGCGAGCGTGTCCTGCAGATGCCGGATCTGCGTGCGCTGCTCTTCCAGTGTGCGCTGAGCGATCGAGCCCTGGTCGGCCCTCTGCCGCAGTTGTGACTCGAGCCGCAACATGGAGTCTTCCGCCGCGCGCAGGTCGCCTTCGAGGCGCGCGATGCTCTCCGCTTTCTCGCGCAGCTCCTTCTCGAGCGCGCCAAGCGTCTCCGCCTGGTCGTCGACGGTCTTCTGCAGCGTGCCGATGCGCTCCGCGCGCGTCGCGACTTCCGCGCTCTTCACCCGCAGGTCGGTCTCCATCTGCGCGAGGCGCGCTTCCTTCTCGCCGATCGCCGCGGCGATGGTCGACCACTTCTCTTTCCACGTGTCGAGTTCGCGCACGTGCTGCTCGGCGAGCTCGTTCTGCATGCGTCCGCGGCTCTCGATATCGGCGATGGTGCGCGTGCGTGCCGCCGCTTCCGCCTCGAAGCCGGCGCCGCGCTTCTGCTCGGCCTGCAAGGCCGCGGTCAGGGCTGCGATCTCGGTGGCGCGCTCGGCGAGCTGTGCGCGCAGGGCATCGGCCGCGGCCTTCAGCGCATGCTGTTCCTGCTCGCGCTCGCGCGCCTGCGCAGCGGCGTCGCGCAGATCGTCGAGTCCCTTCGCGATGCGCGCATCGCGTTCGGCGAGGTCGGTTTGCAGGCGCACGATCTCCGCGGCATGCGCTTTCACGCGCCGCTCGAGGTCGGCGATCACGCCGCCCGAATCGTGCGTCGCCGCACGCAGGCGGCCGAGCTCCGCGGCGCGCTCGTTGAGCGCGGAATCGCGCGTGGCGATTTCGGCCTTCAATTCCACGATGACCGCATCGCGCTCGCGCAGCTGCACCTGCACGGCGCCGACTTCGCCCGCCTGGCGCGCGACATCCGCCTGCAGTTCCGTCGCGTGCGCCTGTTGGCGCTCGATCTCCTGCTCGCGGACAAAGAGCTCGCCATCGTAGAAATTGCGGCGGGTTTCCAGGCTCTGCAACGCTTCCAGGCAGCTTTCGACCTGCTGCTGATTGGCGCGCACCGTCTCATCGATCTTGGCGGCCTGCTGTGCCTGGACCTGGAGCGCCTGCGCCAGTTCGAGGCGCGCTTCTTCTTTCGCGCGCAACGAGTCGTCGAGCGACTGGATGTGTTGCTCGCGAGAGGTGATGGTCTCGTGCAGCCCGCGCGCTTCGCCCTGCAGTTGCTCGATCTTGCCGCGCAGGTGCGCAAGCGTTTCGTCGCGGCCCGAGACCACGCCCTCGAGCTCCGTCATCTGCGTGTTGCGCGCGGCGATCTCGGTGTCGAGGAACGCGAGGCGCGCATCGCGCGCTCGCAGCGTGTCAGCGAGCGTCACCTTTTCCAGTTCGAGCCCATCGCGCTGCTGCTCGAGCAGGCGGATCTGCTCCGCACGTGCCGCGAGGTCGCTCTTGAAGAGCGCGATCGTTGCGCCGCGTGCGTCGAGATCGGCGCCGAGCCCGCGGCGCGCCTCCTCGAGATCGGTCAGGCGGCTCAGGAGATCCGCCTTCTCCTTTTCCAGCGCGCGCGCCTGGCGCTCGGCATTGTGCTGCGCTTCGGCGGCTTCCTGGCGCTGGCGTTCGGCGTGGCTCAGGGCCGTGGCGCGCGATTCGATCTCCCGTTCCAGGCGCGACAGCGCCTGCTCGCGTTCGCGCAGCCGGCGCTCGGCCGCATCGCGCTCGCGCTCGGCACGCGTCAGGAGCTGTTCGAGATTCGCGGTGTGTTCGGACTTGGCGTGAAGATTCGCTTCGAGCGTGCGGATCGTGTCGAAGATGGCGCCGGGCGCGCTGCCGGGCGCCGCGGCGGGCCCAGCGGTCACCCAGGTATCCGTACTGCTCAGCCCTTCTTCCGCGCGTTGCGCAGCTTCCATGGCTGCGACGTCCAGCGCAGGCAGCTGGTCCGTGCTGTCGGTATCGTGTTCCTTGTCCTGACTTCGATCTGCTCGTGTGCTCATCGTCGATGAGCCCCCTTCTGATGCCGAGGGTCTTTTCGTACGGGCCGAACTCCGCCAGGGTCGGCCCGCCCTCCCGCCAGTGGGTCGCATCCACCCGCGAAAGGCAAGAGCAGACTAAACATAAGGACGGGGGCGAGGCAAATCCGTGCTGTCGATCGCCGTGCAGGCGTCGGCCCGCTCGAGCCCGGTCAGCGAGCGTCGAGGAACTCGCGCAGCCTCTGCGCCACGATCTGGCCGGCCGCGCCGAACAGGTCGGCGCCGCGCTGCTCGACCTCCACGCTCCGTGCTCCGCGCAGCACCTGACGCACGCGCCCACCCTCCGCGGCCTCGTCCCTGGCGCACAGCACCAATGTGGGGAGCTTCACCAGCGCCAGCCGTTCGGCCGGACGGTACTCGCGCACTGCGGCGGTGATCCACTCGGCGGCCGGACCGTTGTGCAGGAGCTCCGCCACGCCCTCATGCAATGCCGCCGCCTGCCCATCGGCGCCCGCGGCAGCCGACGGAACGATCACCAGGTGCCGCACGATCTGTGGCACGGCGAGCGCCAGCTCCGCGGCGATCAGGCCACCGGATCCGCAGCCGAGCACATCGAGCTGGCGAAAATGCATGCTGCTCGCGAAGTCGCCGAGCGCCGCGGCGTAGTCCGCGATCGCGGGCTGGCGCTCCGGCGCATCCGACTCCCCGCAGCCCGGAAGATCCGGCGCGTACACCGAGCGATCGTGCGCGATCACCGGCAGCCAGCGGGCAAACACGCGGCTCGACGCGCGCTCCGGGTGCACGCACAGGAGCGTCGTGCGCTCATCGAACCCGCCACTGCCCGGGAACGCGGTGCGCACGTTGAGCTGGCCGAAGCGGCAATCGAAATACGCGCGCCGTACGCGCACGTGGCTGTCGCTGGTGCGTTCGCGCGAGCGCGACGATTCGCTCTTTTTCATGGGCCGATCCACACGCTCAACATCGAGATCGATCCGAGGACCACCTGGTCGTTGAAGAAGGACAGCGGCTCATCCTCGCTGCGCACTGCCAGTGTGTAGAGCAGCGGCAGGTAATGCTCGGGCGTCGGGATCGCTGCCGTCGATGCCGGATGCAGCGTCTTGTAATCGATGAGCGACTCATCCTCGTGCGCCGCGATCCGCGAGCGGAGCACGTCGTTGAATTCCACCGCCCAGTCGTAGCCGGAGCTGCGCCCCCGGTCCATCACCGCGAGATTGTGCACGGCGTTGCCACTGCCGACGATGAGGATGCCCTCATCACGGAGCGGGGCGAGCTCGCGCCCGAGCAGGTAATGGAAGGCGGCCGGCTCACTGGTGTCGAGACTCAGCTGGATCACCGGGACGTTGGCCTCGGGGTACATCAGGCGCAGCACCGCCCAGCTGCCGTGATCGAGGCCGCGCGCATGGTCCGCGCGGACCTGCGCGCCTTGCACCAGGCGCACCACGCGGCTCGCGAGTTCCGGCGCACCGGGGGCCGGATACTGGATGTCGTAGAGCGCACGTGGAAAACCATAGAAGTCGTGAATCGTCACCGGCGCGCGCGCCGCGGTCACATGGACGTCGCGCGTTTCCCAGTGCGCAGAGACGCACAGGATCGCGCTGGGCATGGGCACGCGCTCGCCGAGCTCGCGCCAGGCGCGGCTGAACGCATTGTCCTCGATTGCGTTCAGCGGCGTGCCATGGCCGACGAACAGCGCGGGCATTCTGCCGCCGGATGCCGCGGCGCTCGATGTCTCGTTCACGCGCGGATGATCGGTCACGCCCGCGACTCAAGCAACCCGCGCCGTGCGACTGGCACATGGATTGCTTGTATCCCCGGTCATGAGTTCACAGGACGCACGCTTCTGGACCCGCTTCATGATCCTCGCCGTGGTGCTGCACGCCGTCATCCTCGGCTTCTTCGTGACCGCACGCATCATCGGTCACCGCAGCGACCAACGGATATTGAAGGATGACCCCGCTCGCCTCGCGGCCGTTGCCGAGCGCACCGCGCCGTTCGCTCGCCTCGCGATCAGTGGAATGCCTACGCCGCCGTCGGAAGGCTCCTCCACCGTGGCGGTGGCGGCCCGTCCGGCGAGCACCACCCTGAACGGGAGCGACGTCTACCAGTCGACCTGCGTCGCGTGCCACGGCTCGGGGCTGGCGGGCGCGCCGAAGTTCGGTGACCCGAACGCCTGGAGCCGGCGGATCGCGAAGGGCAAGGGCGTGCTGTACGCGCACGCCCTCAGCGGTTTCCAGGGAACGAGGGGCGTCATGCCGCCGCGCGGCGGGCGTCCCGATCTCTCGGATCAGTCGGTGAAGAACGCGGTCGACTACATGACGAAGGCGGTCTTGTAAGAGCGACCGTCAGCTGCAGCGCTTCTCGATCACGCTCCAGTTCAAGTTGTGGAGCACCGTCTCGACGAACTCCTCGCGACCCTTCACGCCGAAGTCCTTGAGATAGGCGTGCTCCCAGCAGTCAAGCAGGATCACCGGTTGCAGGTTCGCCGGCAGGCCGAAGTGATGCTCGTCGATCCAGAACGTGAGCAGCCGGTTGGTCGCCACCTCGCGCGCGCTCATCACCCAGCCGATGCCGCGCGTGCTGGCGACCGCGAGGAACCGGTCGCGCCAGCCCTTCGTGCCACCGTAGCTGATGTCCATTGCCTCGGCCAGCACGCCCGAGGTTCGCATCGCCGAGCCCGGCCCGCCGAGCGTCTCGAAGAACAGCTCGTGCAGCTTCATGCCGTTGAACTCGAACGCGAGGCGATGCTCGGCGTCCTTGCCGCCCTCATGTTCGATTTCCTTGAGCAGCCGGTTCGTGTTCTCGACGTAGCCCTTGTAGAGCGTCAGGTGATCCTGCAGCGCCTCGCTGGAAATGCCCTCGACGCGCGAGAAATTGAACTCACGGACCTTGTAGGTCACCGACGTGTCACGTTGTACCGCTGCTCTCTGCTGCATGATTGCTCTCCTTGCGCTTCAAGATCCGGCGAGTCCTTGCCTTCGTTCAGACGAGGGTCGTCTCCGATTCACTTTCCGCCGCCGCGAGCGCGGCGGATTCCGTTGTCCGTGGCACACGTCGCCGTCGACGCGCGCGTCGCCACGCCCGCGCGCTCGAGGTAATGGCGGGCGCCGCCGACGGACTCAGGAATTCCGTCAACGGGCCCCAACTACTGATCTGACAACTCACCGCCTTGATCGTCACCAGGATCGGCGTCGCGAGCAGCAGGCCCGCGATGCCCCAGATCCAGCCCCACACCCACAGGCCGAGGAACACGATCAGCGGGCTGAGCGCGAGGCGCCGGCCGAGGGCGAGCGGCTGCACCAGCTGTCCCTCGATGGTGGCGGCCGTGAGGTAGGACAGCGCCACTCCGACCGCGGGCGTCAGCGTGTCGTGCGTGATGATCGCAACGATCGTGATGACGGTGAGTGTCGTTGCTGAACCGGCGTATGGAATGAAGTTCAGCACCGCCGCCATCACGCCCCAGAGCACCGGGGTGGGCAGCTCGAACGCGTAGGCAATGCCCGTCGTCACAAGTCCGAGGCCGACGTTGATGAGTGCGATGGTGCCGAGAAAGCGCGACAGCTCGCGCCGCGCGCTCTCCACGACGATCACGCCGTGGCGCGCCGAGCCGGTGCGTCGTCGTCCGGTCGCTACGCGAGCGAGCAGCGGCGGCCCGGAGGCGAGGAGAAAGAAGGTCAGGAAAAAGACGCCGACCACCGGCAACACCACGGCGGGCGCCTTGCGCAGCAGCCCCTGGTAGTCGCCCGTGTTGTTGGGCGTCGACGCCGTTGTCGCCCCGGTCACGCGTTCCGCCTGCGCCGCGACCCTATCGATGCGCGTCGCGACCTGCTGGAGCGGTCGCAGCTTTTTCTCGACGTCGGTGAGCACGCTCGGCGCGCGCTCGAACCAGGCGCGCGCCGGGTCCTTGATGAATTGCACCAGCGTGGCGAGCGCCGCAACGACCATGAGCATCACCAGCGCCGCCGCGATGCCATTGCGCAGGCCCATGCGGCGCAAACGCTCGACAGCAGGCGAGAGAATCACGGCGAAGAACAAGGCCAGCCCGATCGGCATCGTCACTTCGCGCCCCAGGTGCAACGCCGCGATCACTGCAATCACGGCAAGAACGATCAGTGCGACCTTGCCCGCATTGCGTTGTCGTGGAGCGGAAAACGTCCGGTCGATCTCTTGCATCGAACCCTCCCGCACCGGCTCGTGAGACGCGGGCGCCACGCGCTGGCTACCCCATAACGTCGAAGCCGGCGGGGCCCTCTTCGACCCCGCCGGCTCGAGTTTCGACATCGTCCTTGTGAGATGCTGTCGCGATCAGGGCTTCGGCTTGAGCTGCAGGTCGTTCTTCACGTCCTTCACGCCCTTCACCGAACGCGCCACTTCACCGGCGCGGTCCTTGGCCTCCTGCGAGTCGACGAAGCCACCGAGCTCCACGATGCCGGAACTGGTGTCGACGTTGATCTGGTGGGCCTTGGTCGTCTTGTCCTCGATCAGCGCCGTCTTCACCTTCGCGGTGATGGTCGCATCGTCCACGACCTGCCCCGCGGAGCGATCCGCATCGGCATTGGCCATCGCGACCGACTTGACCTCGAGGTTGTTGCGCACTTCCTTCACGCCTTTCACCGACTGCGCCGCCTTGCTCGCCGCGCTCTTCTCCGCCTGCGTGCCGACGAAGCCGTTGAGCTGCACCACGCCGCGGTACGAGTCGACGTTGACTTCGCCCGCCTTGACGAGGTCGTTGTCGACGAGCGCGGCCTTGACCTTGCCGGTCAGGGTGGCGTCATCGACGGTCTCGCCGGCGCTGCGTTGTGTCGGTGTCGACGAGCACGCCACGATCAACAGGGCGCTGATCAGCGCCGTTGCCGTACTGAGAGTGAATGATCGTCTCATCACAAGTCTCCTGGTCGTTGCTGAACCTGTTGGTAAGCGTCAATGCACACTGCGGCAGTTCGGCGATTAGTTCAGCGCATGGCGCATGGCCACGTCCGTAGGACTGAGCCGCAAGCAGGGACGGAGGTCGGCTGACATCCGTCCCGGCTGCGTTCACGCGCTATTGCTGCGGGGGCTGCCCGCTGTTGTCAGGCGGCGGCGTCTGGTCGGACGGCGGCGTTGCCTGGTCGGCGGGCGGCGGAGATTCCTGTGCCGGCGGCGGTGTCTCGGGCTGCGAGCTCGGCGCGGGGGTTTCCGGCGGAGTCGCCTCCGGGCGCTTGCAGCCTGCCAGCGCGAAGAGCGACAGCAGGGCTGCGATCATGAGGTATTTGGTCTTCATCGGTTCGCTCCTCTTGGGATTGAGTACGGGAGAATCAGCTCGGTGTGTCGCGTGATCGATCGCACCTGGTGATCGATCACGCGTTGCGGGAAATCAACGCGCCGCGTCGCGCCGCGCTTCGGCCTGCGACTTGGCCTGCTCGAGCGCCGTGTCCGCACGCTCCTTGCAGGCATCACGCGCCGCGCCACTCTGTGACTCGCACTTCTGGATGGCGACCTTGTGATCGCCCTCCGCCTGCGCGACCGCGACGTCATAGGCGGCGCTCGCTTCTTTCTTCGCAGCATCCTGCTCTTCGTTGCGCACGTCCTTGCCGGCCTCTGCGTCCTGCTTGGCCTGGTCGGTGCGCGCTTCCGCGACTTTTTCGTTGGCCTGCTGTTCAGCCTGCTGAACATCCTGCTGCGTATGTGCAGGGCTCTCGGCGCGCTTGCAGCCCGCCAGCGCGAACACCGATAGCAGCGCCGCCATTGCCAGATTCACGATCGTCAGATTCACAGGTGTGGTCTTCATCAATACCTTCCCGGCACACAGCCTCACGGCGCGCGTCACTTGCGGCGCGCGAACCGAATAGCGAGGTGCAAGGCGTATGCCACGGGCTGGATGGCGTTGTGCACTGCGCAGCGCGACGGCTCCCGCACGGTGCTTAAAGGCACAGGAAACAGCGGATTGGGGCGCTCTTGTCAGACAAACACCGACACGCGCGTTGCAATTATTCCTAGGCTGGGATCAGTGAGCGCCGCTCCAGCCCCGGGATGCAATACGTTACAAAGCTTCCCCAGGGCCGATGCAGAAATTGCATTCGCTCGCGGTCCGACGAATCGACATTAGGGGAAGCAATGGACACCGTAACTGACACCGCGGCACTGGACACCACCGTGCCTGCGCCGGCGAAGGGCCCGGGTTTGATGCACGAAAAAGGACTTGGCAACGTGCTGGGAACCTCGCCCGCGATCCGCTCGATGTTCGAGCTCATTCAGCGTGGCGCTCCCACCGAAGCGACGGTGCTGTTGCTCGGTGAGAGCGGCACCGGCAAGGAGCTGGTCGCCGAGACCATTCACCAGCTGAGCGAGCGTCGCAACGGTCCGCTGATCGCGATCAACTGCGCCTCGATCCCGACCACGCTGATCGAAGCGGAGCTGTTCGGCTACGAGAAAGGCAGCTTCACCGGCGCGTCGCGCTCGCATTCCGGCGTGTTCGAGCGCGCCGACCGCGGCACGCTGTTCCTCGACGAGATCACCGAGATGCCGCTCGAAATGCAGACGCGCCTGTTGCGCGTGCTCGAGACCGGGCGCTTCTACCGCGTCGGTGGCACGCAGGAAATCCGCACCGACTTCCGTGTCATCGCGGCCACCAACCGCGACATTCCCGACGCGCTGCGCGATCGGCGCCTGCGCGAAGACGTGCTGTACCGCCTCGCGGTGTTCCCGATCCGCGTGCCGGCGCTGCGCGATCGCGCCGCCGACACGGAGCTGCTCGCCGATCACTTCCTCGCCGAGCTCAACTCCCGCGCCGGCTCGAACAAGCGTTTCTCCGACAGTTCCTGCGGCGTGTTATGTCAGCACCAATGGCCGGGCAACGTGCGCGAGCTGCGCAACGCCGTGGAGCGCGCCTTCATCATGGCGGACAGCGAGCTGGAGCTTGCGCCCACGATACTTCCGCGACTAGATTCGGCACAGAGTGACGACCCGCGGCAGGCCGTGGTGCTGCCGATGGGGTCGCGCCTCGACGAGGCGGAGCGCTCGCTCATCGAAGCGACCCTGGATCACTTCGATGGCAACAAGCGGCGCGCGGCGGAGGTGCTGGGGTGCAGCCTGAAGACGCTGTACAACAAGCTCAACCGCTACGCCCGCGAGGCTTCGTGGGCGCAGGCGCAATGAGGACCACCTGAAATGGGAAGTCCATGGCACGAGTTCTGATCGCCGACGACCATGCGGTAGTTCGCGCCGGTCTCAAGCAGTTTCTGGTCGAAGACCGCGCCATCAGCGCGATCGGCGAAGCTGCGACCGGGCGCGAGACGCTCGATCGCCTGCGCGCCGAGAACTGGGACCTGGTGATCCTCGACATCGGCATGCCCGATCGCAGCGGCATCGACATCCTGCAGCAGATCCGCTCGGTGCACGACCGCACCCGCGTGCTGGTGCTCAGCGGCTACCCTGAACGGCAGTACGCGCTCAACGTGCTGCGCGCCGGCGCGAGCGGCTTCATCGAGAAGGGCACCGCGCCCGAGGAGCTGCTGCGCGCGGTGCGCGCAGTCCTGCAGGGCCGGCGCTACGTGAGCTCGACGCTCGCTGAACAGCTGGTGGGCGAGCTCGACGGCGAGGCCGACAAGCCGCTGCACGCGCGCCTCTCTGAACGTGAATTCCAGGTGTTCTGCAAGCTCGCGGCCGGGCGCGCGGTCTCGGAGATCGCGACGGAGCTGTGCCTGAGCGTCAAGACGGTGAGCACGTACCGCAGCCGCATCCTGCAGAAGATGAGTTTCGAGACCAATGCCGATCTCACTTCGTATGCATTACGCAACCAGCTCATCAACTGAGGGAGCCCGAAAGCGCCGATTCGTTCATGTGCCGGTGTCGAAGGGAGATTTGTAGGAGCAGCGTCAGCGAAGTCTGATACCGGGACTCGGGCGTTGCGGGGAGAATGCGACGTGCAAGCAGCAGAGTATTTCCGTGAGTGGCAGTGAAATGGACATCCTGCGAATCCTGATCGTCGAGGATTCACCGATCGTGGCGGAGCGCCTCAGGGAGTCGTTGTGCGAGTTGCGCGCGATCCGCATCATCGACACGATCGATCGCGAGACCAAGGCAATCGAGGCGATTGAGCTGGGCGGAATCGACGTCGTGGTGCTCGATCTGCGCTTGAATCGCGGCACCGGCTTCGGCGTGCTGCGCGCGCTCAGCAAGCTCGAAGAGCGTCCGATCGTGATCATCTTCACCAACTACGATCTGCCGGAATACCGCCGCCAGGCGCTCGCCCTGGGCGCGGATTACTTCCTCGACAAGGCGCGCGATTTCGAGCGCCTGCCGCAGCTGATCGATACGTTGCGCGGCGGCCCGCCGCGCCAGCGTCACTCGCCGGAGCTCGTGCCCGCCTGAGGCGCGGAGCCCGCGCGGCTGCGCACGCCGACGATCTGTGCCGGCAGCGGCTGCGCCGCGGCCTCCTGCACGTTGGCGAGCGGAATCGACACGCGCACCCGGGTTCCGCCAGCCTCGCGCCGCGCGATTTCGCAGCGGCCGCCGAGCGCGTTCACGCGATGGCGCATGCCGGCAAGCCCGTGGCGCGGCGTCGCATCATCGCGCAGCAGCAGGCCGCGGCCGTTGTCGTCGATGGTGAGCACGAACTCTCCATCCTCCACCTTGACCTCGAGCTCCGCCTCGCTCGCCTCCGAGTGACGCAGGATGTTGGTGAAGGATTCCTGCGCCACGCGGAACAGCGCGATGGCCGCGTCATTGCTGAACTGCGGCTCCTCCTCGGGCAGGCGGCAGGTGCACTTGATGTTGTTGCGCCCGCAGGTCTCGTCGAACTGCCAGCGCAACGCGGCGTACAGGCCCATGTTGTCGAGCAGCGTCGGACGGAGCGACTCGACCACGCGACGCTTGAGATCGACGCCGCGATCCAGCGAGTCCTGGATGCGGCTCCAGCGCACCTCCAGGTCCGGATCGAGGCTCCTGAGGCGCGCGTGCAGCCACGCCACGTCCATCTTGGTCGCAACCAGCAGGCTCCCCAGCGCATCGTGCAGCTCGCGCGCCAGCGACTGCTTCTCGCGCTCGGTGACCTCCTGCAGGTGATTGGAGAGCGACACCAGCTCGCGTGTGCGCGCATCCACCATGCGCTTGAGGTACTCGGCTTCGCGGCTGCGCCGGTTGAGATCGCGCAGCAGGAACGAGCCGAGCGCAACGATCAGCAGTACGTTGAGGAGCGTTGCGCCCGCCATGCTCCAGCGCGTGGTGCGCAGGTCCCTCTGCCACTGTGCGAGTGAGGTCACGAACTGCTCGGACTCCAGTGTCTCGAGCTCCGTGACCCGGCCGCGCAACTGGTCCATGACCTGCTTGCCGGTGCCCTGCAGGACCGGCGCCGCGCCGGTCCTGCGCCACTGCACGTAGTGGCGCAACGCGACGGTGAGAACCTCGAAACGTTGCCGGGTGAGAGCGCCGAGCTCGATCACCGGGTTGAGCGGCACGCCTTCGCGCTGGTAGCTCTCGGCGAGTTGCACCAGCACCTCGTGGATGCGCGGCGCCGCGCTCAACAGCGGCTCGAGGTACTCGGGCTGTTCGGTCAGGAGGAAGCCGCGCTGGCCGGTCTCGGCATCGACCACCAGCTGCATGAAGCGCGACAGGAGCTTCTGCCGTTCCTGGATCTGCAGCACGCGCACGCTCACTTCGTTGAGGCGCGAGTAGCGCTGCTCGAACAACAGGTACAGGCCCGCGAGCAGCGCCGCGAGCAGCAGCACCGGCAGCCACACCTTGAAGATGTCGCGCCAGATCATGCGCGGGAAATCTCGCGGATACGCATTGTGAGCATCGTCCTACAGGGACTGTCGTGGACTGCCGACGGCATGGCGGGTGTGCCTTGTCGCATCGTACCAATCAAGTCAATCGAACGTCGATGCGGGGAAAACCATGCTGTATTACGCACTCGTGTTCCTGATCGTGGCGCTGATCGCGGCCTTCCTCGGCTTCGGCGGCATCGCGGCCGGCGCGGCGGGATTCGCCAAGATCCTGTTCGTGCTGTTCCTCATCGGCGCGGTCGTGACCTTCGTCATGAGCGTGGCACGACGCACGTAGCTTCGACTTCACGCGTTGTCGCTTTCCCGCCTGGTGCCGGCGGATCTAGGGCAACTGGAAGCCCCGAGGAATTTGCCGACAAGGATGCGCAGGACGCGGACACGGCGCTGGTCACGGCCAGAAGAGCTGACCAGGTGCCGGGCGGGAAAAGCGGCTCCTCTGGGCGGCCTTGCCGGCGAACGCCGGCAGCGCCGCCGTATCGGTCCATGACGGGAGGGAACCCCCATGCATCCAGCTGAGCGGACTCGAAACCAGCCCCAGGACGAACCCGGCGGGAGCGATCAGCCGTTCCTCAGCGACATCAAGGAAATCCGCCGGCGGGCGCGCGAACACATCCAGTCCGGCGCCGTCACGCCCAGCTACGATGCCAACCGCGACACGGTGCTGCGCCTGTTGAACGAGGCGCTCGCGACCGAGCTCGTCTGCATCCTGCGTTACCGGCGCCACTACTTCATGGCGGACGGCGTGCTGGCCGAAGCCATCAAGCAGGAATTCCTGGTGCACGCCCAGGAAGAGCAGGCGCACGCCGACCAGATCGCCGAGCGCATCGTGCAGCTCGGTGGCGCGCCGGATTTCAACCCGGACGGGCTCGCGATGCGCAGTGCCGCCGAATACCGCGAGGGCAAGTCCCTGGTCGACATGATCGAGGAGGACCTCGTCGCCGAGCGCGTCGCGATCGAGTCCTATCGCGAGATGATCCAGTTCGTCGGCATCCACGATCCGACCACGCGGCGCATGCTCGAGTCGGTGCTTGCCAAGGAAGAGGAGCACGCCGAGGAATTGCGCAGCATGCTCGAAGACGTGGCGGCCGTCCTCCACGCCGATACGCCGCGGAAGAACGGCGACGAATAGCCGCAGCACCTGATCTCTCTTTGCTTGCGCGTGGCTCGAGACGTGGTTGGAGCCCAGCGCGACCGGCAGACGCGGGCGGATCGGTCCGCAACCCACCCGACGCTGCGCTTCGGCCACGTTGCGAGTCGCCTCTGTCCCTGACAGGCAACGCTGCTGCGGCTTTCGCGGGCTTGTGTCCACCGGGCCGCTCTGGGCCCCATGGTGCAAGCGACTGCAATCGACATGCCAGTGTCGAATGCCGCGCGCAGCTCACGATCTGAGTGCGAGCAAGACCGTGCGAGCCGGCGCTGCGTTTCAGCACGCAGGCTCCATTGCAATTAGTTCCGGCGACGGGGGCAAAGCTTGCGCGTAATGGCGCGCCAGCGCTCGTGCGAGCGGCGCCGGCGCACTGGCACACGTATTGCAGATCTTCAGGTGATGGAAACAGCGACCAGGGAGAGCAGCGAAATGAAAAAGGCGGCGTCAATCTCGGCTTTCATCGTGCTCGCGTTGCAGTCCGGCGGTGCGCTCCAGGGCGCAGGGGG
>Ga0126377_10000235_pt1 | contig 32222 bp, 30 predicted proteins | sample PanSoiMetPlot_22_FD_92647 | JGI IMG/M metagenome (GOLD analysis project Ga0126377, IMG submission 92647) | Tropical forest soil microbial communities from Panama - MetaG Plot_22 | ecosystem: Environmental > Terrestrial > Soil > Tropical forest > Bulk soil | place: Panama | collected 2016-02-17 | reverse complement strand
GCCGCCAAGCGCTACACTCACCTCACCTTCGACCAGGTGCTGGCGCAGAAGCTCAACGTCATGGACGCGACTGCGATCGTCATGTGCCGGGACAACAACCTGCCGCTGCAGGTCTTCAACCTCAACATAGCGGGCGATTTCATGAAGATCGTCCTGGGTCACGACGTGGGGACCGTCGTCGACAACCAGGCGCGGGAGAGTGCCCATGCTTGAAGACGTCAAGAAAGATGCGACGCAACGCATGGCGAAGTGCGTCGTGGCGTTTCGCAACGATCTCAAGAAGCTGCGCACCGGCCGGGCGCATCCGAGCCTGGTCGAGCACCTGAAGGTCGCCTACTACGGTAACGATGTCCCGCTCATGCAGGTCGCGAGCATCAGCGCCGAAGATGCACGCACCCTCGCCGTCAGCCCGTGGGACAAGTCGATGGTGCCGGTGATCGAGAAGGCGATTCTCAAGTCCGATCTCGGCCTCACGCCCGCCACGGCAGGGCAGGTGATCCGGATTCCGCTGCCGCCCCTGACCGAGGAGCGGCGCCGCGAGCTGACCAAGGTGGTGCGCGCCGAAGCGGAAAACGCCCGCGTGCACGTGCGCAACGTGCGGCGCGATGTGATGAACGAGCTGAAGGAGATGCTCAAGAAAAAAGTCATCTCCCAGGACGATGACCGGCGCGCGCACGAGGAGGTCCAGAAGCTCACGGACAAGCACGTCGCCGAGATCGATCACGTGCTCGCGGACAAAGAGAAGGAATTGATGCAAGTCTGACGCGCCGATGCCCCGATCTTCTCCAGCAGCCGTTACGAGTGCCTTGCCGCGTCACATCGCCATCATCATGGATGGCAACGGGCGCTGGGCGCAGAAGCGTGGCCAGATGCGCCACGCCGGCCACAAGGCGGGACTGGGTCCGGTGCGCATGGCCGTCGAAGCCTGCGCGGAGCTCGGCGTCGAAGTGCTCACGCTGTTCGCGTTCTCAAGTGAGAACTGGCAGCGTCCCATCGAGGAGGTGGGCCGCCTGATGGACCTCTTCATGGAAGCGCTCGAGCGCGAGGCAGCGGAGCTCAACGCGAAGGGCGTGCGCGTGCGCTTCATCGGCGATCGACGTTCCCTTTCCGTGCGCCTGCAGACGCGCCTCAACGAGACCGAGGACCTGACGCGCGCCAATCAGAAGCTCCAGTTGCTGATTGCGGTCGGCTACGGCGGACGCTGGGACATCACCGAGGCGGCGCGCGCTGTCGCACGACGCTGTGCGAGTGGCGCGCTGCAGGCCGACGAGATCGACGAGGCGACACTGCAGGAGGAACTCGCGCTCAGCGGGCTTCAAGACCCGGACCTCTTCATCCGCACCGGCGGCGAGCAGCGCATCAGCAATTTCCTGCTGTGGAATCTCGCCTACACCGAGCTCTACTTCTGCGACACCCTGTGGCCGGACTTCGACCGCGCGGAACTCGACCGGGCGCTGGCGTTCTTTACCGGCCGGCAGCGTCGCTTCGGCCTCACGGACGCGCAGGCGGTCGCGCGCTGATGCAGAGTGGCCTCAGGCAACGCATCCTCACGGCGGTGGTGCTCGGCCTGGCGCTGCTCGCGGTCATCCTGTGGCTGCCGCCCGAGGCCGCACTGGTCGTGTTCGCGTGCGTGGTGCTGGTGGGGGCGTGGGAGTGGTCGACTTTCCCGCGCTTTCCGGCCGCCGCCGCGCGCTGGTTCTACGTGCTCATCGTCGGGCTCGCGATGTTCCTGGTGTGGCGTTTTTCGCAGAACGAGCAGCAACTGCAGACGCTGTTGCTGCTCGCGCTCGGCTGGTGGATCGTCGCCTTTCTCTGGATCAGCCTGGCGCCGGGCTCGCACAACCGCGCGACTGTCGCGGGCAGTGGGCTCCTGGTGCTCGTCCCCGCGTGGGTCGCTATCGCTCATCTTTATCTGCAGCCGGGCGACGGGCTCGCCACGCGCGGACCGCAGCTGGTCCTGTTTCTGCTGCTGCTGGTGTGGGCCGCGGACACCGGCGCGTTCTTCGCGGGCCGCCGCTTCGGTCGCATCAAGCTCGCGCCGCGCGTCAGCCCGAGCAAGACCTGGGAGGGCGTGCTCGGTGGATTGGCCGCCGCCGTCGCCGTTGCAGCGGTGGGCGCGTGGTGGTTTCACTTGCGGCGCGTCGCTTTCCTGTCGCTGTGCCTGGCCGTCGTGCTGATCTCGATCGTCGGTGACCTGACCGAGAGCATGTTCAAGCGCTATGCCGGCGTGAAGGACAGCGGTTCGATCTTCCCCGGACACGGCGGCGTGCTCGATCGTATCGACAGCATCACCGCGGCGGCGCCGACGTTCCTGCTCGGCTTGCGCTGGATGGAGGCGCAGTCGTGAAGGGCGTCGCCATCCTCGGCTCGACCGGGAGCGTGGGCGCGAGCACGCTCGATGTGATCTCGCGACATCGCGAGGCGCTCAAGGTCGTCGCGCTCACGGCGCGGTCGAATGATGCGCGGCTCTTCGAGCAATGCATCGCCCATCGCCCCGAAGTGGTGGCGCTGGAGGACCGGACCGCGGCCACGCGTCTCGCTGAGCGCCTGAAAGCGGCAGGAATTGCTACGCAGGTGTTGCGAGGCGCCGGCGCGCTCGAAGAAGTCGCGCGCCTGCCGCAGGCCGATATGGTGATGGCAGCCATCGTGGGCGCCGCCGGACTCCTGCCGACGCTGGCCGCGGCGCAGGCGGGCAAGCGCCTGCTGCTCGCGAACAAGGAAGCGCTCGTGATGTCGGGGAGCCTGCTGATCGAAGCCGTGCGCGCGAGCGGCGCCGAGCTCATCCCCATCGACAGCGAACACAACGCAATCTTCCAGTGCCTGCCGCACACCTCAGTGGCGGGCAGGAAGCCGGCAGGATTGCGGCGCATCTTGCTCACCGCTTCGGGCGGACCGTTTCTCGGCACGCCGGCCGAGAAGCTCTGCAGCGTCACGCCCGCGGAAGCCTGCGCCCATCCGAACTGGGACATGGGCCGCAAGATCTCGGTCGACTCCGCGACCCTCATGAACAAGGGATTGGAGCTGATCGAAGCGTGTTGGCTCTTCGGCGTGACACCCGATGACGTTCAGGTCGTCGTTCATCCGCAGAGCGTGGTGCACTCGATGGTGGAATACGTCGACGGCTCGGTGCTCGCGCAACTCGGTAACCCGGACATGCGCACACCGATTTCACATGCATTGTCATGGCCGGAGCGCTGGGAGTCCGGGGTCGAGTCGCTGGACATCGTGGGCCTGGGACGACTGACGTTCCAGGAACCCGACCTGGCGCGCTTTCCGTGCCTGCGCCTCGCGCAACAGGCGGCGCGCGCCGGCGGCACTCTGCCCGCCATCCTGAATGCGGCGAACGAGGCTGCAGTCGAGTCATTTCTCTGCGGGCATCTGAACTTTACGTCCATCCCGGTGGTCATTGAGGGCGTGCTCAACTGCGTGGGAGCGATGCCCGTACGGAACCTCGAGAGCGTTCTGGCAGCTGACCACGCGGCGCGGCAGGCGGCCGCAAAGTTGATTTCGCGCCTGGAAGGCGCTACCCCTGATCCAGTCGCGGGAGCCCTTGCCTGATGCCGGTTGCCATCTCAATCCTCGCCTTCATCGTGGCGATCAGCGTGCTGGTCGCGGTGCACGAGTTCGGTCATTTCTGGGTGGCGAAGCGTCTCGGCTTCAAGGTGCTGAGATTCTCGATCGGTTTCGGCAAGCCCTTGTGGATGCGGACCGCCGGGCCGGATCGCACGGAATATGCCATCGCCGCCATTCCGCTCGGCGGCTACGTGAAACTCCTGGATGAGCGCGAAGGACCGGTCGCGGCGGCGGAACTCGATCGCTCGTTCACGCGCCGCCCGGTGTGGCAGCGCCTGCTGGTGCTGTGCGCGGGGCCGGCCTTCAATTTCCTGTTCGCGGTGTTCGCCTACTGGGTGCTCTTCATGTGGGGCGTGCCGCAATCCCACCCGGTGGTCGGCGATGTCGTCCTTGGATCACATGCTGCGCAAGCAGGGCTGCAGCCGCGCGACCAGATCCTGAGCGTGGGCGGACAGAAGACCGAAGATCCGAAAGCGGTGATCTTTGCGCTGCTGGAAGACCTGCTGGACGACGGTCGCGTGCAGTTGCGCGTGCGCGGCGCCGACGGCAGCGGACGCGACCTGGCGCTGAACGTGCCGGATGCCCGCGAGCGTCACGGGCTCACCGAGCCGGGGGCGCTCCTCAAGGGCATCGGTTTCGATTTCCGCGCGCCGGAAGTGCCGCCGATCGTCGACCGTCCGCTGCCGGATGGTCCCGCGCAGCAGGCGGGCATCAGGTCCGGTGATCGCGTGCTCGCCGTCGACGACCAGGCCGTGCCGACCAGCACCGATTTCGTGAACTACATCCGCCAGCGTCCGGGTGAGCGCGTGATCCTCACCGTGCGCGGCGAGGACGGCGAGCGCAACGTTCCCGTCGTGATCCGCGCCGAGCAGGATGGCAACAGCACCGTGGGGCGGATCGGCGTGGAGTTGCAGCGTGCCGAGCTCGAGCGCCTCGGGCCGCTCGCGGCCTTCAGTCGCGCCGGCGGCGAAACCTGGAGCATGTCGCAGCTCACGGTGAGCATGCTCTGGAACATGGTGATGGGTCGCGTCTCGGTGAAGAACATCAGCGGCCCGATCAACATCGCGGCCTTCGCCGGCGAAACCGCGCGCGTCGGCCTGCGTCCATTCCTCACTTTCCTGGCCATCGTCAGCATCAGCCTCGGCGTGCTGAACCTGCTGCCGATACCGATCCTCGACGGCGGCCAGATGCTGTTCCAGTTGATCGAGCTCGCGAAGGGGAGTCCCCTGTCGGAGCGCGCGCAGGTGTTCGGCCAGCAGGTCGGCATCGCGCTGCTCCTGCTGTTGATGAGCCTAGCGTTTTACAACGACATCACGTCTCGTTTTCTGAACTAGAACCCGGGCAAATGGGCTGCCGCATGACCCGCAAGCTGATTGCGCTGCTGACGCTGTGCCTGCTCGCCGTACGCGTGTACGCGCAGAGCGGCATCGAGGAATTCACCGTCGGCGACATCCGCGTCGAGGGACTGCAGCGCATCTCCGAAGGCACGGTCTACAACTATCTGCCGGTCAACATCGGCGATCACCTCGATCAACAGCGCCTGCAGGAAGCCTTGCGCGCGCTCTACAAGACCGGCTTTTTCCGCGACGTGGAACTGCGCCGCGACGGCAACACGCTGGTGATCGTGGTCCTCGAGCGCCCCTCGATCGAGAGTTTCGACATCAAGGGCAACAAGGACATCAAGACCGAGGACCTGCAGAAGAGCCTGCGCAACGTCGGGCTCGCGGCCGGCAAGACCTATGACCAGTCGGTGCTGGAAGACGTCAAGCAGTACCTCACCGACCAGTACTTCAGCCGCGGCAAGTATGCGGTGCGCATCGACACCAACGTCGAGGAAGTGCCGGGCAACAAGGTGAAGATCACGGTGAACGTCGCCGAGGGCAAGCGCGCCAAGATCCGCGAGATCACCATCGTCGGCAATTCGAGCTACAAGGACAAGCAGCTGCGCGAGGACTTCGAGCTCAACACGCCCAACTGGCTCTCCTTCTACAAGCAGGACGACCGCTACTCGCGCGAATCGCTCCAGGGCGACCTGGAGAAGCTGCGCTCCTATTACATGGACCGCGGCTACGCGAACTTCCAGATCGAGTCGGCGCAGGTGGCGATCGCGCCGGAGAAGGACGACATCTTCATCACGGTGAACGTGCACGAGGGCGACATCTTCAAGATCGGCGAGGTCAAGCTCGCGGGCACGATGGTCGTGCCCGAGGCGCAGCTGCGTCGCCTGGTGCTGGTGCATCCCGGGGACACGTTCTCCAACAAGCTGGTGACACAGTCGCAGCAGCTCATCAGCTACCGGTTGGGTGAACAGGGCTACGCGTTCGCCAAGATCGATCCGGTGCCGACGCCGGACAACGCGAAGAAGGAGGTGTCGCTGACCTTCTTCATCGAACCCGGCAACCGTGTGTACGTGCGGCACATCAACTTCCTGGGGACTTCTTCCATCGACGACGAGGTCCTGAGGCGCGAGATGCGTCAGATGGAGGGCGGCTGGCTGTCGAACGCCGCTGTCGAGCGCTCCAAGGAACGCATCCAGCGTCTGCCCTACGTCGAGAAGGTGGACTACGAGACCACGCCGGTCCCGGGTGCGGCCGACCAGGTGGATGTGGACTTCACGATCAAGGAGGGCTTGCCGGGCCAGTTCGGCGGCGGTGTCGGTTATTCGGAATCACAGGGCCTGATCCTCAACGGCAACTTCACGCACAGCAATTTCATGGGGAGCGGCGAGCGCATCCAGGCGGAGATCAATGCCGGCAAGTTCAGCAAGGTGTACAGCATCTCGCACACCGATCCGTATCGCACGATCGACGGCGTGAGCCGCACCATCACGCTCGCCTATCGCGACATCACGCAGTTCGTCTCGGCCTCTTCGGATTTCGACACCAAGAATCTCACCGCGGGACTCGACTACGCCTACCCGGTCACCGAGTACCAGTCGGTGCACTGGGGGGTTTCCGCGCAGCGCAACGAGATCCTGACCTCGGAGAACGGCAGCGCACAGCAGGCGGTGGACTGGGTGAAGAACAACGGCGATCCCTTCGTGCACAACGAGCCGGATGGCATCGGCGGCGAGATCACGTTCTTCGGCACCAAGTACACCGCGATCGAGCTGATCGGCGGCTGGAGCTACGACACGCGCAACCGCGCGATCTTCGCGGACCACGGTTCCCGTCACGCGCTGTCGTTGTCGATTGCCGCACCGGGAAGCAACGTGCAGTACTGGGTGGCCAACTACGACTACCTGCAGTTCGTGCCGCTGCCGGGACCCTTCACGCTGGCACTGATCGGCGATTTCGCCTATGGCGAGGACATCGGTGACACCACGGCGCTGCCGCCGTACCGGCAGTTCTTCGCGGGCGGCCCGGATTCGGTGCGCGGCTACAAGGAGAGCCGCCTGGGACCGAAGGACAACTTCGGCAACCCCTACGGCGGCAACATGAAGGTCGTCGGCCGGGCCGAGATCCTGTTCCCGGTGCCCGAGAAGTGGAAGACCAGCGCGCGCTTCAGCGCCTTCTTCGACATGGGCAACGTGTTCTCGACCGGCCACGTCAACTTCACCGGCAGGGACGGCGTCACGCCGGTGGATTACAAATTCGCGTATGATCAGTTGAAACAGTCAGCGGGCATCGCCGTGCAATGGCTCGCACCCTTGGGGATCTTCCGTTTCAGCTATGCTTTCCCGCTGAACGCGAGCGACGGCGACGCCATACACTTCAAGGACGAGACGGAAGGGTTCCAGTTTTCGATCGGCCAGGCGTTTTGAGGAAATAATCACAGTGATTCGTACACAACATGGGTGGATGAAGTTTCTGGCGGCGGTGGCGCTGCTGGGCGGCGCGATTCCCGCGGCGCAGGCGCAGCTCAAGATCGGCGTGGTGAGCGTGCCGCAGCTCATCGAAGAGTCGCCGCAGGCGAAGGGCGCGATGCAGGCGTTGCAGGACGAGTTCACGCCGCGTCGCCGCGAGATCGAGAACCAGCAGAAGGAGCTCAAGGCGCGCGAAGACAAGCTGACGCGCGACAGCGCGGTGATGTCGGAGGCGGAGCGCGGCAAGGCGGAGCGCGAACTGCGCGACGGGCAGCGCGAGCTGCAGCGCCGGCAGAACGAATACGTGGAAGATCTCAACGTGCGGCGCAACGAGGAGCTCGGCAAGCTCCAGCGCACCTTGCTCCAGGAAGTCCAGACCTACGCGAAAGCGCAGGGGTTCGATCTGGTGGTGGGCGATGGCGTGCTGTACGCGAAGGACAACATCAACATCACGCCGGCAGTGCTCAGCAATCTGCAGGCGCATGCCAAGACGGCGCCCGCCGCGGCACCCGGGAGCAAGCCGGCGACGACTGGCCCGGCGACAGCGCCGGCGACGCCGCCCGCCGCGACCAAGCCGCCGGAGAAGAAGCCCTGAGCTGAGGAGATCCGGGTGACCGTTGCCTGCAACCGGACGCCTCACCCGAGATTGAGCTGATCATCCATGGCACTTTCGCTGGGCGAGCTGGCGGTGCGATTCGGATGCGAGCTCAAGGGCGATCCGGACGCGCAGGTCGATAGCGTCGCGACGTTGCAGAACGCGACGGATCGGGCGGTCACCTTTCTCGCCAATCCCCGCTACCGCCGGCATCTCGCGCAGACTCGCGCGGGAGCCGTCGTGCTCGAGTCGAGATTCGCGGCTGAATGCCCGGTAGCGGCGCTGATCGCCGCCGACCCGTACGTCACGTATGCACGGATCGCGGCGCTGCTCTTTCCCGAGCCGCAGTTCCCCGCGGGCGTCGATCGCTCGGCGCAGGTCAGCCCGCAGGCGACGATCGCGGCCAGCGCGTCGATCGCGGCGAATGTCGTGATCGAAGCGGGCGTGCGGATCGGCGAGCGGGTGCGGGTCGGTCCGGGCTGTGTGGTCCTCGCCGACAGCAGTATCGACGCCGATACGCGCCTCGTCGCCAACGTGACGTTGTGCCAGGGCGTTCACCTGGGCGCGCGCGTTCTGCTGCACCCCGGCGTCGTGATCGGCGCCGACGGGTTCGGCCTCGCGCCGGAACGCGGCCGCTGGGTCAAGGTGCCGCAGGTCGGCGGCGTGCGCATCGGGAATGATGTCGAGATCGGCGCCAACACCACTGTCGACCGGGGCGCGATCGACGACACCATCATCGAGGACGGTGTCAAGCTCGACAATCAAATCCAGATCGGGCACAACGTGCGCGTTGGCGCACACACGGCCATCGCGGGATGCACGGGCGTCTCCGGCAGCACCAGCATCGGTCGCAATTGCATGATCGGTGGCATGGTCGGCATCGCCGGGCACCTGGAGATCGGGGACGGCGTGTTCATCACGGGGAGGACGCTGGTGTCGCGCTCGATCACGCGACCCGGCACGTACTCGGGTGGCCTGCCGGCCGACGACGTGCGCCGCTGGCGCCGCAACGCGGCGCGCTTCCGCCACCTCGACGAGCTGGCGCGGCGCGTCGAGCAGCTGGGCGGCGGAAAACTGGGCGACTCCGAAACAGAGGGCGAGGATGACTGAGCCGGTCTACATGGACATCAACGCGGTGATGAAGCAGTTGCCGCACCGCTACCCGTTCCTGCTCGTGGATCGTGTTCTCGAATGCACGCCCGGCAAGACGATCCGGGCGCTCAAGAACGTCACGGTGAATGAGCCCTTCTTCACCGGGCATTTCCCGCACCGGCCGGTCATGCCCGGCGTGATGATTCTCGAGGCGCTCGCACAGGCCGCGGGCATCCTCGCGTTCCGCACCGCCGGCATCTATCCGGACGAGGAGTCGCGCTTCTTCTTCGTAGGCATCGACAAGGCGCGCTTCCGCAAGCCCGTAGAGCCCGGCGACCAGCTGATCCTCAAGGCCGAGCTCACACGCTCCTTCAAGGGCATCTGGAAGTTCAACACCGTGGCCGAAGTGCACGGCGAGGAAGTCTGCTCGGCGGAAATGATGGTCGCCCCCGAAGTGCAGGCGACGGGAGACAAGCGCCAGCCATGATCGATCCGCGGGCGGTCATCGATCCCAGGGCCGAGCTCGCTGCGGACGTCGAGGTGGGTGCATTCGCCATCATCGGCGCGGACGTGAGCATCGGCCCGGGATCTCGCATCGGCCCGCATTCGGTCATCAAGGGGCCGACCCGCCTCGGCGCACACAACCAGGTGTTCCAGTTCGCCTCGCTCGGCGATGCACCGCAGGACAAGAAGTACCAGGGTGAGCCGACCCGGCTCGAGATCGGCGATCACAACATGTTCCGCGAGTACTGCACGGTCAATCGCGGCACGACGCAGGGCGGGGGCGTGACGCATATCGGCAGCGACAACTGGTTCATGGCATACACGCACGTCGCTCACGACTGCCATATCGGCGACCACTGCATCCTGGCGAACTTCGCGACGCTCGGTGGACACGTCGAGCTCGGCGACTGGGTGATCATGGCCGGGTTCTCGGGGATCCATCAGTTCTGCAAGGTGGGCGCGCATTGCTTTCTCGCCAACAACACGGCGGTGACGCGCGACGTGCCGCCCTACCTGATGGTGACCGGGCAGCCGGCGCAGCCGCACAGCGTCAACGCGGAAGGACTCAAGCGGCGCGGCTTCACCGCGGACCAGATCCGTAACCTGCGCAGCGCGTACCGCGTGCTCTATCGCTCGGGGCTCAAGCTCGCCGAGGCCACCGAGCAGTTGCAGGCGCTGGTGGCGAGCCAGCCGGAGCTCAAGATCTTTGTCGATTTCCTGGGGCAGACCACGCGCAGCATCGTGAGGTAGCGAGGGTGCCGAGTTCCTCGGGGGGATTGCGCTTCGCGCTGGTGGCGGGTGAAGCGTCGGGGGACCAGCTCGGTGCCGCGCTCATCCGTTCGCTCCGCCAGCGCGACCCGCAAGCGAAATTCTTCGGCGTCGCCGGCCCGAAGATGCAGGCCGAAGGCTGCGAAGCCTGGGCGCCATCGGAAGAGCTCGCGGTCATGGGACTCTTTGAAGTTCTCAGCCACCTGCCACGATTGTTGCAGCTGCGCGGCGAGCTCAAGCACCGGCTGCGAATCGAGCGTCCGGATGTCTTCATCGGCATCGATGCGCCGGAATTCAACCTCGGATTGGCGCGCGGACTGCGCGACGCCGGGTTGCGCACCGTGCAATACGTAAGCCCACAAGTCTGGGCCTGGCGTCAGGGGCGCGTGCGAGGCATCGGCGCGGCCGTGGACCTGGTGCTGTGTCTGTTGCCCTTCGAGGAACAGTTCTATGCGCAGGCGGGCATTCGCGCCGACTTCGTGGGCCATCCACTCGCTGATGTGATTCCCGAGGAGAACGACCGCAGCGCCGCGCGCCGACAGCTGGCGCTCGCCGATCGACCTACCGTCGCGGTGCTGCCGGGGAGCCGCGTCGGTGAGGTGAGCCGGCTTGGAGAGGATTTCGCCGGCGCGATCCGCTGGCTCGCGGAGCGTCGCCCGGCCTTGCAGTTCGTAGCGCCGATGGCCAATCCCGCGGTGCGCAGCCTCTTCGTGCGCGCGCTCGAGCGCCACGCAGCCGGCGTTGACGTGCGCGTGCTGGACGGGCAGTCGCACAGCGCCCTGGCGGCTGCGGACGTCGTACTGGTCGCATCCGGCACGGCAACGCTGGAGACCTTGCTGACGAAGCGTCCCATGGTGGTGGCTTACCGGCTGGGCGCACTCACGGCCTGGTTGCTGCGCACCTTCAAGTTGATGAAGGCGCCGTACTTCTCCCAGCCCAACCTGCTGGCGGGTGAACGCATCGTCCCGGAACTCTTCCAGGAGCAGGTGACTCCCGAGACACTGGGCAGCGAACTCTTGCGTGAGCTGGACGATCCTGCGGTTCGCGAGCGCCAGGAGCACGTGTTCGCGGACATTCATCGGCGCCTGAAGCGCAACGCCAGCGATCGCGCGGCACAAGCGATCCTGGGGCTCCTGAGCACGAGACCGGTGGCGGACTCGGCATGAAGCGACGACGACGAATCCAGCAGCGACTGCCGTTCCCGGAGCCGCGGCGGCTCGCGGGAGTCGATGAGGCCGGGCGCGGGCCGCTCGCTGGCCCGGTGGTGGCGGCGGCTGTCATTCTCAACCGGCGACGCCCGATCCGCGGGCTTGCGGACTCGAAAGTCCTGGAGCCGGAGGTTCGCGAGGCGCTCGCGATCAAGATTCGTGCCCGAGCGCTGGCCTGGTCCGTTGCCTGGGCCGACCGGGAAGAAGTCGACACGCTCAACATCCTGCAAGCGACGCTCCTCGCGATGCGCCGCGCCCTGCTGGGCCTGAGGATTGCGCCCGACGAGGTACGGATCGACGGGGATCGGTGTCCGTCGCTCGAAGGCCTCGCGTTTCGGTGCCCCGCGGTGCCGATCGTCCAGGGCGACGCCCTCGTGCCGGCCATCAGCGCCGCGTCCATCCTCGCAAAGACGTTCCGCGACGCGTGGATGCGCTCCTATCATGAGATCTGGCCTCACTACGGTTTCGCCTCGCACAAGGGCTATGCCACGCCCGAGCACCTGGCGGCACTCGATTGCCACGGCGCGTGTCCGCTGCACCGCCGTTCGTTCATGCCTGTGAAGGAAATGACAACGCTCAAGTTTTCCGAATACGCCGCGGATCTGGCCGCAGCGGACGCGCAGGAAGTCGTGTCGCCCGAGGACGCACCGACTACAATCGCGCCCGTCCAGCTGCCGATCCTCGCATGACCCAGTTCGTTCACCTGCGCGTCCATACGGAGTACTCACTGCTCGACAGTGTGGTGCGCGTCCCCGAGCTGATGGCGGCGAGCGCCGCCGCGGGGATGCCGGCGATCGCGCTCACCGACGAGTCGAACCTGTTTGCGATGGTGAAGTTCTACCGCGCGGCGCAGGCGCGCGGGCTCAAACCACTCATCGGCGTCGACCTGCGGCTGCGCGAGAGCACGGAGCGGCAGGAACCGGCGCGCCTGACACTCCTCAGCCAGAATCTCGACGGCTATCGCAATCTCACGCGCCTCCTGACCCGCGCCTATCTCGAGGGTCAGCGCCGCGGCGTGCCGCTGGTCGATCGCGGCTGGCTCACGCCGGCGACGACCGCCGGTCTCATCGCCTTGTCGGGAGCGCAGGACGGCGATATCGGGCGGGCACTCCTCAACAATCGCGCCGACGATGCGCGGCGCTGTCTCGAGCACTGGCTGGAGCTGTTCGGCAATCGCTTCTATGTCGAGGTGCAGCGACTCGGCCGGCCCAACGAGGAAGACTACCTGGACGCGGTGCTGAACCTCGTCGCGAGCTGTCCCACGCCGATCGTCGCCACCAATGACGTGCGTTTCATCACGCGACAGGATTTCGAATCGCACGAGGCAAGGGTCTGCATCCACGAGGGAAGCCTCCTCGGGGACCCGGCTCGCCGGCGTCGCTACAGCGAGCTGCAGTACCTGCGCTCGCCCGCAGAGATGGCGGCGCTGTTCGCGGACCTGCCCGAGGCGCTGGAGAACTCGGTGGAGATCGCGCGCCGCTGCAGTCTCGAGCTCAGGCTCGGCGACTCCAAGCTGCCCGAATACCCGGTGCCACCGGAAACGACCACGGCCGACTTCCTGCGCGCACAAGCGCGCGAGGGCTTGCGCGGGCGGCTCACGTGCGTAACGCAGCCCCGGCAGGGTCCGCCGCGCGAGGAGCGCATCTACGCGCAGCGACTCGCCACCGAGCTCGAGACGATCTGCAGCATGGGCTTTGCGGGCTACTTCCTCATCGTCGCGGATTTCATCCGCTGGGCGCGCGAGAACGGCATTCCCGTCGGTCCGGGTCGCGGCTCCGGCGCCGGCTCGCTGGTCGCCTGGAGCATCGGCATCACCGATCTCGATCCCATCGAGCACGACCTGCTGTTCGAGCGCTTCCTCAATCCCGAGCGCGTCTCGATGCCGGACTTCGACATCGACTTCTGCATGGAAGGGCGCGATCGCGTCATCGACTACGTCGCCGGCAAATACGGGCGCGACCGCGTGTCGCAGATCATCACGTACGGCACCATGGCGGCGAAGGCGGTGGTGCGTGATGTGGGTCGCGTGCAGGGCATGAGCTACGGCTACGTCGACCGCATCGCCAAGCTCATTCCGTTCGAGCTCGGCATCACGCTCGACAAGGCGCTGCAGGACGAGCCGGAGCTGCGACGGCTCTACGAAGCCGAAGAGGACGTGCGTGCGCTCATCGACCTGGCGCGCTCGCTCGAAGGACTGACCCGCAATGCCGGGACGCATGCGGGTGGCGTGGTGATCGCGCCGTCGATGCTCACCGACTTCACGCCGCTCTTCTGTGAAGAGGGCTCGCACAACGTCGTCACGCAGTTCGACAAGGACGACGTCGAGGCGGCGGGCCTGGTCAAGTTCGATTTCCTCGGCTTGCGCACGCTCACCATCATCGACTGGACGGTGAAGGCCATCAACGCGGAGCGCCAGGTGGCCGCCGAAGCGCAGCTCGACATCACGGCGCTGCCGATGGACGACCCGGCGACCTATGCCCTGCTCAAGAGCTGCCGCACCAACGCGGTGTTCCAGCTCGAATCGCGCGGCATGAAGGATCTCATCCGCCGCCTGCAGCCCGATCGTTTCGAGGACATCGTGGCGCTGGTGGCCCTGTTCCGGCCCGGGCCGCTGCAATCCGGCATGGTCGATGACTTCATTGCGCGCAAGCACGGACGTACGGACCAGCCGATCGACTACCTGCACCCGAACCTCAAGCCCGTTCTCGCCGGCACGTACGGCGTGATCCTGTACCAGGAACAGGTGATGCAGATCGCCCAGGTGCTCGCCGGCTACACGCTCGGCGGCGCGGATCTCCTGCGGCGCGCGATGGGCAAGAAGAAGCCCGAGGAAATGGCGAAGCAGCGCTCGGTGTTCACGGACGGCGCGGTACAGCGCGGCGTTCCCGAGCCGCGCGCGCGGCACATCTTCGACCTGATGGAGAAATTCGCCGGCTACGGCTTCAACAAGTCGCACTCGGCGGCCTATGCGCTGCTCTCGTACCAGACCGCGTGGCTCAAGGCGCATTACCCGGCGCAGTTCATGGCAGCGGTGCTGTCCGCCGACATGGACCGCACCGACAAGGTGGTGACGCTGATCGATGAATGCGTGAGTCTCGGGCTGCAGGTCGAGCCACCGGACATCAATTCCTCGCGCTACGCGTTTGCCGTGAGCGGCGCCCACAAGATCCGCTACGGGCTCGGCGCCGTGAAGGGTGTCGGTCAATCCGCGGTCGAAGCGATCATGGCGGAACGCGAGGTGCGCGGGCCTTTCACGGGCATCGAGGATGTGTGCCGCCGGCTCGATCTGAATCGCGTCAACAAGCGGGTCCTCGAGGCGCTCATCCGCTCGGGGTGTCTCGATTCCTTCGGCCATACGCGCAACACGCTGATGAGCCGCCTCGGCGCGGCGATGCAACTCGGGGAGCAGAACACGCGTGCGCAGGCGGTGGGACAGGTCGACCTGTTCGGGCTCGCCGCCGGCGCCGCCTCGGCGCAAGCCGCGGAGCGCGAGGTCGAGTTACCCGAGTGGCCCGAGGCCACGCGGCTCGCGGGCGAACGCGACACGCTCGGGCTCTATCTCACCGGCCATCCGATCGCGCAGTACGAGGCGGAGCTGAGTTTCCTCACCAGCGGCCGCATCGGGGATCTCGCGAGCGGGCGACCCGCGGGCGCCGCCGAAGGCGCACGCTGGCAACCGGGGCGCAATGTGACGATCGCGGGCCTGGTGCTCGAAGTGCGCAAGCGCGCCAATCGCGTGATCCTGGCGCTCGACGATCGCAGTGGTCGCATCGAGGTGATGTTGTTCGAGGAAGTGTTCCAGCAGCATCGCGACATCATCGCCAAGGATGCGATCGTGCTCATCGAGGGACAGCTGCGCTTCGATGAGTTCAGCGAGGGCTGGCGCCTCAACGCAAAGCGGCTGCTCGATATCGACCGGGCGCGCGAGCAGCAGGCGCGGCGCCTCATCCTGCAATGGCCGGCGGGCGCGGACAGCGCGGAGCGCGTGCGACAGCTGATCGACATCCTGAAACCGTTCGTCGGCGGCAGCTGCAGCATCCAGATCACCTACCGGGGGCAGGGCGCGAGCGGCTCGCTCCTGCTGAGCGAACAATGGCTGGTGCGACCGGCTCAGGAGCTCGTCGAGCAGCTCAAGAACTTCGTGGGACCGGAAAATCTGAAAATCATCTACGGCGCACGCGGCACGGGCGACGACGCCAGTATCAGCCGCGGCGCGAACTAGCCTCTTTTCTTGCATCGACCGGGTGGGTCCTTTCGAGACCGTGAAAAACAGGGACGTTTTTCACGGAGCCTGCAGGGATGTATTTACTGCGTTCTCGAAAGGACCCACCCGGTCGGTGCAAGACTCCACAGCTAGCCCGCGCCGTGCAAAGCCTGCGCGCCTTCGCTAGCATGGCGCGCGCATGGACCTGAATTTCCTCGATTTCGAACAGCCGATCGCCGAGCTCGAGGCCAAGATCGACGAGCTCAAGTTCCTCGGCTCCGACACCGAGATCAACATCGGCGAGGAGATCGCGCGCCTCAAGGCCAAGAGCCGCGCGCTCACCACCAGCATCTTCGCCAATCTCACGCCCTGGCAGATCACACAGCTCGCGCGCCACCCGCAGCGGCCGTATGCGCTCGACTACATCGGCCAGGTGTTCACGGATTTCCAGGAGCTGCACGGCGATCGCATGTATGGCGACGACCTCGCGATCGTCGGCGGGCCGGCGCGTCTCGACGGGCAGGTGGTGGTCCTGATCGGCCACCAGAAGGGTCGCGATACCAAGGAGCGCGTGCGTCGCAACTACGGGATGCCGAAGCCCGAGGGCTATCGCAAGGCGCTGCGCCTCATGAAGCTCGCCGAGCGTTTTCGGCTGCCGCTGATCACACTCATCGATACGCCGGGCGCCTATCCCGGTGTCGGTTCCGAGGAGCGCGGCCAGAGTGAGGCGATCGCACGGAACCTGTTCGAGATGAGCACGCTGGAAGTGCCGATCGTGAGCCTGGTGATCGGCGAGGGCGGTTCGGGGGGCGCGCTGGCGATCGGCGTGTGCGACCGGCTGTTGATGCTGCAGTACTCGATCTACTCCGTGATTTCGCCCGAGGGTTGCGCCTCCATCCTGTGGAAGAGCGCCGACAAGAAAGAGCTGGCGGCCGAAGCCATGGGACTCACCGCCGACCGCCTCAGCAAGTTGAACCTGGTCGATGAAGTGGTGCGTGAGCCACTCGGCGGTGCGCACCGCGATCCGGCTGCGATGGCCGAAACGGTGAAGGACGCACTGCTGCGCAGCCTGAAAGAGCTCGAGAGCGTTCCCGCCGATCGGCTGCTCGAGGCGCGCGATGAGCGGCTCAAGGCGTTCGGCGCGTTCACGGGTAACTGAGGGAGCGGCGGTGTGGGCAGGGCGTTTGGCGCTGCGACTCTGCGAGCTGCGCTCGAATCGCTGGGGGCCGCGGCGCCGGATGCCCGGTACTGCGTCGCGCTGAGCGGCGGAGCGGATTCCACCGCACTGCTCAACTGCCTGGTCGAGCTGCGGCGGCAGGAGCCTGCGTTCGCGCTGCGCGCCATTCACGTCAACCATCACCTGCAATCTGCCGCAGGGAGCTGGGCTGAGCACTGCGCGGCCCTGGGCCGGCAGCTCAGCGTTCCACTATTGGTCCTCGATGCGCAGGTACGTCAGGCGCCAGGCGAGTCGCCGGAGGCGGCCGCTCGCGACGCGCGTTATGGGCTGCTGGCGGAACATCTGTCGCCGGGTGAATTCCTGCTGACCGCTCACCACGCTGAAGACCAGCTGGAGACCTTCCTGCTGCAACTGGCCCGCGGCGCCGGCGTGGCCGGACTGGCATCGATGCCGCGCCACGCGCCACTCGGGCAGGGCATTCACCTGCGCCCGCTCCTCGAATTCAGCCGGGACGCGTTGCGCGACTACCTGACGGCGGTGGGACTCGGCTGGATCGACGATCCGAGCAACGCGGAGTTGCGCTTCGATCGCAATTATCTGCGCCAACGCGTCCTGCCCATCCTGCTGCAGCGCTGGCCCTCGCTGGCTGCGAGCAGTGTGCGCAGCGCCGAGCACCTCGCAAGCGCGCAACGCGTGCTCGACGAGGTGGCGAAGGCCGACTACGCGCCGGCGGCGGAAGGGCGCCGCCTGCAGGCCGCGGTGCTGCGCGGCCTCGAACCCGCACGCTTGCACAACGCGCTGCGCTACTGGATTCGCCAGCAGGCGGCGACGCTTCCGCCGAGCGCCACGCTGGAAGAAATCGCGGAGCAGATGTTCGGCGCGCGCGATGACGCGATTCCACAGGTGACCTGGGGCGACTACGCAGTCCGCCGCTACCGCGATCGGCTCTACCTCGATCGCCGGCTGCCGGCGGCGCCCAGCGAAACCTTGCTGTGGCGCTGGCGCACGGAGCCCGAGCTGACCTTGCCGGCAGGTCTCGGCACGCTGCGGGCGCGTGCCGCTGGGCGCAAGACCGCCACGTTCCGCAGGCTCCCCGAGGAACTGCGCGTGAACTGGCGCTCGGGCGGGGAGAGGCTGCGCGTCGCGGTCAATCGCCCGCACCGCGAATTGCGCGCGTTGCTCCAGGAATGGGACATCCTGCCGTGGATGCGAGCGTACATTCCCTTGCTCTACGCGGCTGACACGCTCGTCGCCGTTGGCGACCTGGCGATCGCAGCAGAATTTCGTGCTGCGCCGGACGAGCCCGGCACGCTGATCGAATGGCTCGATCATCCGGCGCTCGACTGAATGCGGAGCGCGCCACGCCTCACCTCGAGCGCGCCCGGGGCGGAAGTTTCATTGAGCCGACTCGCCCGTTCTGGTAGCCTGATCGCCCGTCGAAAATCAGCGGCTGACGCGGCGCAGCTGAGCGACGGGATTGATTGATCTCCCCTCGAACGACCGCCCGCGGCCCAGGTTCCATCAACTGGTCCCCCTGAAAGGGACCCTTTTGCGTTTGCGGGTGAGTCTGGCATGACCCGTTTTGTATTCGTAACCGGTGGCGTGGTGTCCTCGCTGGGCAAGGGCATCGCCAGCGCTTCGCTGGGCGCGATCCTGGAGGCCCGCGGCCTCAAGATCGCGATGGTGAAGCTCGATCCGTACATCAACGTCGATCCCGGAACGATGAGCCCGTTCCAGCACGGCGAGGTGTTCGTGACCCAGGACGGCACCGAGACCGACCTGGATCTCGGCCACTACGAGCGTTTCGTGCGTACCACCACCGGGCGCAACAGCAATTTCACCACCGGGCGCATCTACGAGCGCGTCATCGCCAAGGAACGCCGCGGCGACTATCTCGGCGCGACCGTGCAGGTGATTCCGCACATCACCGACGAGATCAAGCGCAGCATCCGCCTCGGCGCCGGGGACGCCGACGTCTGCATGGTGGAAATCGGCGGCACGGTCGGCGACATCGAGTCGCTCCCGTTCCTCGAGGCGATCCGCCAGATGGGTGTGGAACTCGGGCGCAACAACGTCGCCTACATGCACCTGACGCTGATCCCGGTCGTGGGCACTTCCGGTGAGATCAAGACCAAGCCCACGCAGCACTCGGTGAAGGAATTGCGCGGCATCGGTATCCAGCCGGACGTGCTGCTGTGCCGCTGCAAGTCCCCGCTCCCCGAAGAGCATCGTCGCAAGATCGCGTTGTTCACCAACGTCGAGGAGCGCGCGGTGATCTCGGCGGTGGATGCGGACGACATTTACAAGATTCCGCTGCTGCTGCGCGAGCAGGCGCTCGACGACATCATCGTCGACAAGTTGCGGCTCGAGGCGAAACCCGCGGACCTGTCCGAATGGCGCCACGTGGTGAGCACCAAGATGAGCCCGGAGGTGCAGGTCAACGTCGCGATGGTCGGCAAGTACGTGCAGATCCGCGACTCTTACATTTCGCTCAACGAGGCGCTGACACACGCGGGCGTGCGCACCCGCACTCGCGTCAATGTGCATTACGTCGAGGCGACGGACCTCGAAGTGCAGGGCCTGTCGGCGCTCGACGGGATGGACGCGATCCTGGTCCCCGGCGGCTTCGGCGAACGGGGTATCGAAGGCAAGATCCTCGCCGCCGAATACGCGCGCCGCCACGGGATTCCATACCTGGGGATCTGTCTCGGGATGCAGGTCGCCGTGATCGAATTCGCGCGCCACGTGGTCGGACTCGAGGGCGCAAACAGCACCGAATTCAACCGCGCCACGCCGCACCCGGTGATCGCGCTCATCACCGAGTGGCAGGATCGCGAGCACGGCACGCAAAACCGCACTGAGGGATCCGAGAAAGGCGGTACCATGCGCCTCGGTGCGCAGGAGTGCCGGGTGGTGCCGGGTACGCTGGCGCACGCCGTGTATGGGCGCGATGTGATCATGGAACGTCATCGCCATCGCTACGAATTCAACAATCGCTACATGGAGCGCTTGTCGAAAGCGGGCATGAAGTTCTCGGGCCTCTCCGCCGACGGACTGGTGGAGCTGATCGAGCTGCCCGCGCATCCCTGGTTCATCGCCTGCCAGTTCCACCCGGAATTCACTTCCACGCCCCGTGACGGGCACCCGTTGTTCGCCGGGTTCATCCGGGCAGCACGCCAGTACCGCGCGTCACAGCTGCCAGCCGCCGCCAGCGCATGAGACTGCATGACTTCGACGTCGGTCCTGAGAAGCCGCTGTTCCTGATTGCCGGCCCCTGCGTCGTCGAGAGCGAGAGCCTGGTCATCGATACCGCCGGCCGGCTCAAGGAGATCACGCGCCGGCTGGGCATGCCGTTCATCTTCAAGTCCTCCTTCGACAAGGCCAACCGGTCCTCGGGCGCGAGTTTCCGCGGGCCCGGCATGGAGGAGGGCTTGCGTGTGCTCGCGGAGGTCCGCCGGCAGCTCAAGCTTCCCGTGCTGACCGACGTGCACGAGGACACTCCGCTCGCCGAGGTGGCCGAGGTCGTGGATGTGCTGCAGACGCCGGCGTTCCTGTGCCGGCAGACGAATTTCATCCGCAGCGTCGCCTCGCAGGGCAAGCCCGTGAACATCAAGAAGGGCCAGTTCCTGTCGCCCTGGGAAATGAAGAATGTCGTCGACAAGGCGCGCGCGACCGGCAACCAGCAGATCCTGGTGTGCGAACGCGGGTTCTCCTTCGGCTACAACAACCTCGTGTCCGACATGCGGGGACTCGCCGTGATGCGCGAAACGGGTTGCCCGGTGGTGTTCGACGCGACGCACTCGGTCCAGCTGCCGGGTGGCAAGGGATCGGCTTCCGGTGGTCAACGCGAATTCGTGCCAGTGCTGGCCCGTGCTGCGGTGGCGGCCGGAGTGTCGGGCGTTTTCATGGAAACGCATCCCGATCCGGACAAGGCGCTCAGCGACGGCCCGAATGCGTGGCCGCTCCAGCACATGGAAGCGCTGCTGGAAACGCTGGCGCAGATCGATCGCACAGTGAAAGCGCGTCCGTACGCGGAGTCACTCCTATGAGCCGCATTGTGGAGATTCGCGGACGCGAAATCATCGACTCGCGCGGCAACCCTACGGTCGAGGCCGATGTATTTCTGGACAGCGGCGTGATGGGCCGGGCCGCAGTGCCTTCGGGTGCTTCCACGGGTACGCGCGAAGCGGTGGAGCTGCGCGACGGCGATCCGAAGCGCTTCCTCGGCAAGGGCGTGCTCAACGCGGTCGCGAACGTCAATGGCCCGATCCGCCAGGCGCTGCTCAAGCACGATCCGATGGACCAGGAAGGGCTCGACGGGCGCATGATCGAGCTCGACGGCACGGACAACAAGTCGCATCTCGGGGCCAACGCGATCCTGGCGGTGTCGCTCGCCGCGGCGCACGCGGCGGCCAACGATCGCAAGATCCCGCTGTTCCGCCACCTCGCCACCGCGGAGGACTTCGACCTCCCGGTGCCGATGATGAACATCATCAACGGCGGCGCCCATGCCGACAACAGCGTCGACATCCAGGAGTTCATGATCCTGCCGGTGGGCGCGCCCTCGCTCAGCGAAGCGATCCGCTACGGCGCGGAGATCTTCCATACGCTGAAGAAGGTGCTGCACAAGAAGGGGCTCGGCACCGCAGTGGGCGATGAGGGCGGCTTCGCGCCCGATCTGCCCTCCAACGAGGCGGCGCTCGAAACCATCATCGAAGCAGTCCAGCTCGCGGGGTACACGCCCGGCGGCGATGTGCTTCTCGGGCTCGACGTGGCGAGCTCGGAGTTCTTCAGCGAAGGTGTCTATACGCTCGAGTCCGAAGGACGCCAGTTCAGCTCGGCACAGTTCGTCGACTACCTCGCGGATCTCGTCGGGCGGTACCCGATCATCACGGTCGAAGACGGCATGAGCGAAAGCGATTGGCAGGGGTGGGCGTTGCTCACGCAGCGGCTCGGGCGGCGCGTGCAACTGGTGGGCGATGATCTCTTCGTCACCAACACCAGGATCCTCAAGCAGGGCATCGAACAGGGTGTCGCCAACTCGATCCTGATCAAGGTCAACCAGATCGGCACTCTCACCGAGACACTCGCCGCCATCCAGATGGCGACCCGCGCGGGTTACTCATCGGTGATTTCGCACCGCTCCGGCGAGACCGAGGATTGCACCATCGCCGACATCGCGGTGGCGACACCGGCGACCCAGATCAAGACCGGCTCGATGTCGCGCTCGGACCGCGTGGCGAAGTACAACCAGTTGCTGCGCATCGAGGCGGAGCTCGGCGCGCATGCTCGTTACGCCGGGCGCAAGGCGTTCCCGGTCCCCGTTCCCTCATGAGCGCACGCCTGCGCGGGGCGGCCTGATGGCGACGCGCCTCTTCGCCGCCGCGCTGTTGATCGCCGCGCTCGCGCTGCAGTACCGGCTGTGGCTCTCCGACGACGGCGTCCGTGAAGTGCACCGGCTGCAGGATGCCGTGACCGCGCAGAAGCAGCAGAACACCGAGCTCAAGGAACGCAACGAGCAGCTCGCCGCCGAAGTGAAGGACCTCAAGGAAGGTCTCGACGCGGTGGAGGAGCGCGCGCGCAGCGATCTCGGCATGGTCGGCGCCAACGAAAGCTTCTACCAGGTGGTGGCGCCGCCGCCCGCCGATCACAATCCCGCACCCGCTGCCGCGCCAGCCGATTCCGCGACGGTGGCGGCCAAGCCCCACAAGACCCAGCAAGCTGCCGCGCGATGAGCGCACCAGCCGCAGCGCGCACCTGGGCGATCGTCGCGGCCGCCGGGCAGGGTCGGCGCATGGACGCTGGACGGCCCAAGCAATACCTGCCACTCGCCGGCGCGACGGTGCTGGAGCGGGCGATTCGGCCGCTGTGGTCCGATGCGCGCATCGCCGCGGTGATCGTCGTCCTGGCACCCGATGATGAATTCTGGCCGAAACTGCCGATGGCCGAGGCGCCGCGCTTGCGCACGGCGCTCGGTGGGGCCACGCGTCAGCAATCGGTGCTGAACGGCCTCGTGGCGCTGGCCGGCCGCGCCGCGGCCGATGACTGGGTGCTGGTGCACGACGGCGCGCGCCCGTGCCTCGGCGCCGAAGAGCTCGATACGTTGATCGCCGCCGTCGAGCACGACAGCGTCGGCGGTCTTCTGGCCGTGCCGCTCGCCGATACCCTGAAACACGCCGATGCGAGCGGATTGCGCAGCGATGCCACCGTGGATCGCAAAGCGCTCTGGTGCGCGCAGACGCCGCAGATGTTTCGCTATCAACTGCTGCGCACCGCGCTGGAGCAGGCCGTGGCGCAGGGCCTGCAGCTCACCGACGAAGCCGCGGCGGTCGAGGCGCTGGGGCATCGACCCCGGTTGGTGCGCGGCTCGGCGCGCAATCTCAAGATCACGCACCGCGAGGACCTGGTGCTCGCCGAAGCACTGCTGCGGGAGGCAGGGATCAAATGAGTACCAGTACCCGGGTCGGCATGGGCATCGATGTACACGCCTTCGGACCGGGCGATCACCTCATGCTGGCGGGCGTGCGAGTCCCGCACGGCCGCGGTGTGCTGGCCCACTCGGACGGCGACGTCGTCATCCACGCCCTGTGCGATGCGTTGCTCGGCACCGCGGGCCTCGGCGACATCGGTCAGCATTTTCCCGACAGCGATCCGCAGTGGCGCGGCGCGGCCAGCTCCGAATTCCTGCGCCGCGTGGTCGAAATGCTCACCGCGCGCGGCTATGAACCGGTCAACGTCGACATCACGATCGTGGCCCAGCAACCGAAGATCGGGCCGCACCGCGAGGCGATGCGCCATCGGCTCGCTGAGCTCCTGGGCCTGGACGCCGAGGCCGTCAACGTCAAGGCGACGACCACCGAGCAGCTGGGCCTGATCGGCCGGGGTGAGGGCATCGCCGCGCTGGCGGTGGTGCTGGTCGATTCGATCGCGCGCGACGCATGAGCGCTGCGATCCCCGATGATTGGCGCCGCGCGGCGCTCGATCCGCCGCGCGCGTTCGGTGAACCCGTCGCCGAGGGGACCCTGCGGGCCACTCCCGAAGATTTTGCGGTCGACGAGGAGTTGTCCTTCCAGCCCGACGGCGCGGGTGCGCATTGGCTCTTGCACGTCGCCAAGCGCGACGCCAACACCGAATGGGTGGCCGGACAACTCGCGCGGACGGCCGGGGTGCGTGCTGCCGATGTCGGTTTCGCCGGACTCAAGGATCGACATGCGGTGGTGCGCCAGTGGTTCAGCATTCCGCGTACTTCGCTCACCGCGGCGGACTGGCTCGCCGTGCAGCACGGGGAATTCCAGGTGCTCGCGGTGCACGCTCACAGTCGCAAGCTGCGGCGTGGCGCGCTGGCGGCGAATCGCTTTCGCATTCATGTGCGCGACGTGCAAGGGGACCGAGACGTCCTCCAGGAGCGAATCGCACTCATCGGCCAACGTGGCGTTCCCAACTATTTCGGTCCGCAACGTTTCGGTCGCGACGGCGCCAACCTGTCGCGCGTCGTGGACTGGGCAGAGTCGGGACGGCTGTCGCCCGCGCGCAGCGAGCGCAGCTTCACGATCTCCGCTGCGCGGAGCCTGCTCTTCAACGCGGTGCTCGCCGAGCGGGTGACGCAGCAGAACTGGGCGACCCTGTTACCCGGAGACGTGGCCAATCTCGACGGCAGTGCGAGCGTGTTCTCGGTCGCAGTGCTGGACGCTGAGCTCGAAACGCGCTGCGCGGCCTTCGACATTCACCCGACCGGCCCGTTGTGGGGGAGGGGCGAGCTGCGCTCGGGTTCGAGCGTTCGGCAGCTCGAGTGCGGCGTGAGCGAGCGATTCGACGCCGTGACGCGAGCACTTGCAGGCGCGGGTCTCGAGCAGGAGCGGCGCGCGTTGCGTTTGCGCGTGGCGAAGCTGCGCGTAGAGTTCGCGGCGGAGAGTCTGACCATGGCATTCAGCCTCGGCCCGGGCGCGTTCGCGACCACGGTCCTGCGCGAGCTGCTGCGTGTGCCTGGGGAGGTGTGAGGTGCTGGAAGTCATCGATCACGAGACTGTGCGCGAGATCCGGCTGGCACGCCCTCCGGCCAACGCCTTCAACACCGAACTGCTCGAACGGCTCAACAGCGCCCTCACCGAGGCGCGCGACCATTGCCGTGCGCTCGTGCTCTCGGGCCGGGCGGGAATGTTTTCCGCAGGCCTGGATGTGCCGGAGCTCCTCGCCCTCGACGAAGCCGGCATGCTGCGTTTCTGGAAAGCCTTCTTCGACGCGCAGGCACTGCTGGCGGCGGCGCCGGTGCCGATTGTGGCGGCGATCACCGGGCACAGCCCGGCGGGTGGCGCGGTGCTCGCGTTGTACTGCGACTATCGGATCATGGCGAGTGGGCGCTATCGCATCGGCCTCAACGAAGTGCAGGTCGGACTTTTCCCCGGGCCGGTCATCTACGGCGCACTGCGCCGCCTCGTCGGACCGGGCGTCGGTGATCGGCTCATCAGCGGTGGCGTGCTGCTCGGCGCCGACGAAGCTCTTGCGGTGGGGCTCATCGATCGCGTGGTCGAAGAAGCGGCCGTCGTGCCCACGGCGCTCGAATGGGCGCGTCACATGAGCACGCTACCGCCAAAGGCCGTGGCCCGCACCCGTGCGCTGGCGCGCTCCGACCTGATCGGACTGGTCTCGGGTCTCGGCCGTGCCGATTACGAAGCGATGAACGAGGCGTGGTTCAGCGCGGAAACGCAGGCGACGATGCGCGCGCTCGTCGAGCGGTTGCAGAAGAAATCCGGCTAGCGCAGTTCGTCGCAGCGTCAGTTCTTCTTGGGAGTTTCCGGCGGCGTGGCGCAGTTGCAGACCTGGCACCCCTTGTCGAACACGACTTTCCAGGTGCCGTCCGCCTCGCGGCGCCAGATCGAATTGAAGGTGCCGACCTGCTTGCCTTCGGGATTGAGCACCGGGCCGCTGCTATGCGCGAGCGTGCCGGAATCGAGGACCTCGACCTGCTCCGGCTTCCACGAGAAGGGCGCTTTCGGCCCGTCGTAAAGCGGTTTCCAGCCCGCGACCACGGCGACCCGGCCGCGCAACACACCGTTGCCGCCGAAGAACACCGCATCTTCGGCAACGTGCGAGGCGAAAGCCTCGAGATCACGCTCGGCCATCGAACGCGCAAAGGCGGTTTCCGCCGCGCGAACCTGCGCCGCCAGCTCGTCGGGAGACTCGAGCGCGGCGCCGTTAGCGAGCACTGCGGCCAGCACGGCCGCGACGAACCAGGCGAATTTCATGATTGCTCCTCAGCCGGCGCCCGCGACTCTACCGGCATCACTTCCAGCGCAACAGTACATAGATTGCTCCAGTGCCGCCGTCCACCGGCCGCGCGGAACAGAACGCGAGCACGGCGTCGGTCCTCTGCAGCAGCGCGTTGACGGCATTCTTGAGCACCGGTCCGCGGTGCCCGGAGCGCAGGCCCTTGCCATGCACGATGCGTACGCAGCGAGCCTGCACGCGCCACATGCCTTCCAGGAACTCGCGCAATTCCTGCTTGGCCTGTGCCAGGGTGAGTCCGTGCAGGTCGAGCTCGGCTTCGACCCGGTACTGCCCGCGGCGCAGCTTGCGAAGCACCGAATCCTGCACGCCGGCGCGGCGGAAGGTGAGCTCATCGCCGGCCTCGCTGTACAGGTCGCCTTCGCGTTGCTCCAGGCTCTCGCGCAGCACGTCGAGTTCATCGAGGCGCGCAAAGCGCGCGCGTGGCGCGGGTTTCGGTCGTGCCGCAGGACGCGCGCGCTGACGCAGACGCTTGACGTCGCGCACCGCTTCGCGGAACAGGCGCTTGTCCTCGCCGTCGTCGCTCATCGGAGTTGCTGCCTGGCTCGCACCACGATCTACCCCGCGCCGCTGCCCATCCAGTATAGTGACGCGCGGTTTTCCCACGCCAGCCAGGCGCCATTTAGTGAAAATTCTGCTGAGCAACGATGACGGATATCGCGCCGAAGGTATCCGTCACCTGGCCGTGGCGTTGCGAGGTCTCGCGGATCTCACGGTCGTGGCGCCGGAGCGCAACCGGAGCGGTGCCGGCCATTCCCTCACGCTCGAGGTGCCGCTGCGCGTGTTCCAGGTGGAACCGAATGTCTACTACGTGAACGGCACGCCCACCGACTGCGTGCATCTGGCGATCTCGGGACTGTTCGACTACGAGCTCGACATGGTCGTCTCCGGGATCAATGACGGCGCCAACCTGGGCGACGACGTGCTCTATTCGGGCACCGTGGCCGCAGCGATCGAAGGACGCTTTCTCGGTCTGCCGACGATCGCCGTGTCGCTGTGCACGGAACCGGGCAGCGGCCGGCACTTCGAGACCGCAGGCCGCGTGGCGCGCGAGCTCGTGTCGCACCTCACGCGTGCGCCGCTGCACGCTTCGACGATTCTCAACGTCAACGTCCCCGATCGCCCCTACGCCGACCTGGAAGGAATGCAGGCGACGCGCCTCGGTTTCCGCCATCGTTCCAAGCCCATCGTGCGCGCCGAGGATCCGCGTGGTCGGGCGATCTACTGGGTGGGTCCCGCGGGTCCGCACCAGGAAGCAGGTCCCGGTACGGACTTCAACGCGGTGGCGGCGGGGTTTGTATCCGTGACGCCGCTGCAGATCGATCTCACGCGCCACGCCGCCGTCGAAGACCTCAGCGGGTGGCTGCAAGGCATCGATGGTTGATCAGAGGCTCAACGGCATCGGCATGACCTCGGCGCGCACCCGCGAGCGGCTGGTGCAGCGGCTCAAGGACGGCGGGATCCGCAACCCCGTGGTGCTCGACCGGATTCGCAGCGTGCCGCGTCACTTGTTCGTGGACGAGGCCCTCGCCAGCCGCGCCTACGAGGACGTCGCGCTACCGATCGGATTCGGCCAGACGATCTCGCAGCCATGGATCGTCGCGCGCATGACCGAGGCGTTGCTGGACGGCGGGCCGCTGCGGAAAGTTCTCGAGATCGGCACCGGTTGTGGCTACCAGACCGCGGTGCTCGCTCCGCTGGTCGGCATGATCTTTTCGATCGAGCGCGTAGGTCCGCTTTACGAGCGGGCACGCGAGCGTCTCAAGGTGCTCGGGATCAAGAACGTGCGCCTGCGCCACGGCGATGGCGCGAACGGCTGGCCGCGGCAAGGCAAGTTCGACGGAATCATCGCGGCTGCCGCGCCGCATGCGGTGCCCGCGGCGCTCCTCAAGCAGCTCGCTCCGGGTGGTCGGATGGTGCTTCCGATCGGTTCGGAAGGTGAGCAGGAACTCGTGCGTCTGACGCGCGAGGAAGGCAAGGAAGGGCGCATCAAGCGCGAGCGGTTGGGCGCAGTCGCCTTTGTTCCGCTGATCCAGGGACCTGTGTCCATCGCGTAGCGGGGCGCGATGATCCGCTCATCCGTCCGGGCGGCGCGGCGTTCAAGACTCCTCGCCATTCTTTTTGCGGCAGTTCTGCTCAGCGTTGCGGGCTGCGGCAAGCCCTATCAGAAGCCGGGCTCGCATCACACGTACACCGTGCGCGCCGGCGACACGCTCTACTCGATCGCGTGGCGTCACGGTGTCGATTACCGCGATCTCGCGCGCTGGAACAATCTGCCGGGCGACTATCGCATCTACCCGGGGCAGGTGTTGCGACTGACGGGACCCGCGGGCAAGGCAGGCACGGCGACCCCGCAGCCGCAGTCGAGGCCCGCAACTGCGGCCGGGAAGCCGCCAGCTCCACCTCCACCCGACGACGTCGCGGTCTGGCTCTGGCCGACGGAGGGTCCGATCGCAGCCGTGGCTCACGCGCCCACCGATTCGCAGGGGCTCACGATCTCCGGGCAGGAGGGCCAGACCGTCCGTGCCACCGCGGCGGGCCGCGTCGTCTACACCGGCAGCGGGCTGCGCGGCTTCGGGAACCTGCTCATCATCAAGCACAGCAATGTCTTTCTGAGCGCCTACGGGCACAACCGCGAGCTCAAGGTGAAGGAGGGTGATGAGGTCCAGGCCGGGCAGCCAGTCGCCGAGATGGGCCTCGGTCCCGGCCAGAAGCCGATGCTCTACTTCGAAATTCGCTACAACGGCCGGCCGGTCGATCCACGGTGGTATCTGCCGGCGCGCCCGTAACGGTGCGCGCGTTAGATCGGTTCTAGGTCAACGCGAGGTCAATCATCCTTTTGTGGTCCGGCACTTCCGCTGGATTCCAAGGTTGCGTCTAGACAAGCGCTGTGTTTACCATGTCGCCAAACTAAGACAGCGGCGTTTGGCCAATAGCGATACCGGGAGAAGACACAGGGGCGAAGGGGGAAGTCAGTAGAACAACAAGAACAAGGGAGAATAAGAAGAAGAAAATGCAATTGTTCGAATGTGTCAGCTTCGAATGATTGGTTGGTTGATTGAAGCTTTTGTTCCCTGTGTCTTCTCCCGGTCTCGTTTCAATGACTTCCCCCTGAAGTCCCTCAGTCGGGCGGCGGCGTATCGCCGATGATCAACGCCGCCGCCACGCGTCGACCTTCCTGCACCAGCACGTTGTACGTGCGGCACGCCGCGCGTGTGTCCATCACTTCGAATCCAACACCAGCGTGCTGCACGGCGCTGCGGATCTCCGCAGCGGGAAAAATCTGACGCTCACCAGTGCCCAGCAGGATGATCTCGGGCTCGAGCGCCAGGACGGCCTGCAGGTGCACGGCGCGCAACTCGCTGATGCGGGTGGGTGGCCACTCGAACACGATGTGTTCAGCCGTGAGCACGGCGCTGCGCCGGATGACATGCTCGCGCACGCGGATCTCGTGCGCTGAACAGGCGCGCACCAGGTTGAGGTCGGGGCTTGACTGGAGAGAGAACTGCACGCGATCGAGCTTAAGCGATCGCGCGATTCTGAGATACTTGCAGCGCCCTTCAGTCGCGGTGCCGCCGTGCAAGAGCTGGTCCTGATCTTCACCGATCTGTTCATCGCCGCCGGCGCGTCATCCCCGCAATCCGTCCCGCCATTGCCGGCGCTGAGCGCACTGCTGGCGCGCGGCAGCGTGCACGAAGAGGCCGACTGGCGTCGCTGGGCCTTGCGGACCTACGCCGGGGTTCAGGTTGAGCGGGTGCCCGTTGCTGCCGTTTCACGCCGCGCTCTGTCAGAGGACCCGGCGACCGTCGTGCATAACGCGTGGATGGCAACGCCGGTGCACCTCGATGCCGGGCTCACCGACGTGCACATGAGTGAGCACCTCCCGGAGCTCGATCAGGATGAGCAGCGCACGCTGACCGCCGACTTCAATCGCCAGTTTGCCGCGGATGGCTGGCAGCTCGAGTTCCTGAGCGCGAAGGCCGCCTTGCTAAGCACCGCCGCGTCGCTGGAGGCGGACACAGTCGATCCAGCGCGGCTGTTGACGCAAAGCATCGGAGCGGCGCTGCCGAGCGGTCCAGGATCGAGCCAACTGCGGCGCGTGATGACCGAAGTGCAGATGTGGCTGCATGGTCACGCGCTGAACGAGGCGCGCGAGCGCCGGGGTGCGCCGAGCGTGAACTCGCTCTGGATCTGGGGCGGCGGAGTCGAACCTGCAGTGCAGCCCTCGAGGAACTTGCCACATCTCATGAGCGACGATGCCTTCCTGCTGGGCCTGTGGAGGATGTTGCACGCTCGCTCCGTGCCCGCGCCTGCGGCGTCGCTTGCGGCGCTACGAGCCCGCGAGAGTGAAAGCAGTGTTGCCGCGTTGTCCCGCGTCGGCGATTCGCACTCGCCGGCTCAGGCACTCGAAGCGATCGAGCGCGATTGGACCGCGCCAGCCCTGCAGGCCCTGAAGAACGGTGATGTACAACGCGTGCGCCTGCATGTGAACGATCGGCTGTTCACCACGACCCGGCGCGATCTGCTGCGCTTCTGGCGCGCGCCTCGCAGTTGGCTGGAGCAAGTCGCGTGACCGTGCGCATGATCCGGCGGCGCACCGGGGCGCCCGCCGCCGATTTCGGGCCGGGCCTGCATCCGGTCCTGCGCCGGGTCTATGCGGCTCGCGGCCTCACGCACAGCGATGAACTGGCTCTGAGCCTCGATCGCTTGCTGCCGGTGAGAACCCTGGAAGGGCTCGACGCGGCGGTCACTGTGCTGCTCGAGCATCTCGACACCGGTTCGCGTGTGCTTGTGGTGGGCGACTTCGATGCGGACGGTGCGACGAGCTCGGCGCTCCTGGTCAGGGGCCTCAAGCGGCTCGGCTTCGCCAACGTCGGTTACCTGGTTCCGAACCGTTTCCGCTACGGCTACGGCCTGACGCCGGAGATCGTCGCGCTCGCGGCCGAGCAGGCGCCCGGGCTGATCGTCACCGTCGATAACGGCATCTCGAGCCATGCCGGAGTTCTCGAGGCCCAGCGTCGTCAGATCGACGTGTTGATCACCGATCACCATCTGCCCGGCACCGAGCTGCCCGCGGCGCGCGCGATCGTCAACCCCAACCTCGTGGGTGCGACTTTCGCGAGTCACGCTCTCGCGGGTGTCGGCGTGGCGTTCTACCTGCTGGCGTCGCTGTCGCGCCGGCTGCAGGAGCGGGGCGCCGCAACCGCCAGCGGCTGGAGCCCGGCCGAGCTCCTGGACCTCGTAGCCCTCGGCACGGTCGCCGATCTCGTGCCGCTCGATCAGAACAATCGCATCCTGGTGGCGCAGGGCCTCAAGCGAATTCGCGCCGGTCGCTGTGTCCCCGGCATCACGGCTCTGCTCGAGCAGGCCAAGCGGGAGCCGGATGGAATCGTCGCCCAGGATCTCGGTTTCGCGGTCGCTCCGCGGCTCAATGCCGCCGGACGCCTGGATGACATGAGCCTCGGCATCGAGTGTCTCCTGACCAACGACATCGCGGTGGCGAGGCAGCTTGCCGCGCGCTTGAGCGAACTCAACGACGAGCGCCGCGAGATCGAGCAGCGGATGCAAGCCGAGGCGCTGGAGGCCGTGGCGCGACTGCATCTGGAACGTCAGGGCATCCTGGGCGCGTTGTGCCTCTACGATGAGTCCTGGCACCAGGGAGTCGTGGGACTGGTCGCCTCGCGGGTCAAGGATCGCGTGCATCGTCCCGTGGTCGCGTTCGCACGCGCCGAGGACGGCACCCTGCGCGGTTCCGCCCGCTCGGTCACCGGGGTTCACATTCGCGATGTGCTCGACGCTGTGGCCGCGCGGTACCCCGGTCTCCTGGACCGCTTTGGCGGACATGCGATGGCCGCCGGACTCACGTTGCGCCACGAACACCTGGATGCGTTCGCTGCCGCTTTCGGCGCCGAGGTGGACCGATGGCTGGACCCGGCGGCGCTCGGGATCATCGACAGCGACGGAGAACTCGCGCCGGAAGAAATGACATTGGCGACGGCGCTCGAACTGCGGGC
>Ga0126377_10000234_pt1 | contig 32311 bp, 20 predicted proteins | sample PanSoiMetPlot_22_FD_92647 | JGI IMG/M metagenome (GOLD analysis project Ga0126377, IMG submission 92647) | Tropical forest soil microbial communities from Panama - MetaG Plot_22 | ecosystem: Environmental > Terrestrial > Soil > Tropical forest > Bulk soil | place: Panama | collected 2016-02-17 | reverse complement strand
TCGAACTCCTCAAGTAAATAAAGTAGATGGCTTCTATGAACGCAGCGATAACCACTCAAGACCTGACCGTTCGTTTCGGCAATTTCACCGCCGTCGACCACGTGAGCATCTCGGTCGAGGAGGGCGAAATTTTCGGATTCCTCGGCCCGAACGGTTCGGGCAAGACGACGCTGATCAAAGCGCTCTGCGGCCTGCTCACTCCGGCCGAAGGCAAAGGATCGGTGCTCGGCTTCGATTGCGTGTCGGATGCCGATCAGATTCGCCAGCGGGTCGGTTATATGTCACAGAAGTTCAGCCTCTACGAAGACCTGACCGTGAGGGAGAACATCGAATTTTACGCCGGCGTTTACGGGCTTCGCGGCGATTATTTGCGCCGGCGGAAAGACGAGGCCGTCGCCTTGACGCATGTCGAGCCTTACCTCGATCGCCGCGCCGGAAAACTGTCGGGCGGATGGAAACAGCGATTGGCGCTTGCCTGCGCGTTCATACACGAGCCGCGGATGATGTTCCTGGACGAGCCTACGGCTGGCATTGATCCCGTGGCGCGGCGCGATCTGTGGGACCTGCTCTTCCAGCTTTCGGGGCAGGGCGTGACGTTTTTCGTCACGACGCATTACATGGACGAGGCCGAGCGGTGCGGTCGAGTAGGGTATATCTTTCTTTCAAAGCTGATCGCATACGGCACGCCGGAAGAATTGAAAGAGATTCCCGAAGTCAATCCGCCAGGCGCGCGCCGCATCGAGATTGACACCAGACACACGTCGAACGCCCTGGCCGCGATCAAGCGCAAGCCCTACGTTCGCAGCGCGACGATCTTCGGCCAGTCAATTCACCTGCTGATGGACGACGCCGTGACGATCGACCAGGTCAGATCCGATCTGGCGCGCGACGGGTTCACAGACGTCGAGCTGAGGACGATCTCGGCGTCACTGGAAGACGTGTTTGTGACCTTGACCAACGCGCTGAAGGAGTAATTTATGAGAGCCTTGACTCCGGAAGAAGCGAAAGCGCAAGCGACCGGACGAATCCCCGCCGTCCGCAACAATCCATTCACCGGCTTGATTCCCATTTTACGCAAAGAGGCGATTCACATCCGCCGCGACCCGATGGCGCTCTTCTTCACCATCTTCATGCCGACGATGCAGCTTTTCCTGATCGGTTTTGCAATCAACACCAACGTGCGCGACATTCCGACGGTCGTTTACGACGCGGCCCATACTCAGGAAAGCCGCCGATTGCTCGACCGCTTCGTCAATTCCGACGACTTCAAAATCGTCAGCAATGTCACGTCGGATGAGGAGCTCAACCGAGAGATCATCTCCGGACGGGCGCGCGTCGGCGTCAAGATTCCGCCCGATTATTCGCGCAGACTGCTGGCCGGCGAGACGGCCAGCGCGCTGGTGCTGATTGACGGCTCGGAATCTTCGGTGGCAGGCGAAGCGATGAACGTCGCCAACGCCATCACGCTTAGCGAGTCTCTGGAGCGCGCGCTGAGCGTCTCGGTAACCAGACAGACGCTCCCCGTCGAGGCGCGGCCCAAAGTGCTCTTCAATCCCGACATGCGATCGGCCAATTTCCTGATACCAGGAATGATCGCCGTGTTGATGCAGATGATGACCGTGCTCTTGACCGCCATCGCCATCGTCCGCGAACGCGAAAAAGGGACGCTCGAACAACTCTACATGACGCCGATCAAGCCGCTGGGATTGATGGTCGGCAAGATCGCGCCGTATGCGGTCGTGGCTTACACCGAGCTTTGCCTGTTGTTGTTTTTCATGCGCTGGGCCTTCGGCGTGCCCATCGCCGGCGATTTGTTTCTGCTGCTGTTGCTGGTCACGCCGTTCATTCTGACGATGCTCGGCTTCGGGTTGCTGATTTCGACTCGGGCGCAGTCCTATCAAGAGGCCACGCAGATGGCGTTCGGCACGATGATGCCTTCGGTCTTTCTTTCGGGCTACATCTTCCCGATCGACACCATGCCGCAGTTCTTCCAGTGGATAAGCAAGATCATTCCGGCGACCTACTTGATTCAAATCTTTCGCGGCGTCATCCTGCGCGGCGCCGAGCTGGGAGACCTGTGGAAACAAGGGCTGATCCTGACGGCCATGAGCGTTGTAATGATCACGATCGCGGCGGCGCGCTTCAGAAAGAAGACCGGCTAGCAAGGACGGATAAATGACCTTGTCATTTCAGTCCCGAAGGGACGGATGGATATTAGCCGGTGGAGAAACCACCGGAAGAATTGGAAGTGAAATTTCGGGAGCCCCGGAGGGGCGACAGACCTAAGTCATTTCTGTCGCCCCTCCGGGGCTCCTCAAATGTGTTTGCGGCTTGAGTCCGGTGGTTTCTCCACCGGCTAATATCTGGCCGCCCCTCCGGGGCTATGCCTATCGCGAGCTGACCGCCCGCCGCACGTTACTTCCCGCCAGGTATTTTTCCATCCAGGCGAACTCGCGCCGCATCTTGTCCAACTGATAACTCGGCGTGAGGAGGCCGTGGCCCTGATCGGGATAAATGACCAGTTGCGTCGTCACGCCCAATCGTTTCAACGTGCGATATGATTCGAGCGACTGACCGAGCGGCACGCGTTCGTCCTTTTCGCCGTGGAAGATCAGCGTGGGCGTTTTGACGTTGGTCAGATAATTGAGCGGCGATTGTTCGTCGAACATCTTTCGCGCCTCCCACGGAGTCCCGCCGTGCAACCTCTCGCGCTGCTCGACGATGTCGGCGGTCCCCCAATACGAAACGGCGTTCGACAGCCCCGCGCCATATGCCGCGCATTTGAAACGATCGGTGTGGCCGATGATCCAGCCCGACATATATCCGCCGTAGCTCCATCCGGCGACGGCCAGCCGGTTCTCGTCCGCGACGCCTAGCTTGATCAGGCTGTCTATGCCACTCAGGATGTCCTCGTAATCGATCTTGCCCACGAGCTTCGCGTTCGACTGGGCGAACTTCGCGCCGTAATTGGACGAGCCGCGGAAATTGGGCATGAAGACGGCGTAACCCGCGCCGGCGTAAACCTGCGGGAACGCGCTCCAGCTCGCGTTGAAGCCTATCGTGTAAGCGCCTTCGGGGCCGCCGTGAATGTAGGTCAGCAGCGGATAGCGCGCGCCAGTTTGATAACCGACCGGATAGACCAGCAGCCCTTCGATCTCGGTCCCGTCGTTCGACGCCCATTTGACGGGCTCGACCTGGCCGAGCGTCATCGATTCGATCTGCGGATTCAACCGCGTCAGCAGAATCGGGATCATATTGCGAGCGTTGAGCAGCGCCACCTCAGTCGGCATTCGCGGGTTTTCGTGAATATACGCGATGTTCATTCCGTCGACCGTCATCGAGAATCCGGTCGTAACGCCCTCGTTGCGCGTCATCAACACCGGCGCCGGGTCGCCGATTCGCATCGTGTAAAGATTGGCGCTCACTCCCAGCGCGGCCAGGAAGACGATGCGCTGCGAATCAAAGACCCAGCCGTAAGAGCTGATGTATCCGTCGAAGTCGGCAGGCAGCGCGCGCGGCTCGCCGCCGGTCGCGGCCACGATGTGAATACGCTCCGGCCCCACGTTCGTGACGCCGTCCGCGTGAGCCAGATATGAAATCCAACGGCCGTCGGGCGAAAATCGAGGCTGGTTCTCGGCGCCTCCGCCTTGCGTGATCTGCTTCCATTGGGCGGCGCCGTAAGGCGCGTTCTGCAAACTCGCGGGCGTGACAAAGACCTCGGTCGTGTCGTTATCCATCAACTTCGGCGTCGCGCGGGCGGTGAAGACGATCCGAGATCCGTCAAACGACCAGTCGAAAGCGGTGACGTGGCGCGAGCCTTTGGTCAACCGCTTTATCTCCCGCGACGCCACGTCGACTATCCATAACTGGGCGAAGCGGTGATCTTCGTCGACGACGACCGGAGGTTTGGTCTTCGGCTTCTCGCGCGGCTCCTCGGCGATGAACGCGATGAGCCGGCCGTCTGGCGACCACTGGAAACTTTGAATCGGCGTCTTGTGCGAGGTCAGTTGAACAGGCTCGCCGCCCAGCGGATTGAGCAAGTAGATTTGCGCGCCGGCGTCGGCGTCAGCGCCCCTTTCCGACAAAAAAGCCAGGCGGCGCGCGTCGGGCGACCAGCGCGGCGAATCGTCGCGCTTCGGATGCGAGGTCATACGAATGGCCTGTCGCAGCTCGTCAACCAGCCAGATGTCGGAATTGAAGCGGTCGTTCTCGCGGTCCCACGTGTTGACGACGAACGCGACGCGGCGCGCATCGGGCGACATCTGGGCGTCGCTGGCGCGGTTGAGCGAGAGGACGTCTTCAGGCGTCATCGGGCGCTTCGGTTGCGCGGGAGCGGCGACGACAAGGAGAAGCGGGACAAGAATAATGGAGAGTGCTCTGTGAGTGTTTTTCATCTTCGACTCGATCACACCTTATGATTACTTCGCTGTGGCGGGCCGCTGCCCGGTTTTGATCGCTTGCGCGAACTGTTTGATCGCATCCGCAAACGAGAGCTGAAAGGTTTCATTGAACAGATTGCGATAATCGTCAGGGTTGTTGATGTATTTGACCGTAAAGTCCTGGAAGCGATCCATGCCGAATCGCTGTTTGAGGTATTCGAGGAAGTAGCGCTGGGCGGGATAGGCGAATCGCTGGTCCCAGTCTGGCGCCGAATGATTCATCAGCTCCGGATCAATGAATTTTGCCAGGTCCGTCTTGGACGCCCGCTCCAGGAACTCGGCCTGGCTGAGATACGCATTCTGATCGCCAAAAGAGACCGCCAGCCCCTCGCTGAACCACGCCTGCTCGGTCATCTTCAGCGACTTTCGGATCGTCGTGTTTTGGCTGAGAATGGCATGTGAAAGCTCGTGGCGCAGGAATTCCGCCTCGCTGAAATTCCTCTCCTTTAATCTCGGAGTAATGTATATGACATCGCCGGTCGCCAATGTCACCCCGCCGAGGCTTTTGACATGCAACCAGGGCAGGGCCCGCTCGCAATCGCCCCAGCTCTTGCAGGCGATGACTTCGACCCGTCGCAGATATTTCATCTGATGAAAGGCTTCGGCGTCACGCATCATTCGATCTACGTCGCCGTAATCGCCGATCTGATCGCCGCCGCCGCCAACGTATATATCCGCGCTGGCGTAGCTGATCGCGTGATAGCCGGGCTTGACCGGCGACCACGGCAGTAGAGGGCCGAACGGGAAAGCCATCGTTAGTAAAAACACGATCAAGGTCGATACGCCGATAAATATCCATCTCTTCTTCAATCTCATAGTCAAATCTCTCGAAATGTTTCCCGGGTTCGGTCATTATTGAATAACCACTTCAACCCGATGCGCCTCAGTCAAATCCGGCGGTTCCCATCGCATGAGCAACCGGTTGATGATTTCGGGTGGGACGCGAAACCCACGCGCGCGGTTCTGTTCGGCCAGCCTCTCAGCGCCGGTTTCGACGTAAATGATGCGGACTCGCGCATTGTACGCGGCGCACAGGCTAATGCAATGCTCGCGCAGTTGGCGGCTAATGTTCGTGGCGTTCCAGATGAATGACTGCTTACGCCGCAAATACTCACGCGCGTTCTCCCTTGCCCGCGCCACCACCGGCCCTTGATTCTCCGTCGGCGCGATCTTCATCTCGCGGCGCAATCCGTCGAGCGAAATCACAGGCCGATCCGGCGCATTCGTCGAGATCCAATGATCCTTGCCGGCGCCCGGCAACCCCGACATCACGATCACCTCGCAGATCGTATCGTCAAACGCCAGGTAATCCGGATCTCGGCCTTCTTTCCGAAAATACAGGAAGCGGCTGTGATCGCTCGGGAATTCGCGCGGCATGGTCTGGCATTCTTGTTCGAGGCTGTACTGAGTGAAGAGCGCGATGTTGTCGAGCAGTTTATGCCGGTCATCGCAAATTCTGCCTCGCGCATCGGCCTCGGCGACCAGCGCCAGCAGATCACATCGCGTGGTTTGGCTGGCGGCAAACAATGTTCGCCGCGCGTCGTGGCGTTCAATCAGGAAAAAAGGGAGTTGGTGGTAACGAACGAGGCCGGCCACTTGCTCGCGAGCCTGAAACGGCGCGCCCATTTGCCAAAGCAACCCTCGCGCCATTATCTCGCCGCGCTTTGAATGCCCGCGGCTGGTAATGCGGCCATTCTCTTCGCGCGTGGTCGCCGGTTTCGCCAAGTCGTGCAGCAATGATGCGGCAAAAACAATATCGCGTTCCGCCGGCGTCAATGCGCGCCATCGCTGGTTTTCAATCAGGGACTCGCAAACCATCCTGGTGTGAATCCAGACGTCGCCTTCGGCGTGATAGACCGGCTCCTGCGGACAACCTCGCATATCACGCAGGAACTGAAACTCTTCGTGCAATGCGTCCCAATCGAGGCGCCAATCAGGAGGCTGTGGCGAGCATGGAAAGTTCATCGGACGACCTCGAAAATGTCACAGCCCGCGCGCAGTTGATTCGGAATGATCGGCCGGTCCATCCAATGACTGCCCGAATCGGAGACCGATTGCAGAAAACTCGCGCGCACGAATTTATAGCGCTCCACAACTCGCCCTTCGATTTCCACTTTGATGTAAAGCCCTTCGGACAAATCTGAGTTGTCGGTCTGGCGGCGCATCAATTCAACGTCATGCCCGCGCGACTGAGCCTCCGCGAGCAGTCTGTCGCGCCAGGCGACGGTCTTATAAAGCGCGCGGGTGACAAGCGATTGCAGATGCTCAATCGATTGCGCAGGCCCGCGCCACAAAACCGGCGCAGAGATGACCGGCGCGCTCTGCAACAGTTCTCGCCTACGATCTGTTGAAAGATATTCGCCCGTTTCGGTGTCCAGCAGATCGAACTCGAAGAAGTAATGCGGCAGCGCGTCGTAAAAGATCGTGTGCTTGGCGTAGAGCCATTCTCCGTAAAGCACGTAACGATCCGCGAGCAATCCGTACAACGTCCTCTGATGCGTTGTGGCCCAGGTCTTAAAGAGCGCGAATTGGCGCTCTCGCGGGCCGCCGTCCAGAAAATGTCCCCGGCTCTGTAGCAGCAACTTGCCGTTTCGGCTGAAGCTGACTCCCGAATTCGCGCCGTCGAGTTTCTCCTCGACCACAATGCTCTTTCCCTGCAAATCCGCGAATGGCGCGCAATCCAGATCATCATCGCCGGGCTGAAACCGCGAGCCTTCGACGTGCGGCGTGCGTGGATATTTGTAAATCTGTTCCGCCATGGCTCAAACCTTTACCACCGCAATCATATGATTGAGTACGTATTGAATGTTCACTCCGCGCGCGCCAGCCTCCATCCATAAAGCCTCGAATGACTCGCGACTGAACAATTGTATGTGCTCCGGGTTGTTGTCCTCTTTCGACGGCACGGAGGCGACGACGAAATTCCGGGCTATTCTGACAGCTTCCGCCGCGGCCAGCGCTGGTCGCGGCAGATGCTCCAATACTTCCAGCGCAGTCACCACATCAACACAATCATCCGCCAAACCGATAGCAGTGGCGTCTGCCAGCAATGAACGCAGATTTCGGCGCCCGCCCCGCCGCACGGCATCGATATCCGCTATACGCGCCGGATCGTGATCCATTGCGATCACCGCCAGATGCGGAAACGAATCCAGCAGCGGCCATAGGAATGCGCCGCGTCCGCTGCCGATGTCCAACAAGCTGGAGGGCATACTGGCGGGAACGAGCCCTTGCAGAACGCCTAATACTTTTCGCACGCGAGGCAGCTCGGCCTGGCGTTTGAATTTGTGTAAGCGCAGCCCGCGCGCGCTCCCCAGCTCGATCAACTCTTCAGGCGACAGATCGCCCGCTCCGCCGATCTTGCCACGGACGAAAGCGGCGGCAAGCTCCGTGTAATAGCGTCCGTCGTCCTCAAAATTGAAGTCGTTCTTAGTCATACAAGACACTACGCGAAGTATAGCATCGGCGGAAAACATCTGACCCATATGAACAAAGCGTCTGCATGGTTCTTTTCTCCAGGGACACAAGCGCAGTTCGAAAATTTTCCGTTGACATCAACGTATTTATACGTTACTGTCCGCTCCAACGTATAATTACGTTGACCATCGAAGGCGCCGAGCCCGGCTGTTTGGTCCGGTCGCCGTGGCGGCGCCGCCGCTATAGTTCGGCGACCTGCTCAAGAGTCGAGTGGCCGGGCGCCGCAAAAACTGAAGAGAGAGACGAACTATGCCTAGACAACCTTCAAAGACATTCACCGACAAAGAGATGGAGATCATGCGCGTGATCTGGGAGCGCGGCGAGGCGACCGCCAAAGAGATTCAGGAGGCGTTGCCTGGCGAGCGCCACTACAACAGTGTGCTCACCATCATCCGCGTGCTCGAACGCAAAGGCCATCTGACTCATCGAGCCGAAGGCAAAGCGCACGTCTATCGCGCCAAAGCCAAACCGGAGAAAGCCCAACGCCGCGTGCTCAGCCATTTGATCGAACAAGTCTTCGGTGGTTCGGCGGCGGCGATGGTCTTGCATCTGGTGGAGACCGGCGATCTGACCGAAGAGGATTTGAGAGAAGTCCGCGAGCAGATGGCCGCTCGCTCGCAGGCGAGCAAAACAGCGGCAGCCAAATCTAAAAAAGCGAAAAAGGGAGAGTAGAAATGAACGCGCTGACTAACCCGTTTGTCGCGACTTCGGCAAAAGGCGCGGCGTGGCTACTCGTGTGGAGTTGGCAGGCCGCGGTTTTACTTGCTTGTGTTTGGGCAGGGTTGAAAATCTTTCGCGTCAAGGCGCCCGCGTTGCGCCATCAAGTCTGGCTCTTCGCTCTGATCGCCGTTGTCGCAATGCCGGTCTTGAACGGCGTTGCTCAAAAGCTGCCGCTACCTCAACTGAACAACAAGGCGTTGAGTTACGCGGTCGAGTTTCCACGGATCGTTGTTACAAACGACGCCGCGCCGGTCGTTCAAAACCCGCGCCCGGCTGTGAGCGTCAAGCCTTCGACCAAACCGCCGATTATTTTGAGCCTGTCATTCGCCCTGTGGCTTGTGGGCGTATGCGCCTTTGTCATGAAAGCCGCGATAAATTGCGCCAGGTTACGTCGTTTGAGGGCGGGCGCTCGCCTTACTTCTCTGGCAGATCTAGATTGCGATGAATGCGATTGCGAGACTCTGCGAAATGGGAAAGCGCGCCTCGCGCTTTCTGACGAAATTCGCTCGCCGATCCTGCTCGGAGTCTTGCGCCCGATGATCGTCTTCCCTGCCGACATCGAAAGCTGGACAACTCCGATGGAGCGACGCGCGATGTTGCGACACGAGTTGGCGCACGTGGAGCGGCGGGATCATTTCATCAATCTCTTTCAAACCGTTCTCGGCGCCCTCTTCTATTTCCATCCGCTTGCGCGCTACGCCTGCCGGCAATTGACCGTGGAACGGGAGATAACCTGCGATGATCACGTAGTCTGCTCTGGCTACGAAGCCGAGACCTACGCCGAAAGCATTATCAAAGCAGCCGAGCGCAGCGTTGGCGCGCCACGCGGCGCATACCAGCTCGCGCTCTTTTCCGCCAGACAATTTCTCGAAAGGAGGATCGAGATGATTTTGAACAAGGACCGTACGCGTGTGATCGCGCGGAAATGGAAGTATTTGATTCTATCCGCGGCTTTAATCGCCGTAGTCGCGTGGTTGCTCATCCCCGGACGACTGCCCCGAACCGGGCTGGCGCAGTCGCGACCCGGGGACACGACAGGCAAGCTGCAACTTGTGAAATCTCTGGGCGACAGCAAGGCCTTTGACGATTTGATCGAGATGGCTCTGCGAAATCCCGACGCGGAGATGCGCCGGTTAGCGGCGATCCAACTCACAGAGTTGGAAGGCGACGGCAGCACAGCCGCAATGGTCGAGCTCTACAACAAGAGCGATGACATGGAAGTCAAAGCGATGGTGATTGACACGCTCTGGAGAATCAGCGAGATCGAGCCGTTGACGAAAATTGCTTTATCCGATCCGTCTCCCGAATTTCGGCTCCGGGCATTGTGGAAAATCAAATCGCTGAAAGAGACCAGCGAGAGCAAAGATGTTCAAGCCTGGGATGTCTCAGCTCTTCAGGATCAACTGAACGAGTTATCACAGGAACCTCCGCCGCCTCCACCACCGCCACCGCCGCCGCCATCGTCATTAGAGATGACCGTCGAGTCTGACAAAGCGCTCGCGCCTTTACGCTGGCACAAGGACAGCGATTCGGTCTTCGCCCTACTGCGTGAAATCGCCTACGCCAGTATGCGCCGCGACACCAAATTCTTTGAAAGAGTTCTCGACGATGATTACGTCGGTATTGGGCCTGATGGCGAAACCAGAAACAAGGCCGAGGAGATTGCGGAGATCAACAGGCTCGATTCGATCAAGAAATTCGAGTTTGACGATCTGCGTGTTTCCGGAAATGATGACATGGCCTTCGCCACTTTCCTTGCGACGGTGCATTTCCAGACCGACGGCCAGGATTCGACCGCGCAGTACCGCTACACAGTAAATTTCATCATGGAAGACGTCCCGCTCGACGCCAGGGTCGAAGCCGTCAAGCATTCGGAGGTCGCTCAAGCATCTTGTTCGAAATGCCATTCGGAAAAGGGATTGCGCAAAATGCCGTTAGTAAGGGTGAACGAGAAGGCCGAGATAGTTAAAGAGATGGCCATAGCGATGGTGAAGTCAGCGTCTGACGAACGCATCAAAGACGAGGCGAACCACGCCTTCAACCATGCGGACGTCATCCGGCTTCATCAAAGGCAATTGAAGATTGCGGCGATTCATATGAGTCGCAAGCAATAGCGATCGCCGCCATCCATTCGTTCGAACGCGCCGCCATCTACTCGCAGATGGCGGCGCGAACTCAGGCTAGCAAAACAGTATGAGCGACAAATCGAAAAAAGGAGGACAGAAATGAACGCTCTGACCAACCCGTTTGTCACGGCTTTGGCCAAAGGCGCGGCGTGGCTGCTCGTGTGGAGTTGGCAGGCCGCCGTTTTGCTCGCCTGCGTCTGGGCGGGATTGAAAATCTTCCGCGTCAAATCGCCCGCGCTGCGTCACCAGGTCTGGCTCTTCGCTTTGATCGCCATCGCCACAATGCCGGCTCTGAGCGGCGTTGTTCAAAAGCTTCATCTGCCGCAACCGAATAACAAAGCGCTGAGCTATGCGGTCGAGTTTCCACGAATCGTCGTCATAAACGACGCCGCGCCGATCGTTCAAGCGACGGTTCCGACACCGAGCGTCAGACCTTCGATCACAAAGCCAATTATTTTGAGCCTGTCATTCGTGGTGTGGCTTTGGGGCATGTGCGCCTTTGTCATGAAAGCCGCGATCAACGGCCTCAGGTTGCATTGCTTGAGAGCCGGCGCGAGGCGCGTTTCCCTGGCCGATCTGGATTGCGATGAATGCGATTGCGAGGCGTTGCGAAGCGGAAAAGCGCGCCTTGCGCTTTCAGATGACATTCGATCGCCGATCCTGCTCGGCGTGGCGCCCCCGATGATCGTCTTCCCCGCCGACATCACAAGCTGGACGTCTCCGATGGAGCGACGCGCTATGTTGCGACACGAACTGGCGCATGTGGAGCGGCGGGATCATTACGTCAATCTCTTTCAAACCGTTCTCGGCGCCGTCTTCTATTTCCATCCGCTGGCGCGCTACGCCTGCCGGCAATTGGCAGTGGAACGAGAGATGGCCTGCGATGATCGCGTAGTCGGCTCGGGCGCTGAGGCAGAAACCTATGCCGAGAGCATCATCAAAGTAGCCGAGCGCAGCATTGTGGCGCCACGCGGCGCATATCAGCTTGCGCTCTTTGGCGCCAGACAAATTCTCGAAAGGAGGATCGAGATGATTTTGAACAAGGACCGCATGCGCGTTTTCACGCATCAGTGGCGATATCTGGTTTTGTCCGGAGCGATGATCGCCGCTGTAAGCGTTCTGCTGATTTCAAGCCGCGCCGGCAAAATCGCCGCGCAACCGGCGATCACCAGCAACGACATACAGATTCTGATCGCGATGGTTCGCCAGGTGGCGGAGGGAATTCCACGTCAGATTAACCTCGGAGGCCCTTCCCCGAATCCCTACCTCAAATTTAAGGATTTTGCCGGGGATCCCGGCGAAGATATGTGGCGGAAGTTCGACGGTTTCGTGCGTCAGAATTTGACCGTCACGAGAGTTGAGGTTGGTGATTTTCAAATAGAATTCACCGCCACAAGTGTTGAGGTTGAATATTCTCATGCAAAATACGAAAACGGCTCTACGGCGAGGGTAAATTTTATCGGCACGATCTATCTCAAAGACCCTGTTCGCGGCGAAGAGAAAAGCGTCGCCGACCGATATACGGTTGAGATGGTAAAGGCGCATGGATTATGGGTGGCCGCGCCGCCGCCTCCAAAGCCAGTAGACGGCGTCCAAGGTGATGATCCGCCGCCTCCACCGCCGCCTCCAAAGCCAGTAGACGGCGTCCAGGATGACGATCCGCCGCCTCCACCGCCGCCGCCGCCGGATCCGTGGGCCTTAGTGGTAAAGATTCCTCAGGGAGGCGGCAGCTACAAACTTAACGCCATAGACGTTCCCTCTCTGGAAGATCTGAGCCAAATACTCAATATGACGCTTAGTGGCCGTCCAGCCAATAAAAAGACGGTTCTTGTCAAAGCGCCTGAGACTATCGCCGATGAAGAAGTAGTCAAAGTATTCAACGCGATTACGGCATCTGGCGGCGCGCCCAAACTGTTGCGGAGTCCATTGAGTTTAGTAGTGACGATTTCTCAGGGAGGCGGCAGCTACAAACTTAACGCCATAGACGTTCCCTCTCTGGAAGATCTGAGCCGAATACTCAATAACGCGCTTAGAGGTCGTCCGGCCGATAAAAAGACGGTTCTTGTCAAAGCGCCTGAAACTATCACTGATGAGGAAGTAGCCAAGATCTTCAACGCGATTACGGCTGCTGGCGGCCTGCCTATTATGTCCACAAAATGATGGGCAGTTGAAAATCGCGGCGCTCCACACAAGTCGCAAGCAATTGCGAACGATGCCATCCGCGCGCTCAGGCTAGCAAAACGGCGGCGGAATCTCGAAAAAGGAGGAAAGATAATGAACATACTTATCAACCCGTTTGTCGCGGCTTCGGCCAAAGGCGCGGCGTGGCTGCTCGTGTGGAGTTGGCAGGCCGCCGTTTTGCTTGCTTGCGTCTGGGTGGGATTGAAACTCTTCCGCGTCAAATCGCCCGCGCTGCGTCACCAGGTCTGGCTCTTCGCGCTGATAGCAGTCGCCGCGATGCCGGCTCTGAGCGGCGTTGTTCAAAGCTTGCCTCTGCCACAACCGAGTAACAGGGCGCTGAGTTACGCGGTCGAGCTTCCAAGGATCGTCGTCACTAACGACGTCGCGCCGGTCGTTCAACAGCCGTTCCCGACCGCGGGCGTCAAACCTTCAACAAAAAAGCCGATTATTTTGAGCCTGTCATTGGCCCTGTGGCTTGTGGGCGTATTCGCCTTTGTCATGAAAGCCGCGATCAATGGCGCCAGGTTACGTCAATTGAGGGGGCGAGCGCGTTGCGCTTCCCTGGTCGATCTCGATTGCGATGAATGCGATTGCGAGGCGATGCGCGCCGAGAAAGCGACCATCGCGCTTTCTGATGAAATTCGCTCGCCGATTCTGCTCGGCGTCTTGCGCCCGATGATCGTCTTCCCTGCCGACATCGCAAGCTGGACATCTCCGACGGAGCGACGCGCGATGTTGCGACACGAACTGGCGCACGTTGAGCGGCTGGATCATTACGTCAATCTCTTTCAAACCGTCTTTGGCGTCGTCTTCTTTTTCCATCCGCTGGCGCGCTACGCCTGCCGGCAATTGACCGTGGAACGAGAGATGGCCTGCGACGATCACGTAGTCGGCTCCGGCGCCGAGGCAGAAACCTACGCCGAGAGCATCATCAAAACAGCCGAGCGCAGCGTTGGCGCGCCACGCGGCGCACACCAGCTCGCGCTCTTTGGCGCCAGACAAATTCTCGAAAGGAGGATCGAGATGATTTTGAACAAGGACCGCAAGCGCGTGTTTGTGGGGAAATGGAAATATTTGATTCTGCCCGCGACGCTCATCGCAATGCTGGCGTGGATGCTACTTCCAGCGCGTTTAGCAAGGCCGGGGCTGGCGCAACAGGCCAGTGTTGATCTCAATGAATTGGTGGCGAGATATGCCGAGGATAGCAGGAACTTTGACGATCTGGTCGAGACGGCTCTGACCAATCCCGATCCAGGGACGCGTCAGAACGCAGTCTTGCGTCTCTACATGGTTGATGGCAGTGGAACCGCCGCGGCGCTGGCCGAAGTTTACAAAAAGAGTAACGACCCAGCGATTAAAAGAATGGTCATCCGCTGCTTCGGTCAAAGACGCGAGACTGATCAGTTGGCGATGATCGCTCAGATCGAACACTCGCCCGAGTTCCGCCAGATGGCAAATGAGGCGATCAAAGACCTGAAAGTGGACGCCTTTGTAATGGATCCACCCTCCGGTTATTTCATGGTGATTGACGGCAAGCTAAGGGATGTTTCTGGTAGCCCGGAAGTTAAGGTGAAGAAGGCCCCTCTGATTGTCAGTCTAGCGCAAGGAATACCGCCGCCGTATCCGCCGCCTCCACCGTCAGATGCGATGACGGTCGCGGCGGGGCAGGAACTCAAGCCGATTGTTGACGCCAGAGAAAACTCCGTGTATGACCTGCTGCGTGAAGCCGCCGACGCCAATATCCGCCGTGACACTTCATTCTTCCAGCGAGTTCTCGACGATGATTTTAGAGAAACCTTGCCGAACGGCGAGACCTTGAATAAAGCCCAGGTGATCGGCGCCCTCAAGAGGCTCGATATGGCGATCAAGAAAGTCGAGTTTGACGACCTGAGCGTATCAGGCGACGAGCACTCGTCTTTCGCTACCTTCCTGGGCACTATCTATTTCCACACCAACGGCCAGGATTCAACCGCGCAGTTCCGCTGTACCGTGAACTTCATCAAGCGAGATGGGCAGTTGAAGATTGCGGCGATTCAGATGACCCAAAAGAATTAACAGCCGCGCCCTCCGGAGCTGAAATGAAAAGGCAGGCTGCTTTTCGCTGGCGGCCTGCCTTTTCATTTGTCAACTCACCAGAAATCGGGAGTGGCCTGGGTACGCGCGCTTCCAGCGCGCAGTCGTGGATTGTATCCCATTGAGGAACCCGGAGCGCCCCTCGATTCTATCAAAATCAGGAGCGTCTGCTTCCGATCATTACGTCTTATCCCCGAGACTGCGCGCTGGAAGCGCGCGTACCAATTACTTCTCCGCCAGCTTCCTCCCTGCGTTCAACTGATCGAAATTTAGAATCGCATTGAAGACCAGGAAGTAGCTGCCCTGTGTTTCGGCGCGCCAGAAGGGGTTGTTCGAGAAGAGCAACACGTGGCCCTTTTCGTAAGGAACATCGATCACCGCGGCGTGTTGGGCGATTTCGGCGCCGGCTTCGAGCAGTCCCGAAACCAGCAATTCGCGCGCGTCGGAGTAACGCAAGATTACGCGAGGACGCGCCGACGGCGGGATGACGAAGACGCCGTTGCGAAGCTGTTCGTCGGTTAAGGGCGTCGCCTCCCAGACTTCCGATTTCGGCTCTTCTGGCAAGTCAGCGGGCGGGCGATTTTGCGGCGTGTCAGGGTCGTCCTGCGCGCCGCGGCCGGTGAAGCGTTCACCGCCTTCCGCCGGAGTTCTCCTGCCGCCTCTGCCGCCGACGGTGTTGCTCAGATTGAAGATCGGCCCATTGGCGCAGAAGATCGCCAGCTTGTCGTTGTAGCCGTATGCGATCGGACTTGCCGGGTCAACCAGCCTCGAACGCAGCACGCTGCCCGTGACGCGCAACCTCTGCGGCGACGCGATTGAGACGCCGGGCGCGAGCCCGAACGCGGTCGCGAAGTTCGTCGTATCGCTCGCGGTAATCAGCAATCCGCCGCGTTGCGCGAAATTCTGCAAATTCTGCACGCCGCTCCAACCGAGGCCCGGACGCATGTCGTCGGTCTCATCGGTTCCGCCGAGGTTCGGCGTCAATTCGGTCTTCCTCCAAGGCAGCGGGTTGCCGAACATCGGCATGCCGCTGACGATCTGTTGCGGATTGGCGCGGCCCACGGGCGCGAAGATGATCACGTCGTATTTAGCGTTGAGGTTGCCGTCTTTGGCCGCGTCCTGCGTGCTGATGTAATCGTACGGGACTTTGTAGCGGTCGAACTCCAGCCGCCACCAGCCTTCGTCCTGCGCGCTCAGCCACGTGTGCATTATGGCGACGCGCGCGGCCTTGACCGGATGTGTCTTGACCGAAGGCGCGGCGCCGGTCGCGTAAATCTTCAAGCCCAGTTCGGCCGCCGCGCGATTGAGGTCGTTCTCTTTGACGCCGCGAATCACGAACGAGCCGCGATTGAATTTTGTCCCGGCGGCTTCAAAGGGCTCCTCGGCCGCTTCGAACTGCGCGTCCTTGAAGCGATAGCGCAGCGTGATGAGCGCGTTGTCGGCGTTGTGATTGACTAGAAATACCGAGCCGCTCCCAAGAACGCTCCCGGCAGCCTTCACTTCGCCGCTGACCTTCTCCATCGGAGCGTCTAGCGCCTTGACATCAACCACGCGGACGACCTGCGCGTCGCCCAATTCGCCGAACGTCCAGGCGGTGTCGTCGTAGATGTTGCGCTGCGGATCGTTCGGCGCCCAGTATTGCAGATCGAGCATCATATCGGCGATGCGGCTGTAGGGTTGATCCATTCGCACGATGTAACTTCCCGCCGGAAATGTTCGCGTGATCGTCTCCTTCCTCTCTTGCTTCTCCTGTCCGCCGTTTCCGGCGCCGTCATTGCCGTCGCCCGAAGCTCTGGTCTCAGGCGCCGCCGGCCTCATCGGCCTCTTCTTCGCCGGCATAGTCACGGTAAACTCGGCGGTCGCGCGATGAACCTCGCAACCCTGCAGTTGCAGCAGCCGCAGCAATTCGGCCTGACCGCCGGGGCGCGGGTCATCGCCCGGAAAGACATAGGCCGCCGGGCCGGCGGTCTTCGGCTTCAGGATCGAATTCTTGCTCTTGGTGTAGAAATTGCGCAGAAAGTACTTGCCGTTGGTCGAGAAATGGGCGAGCGAGATGAGGAGGCCGGTCTGCTCATAGTTGTTGTTGTTGCGCTGCGACCAATTGGCTTTCGGAAGGGGCGGATTCTGTTTGTACCACGTGCGCGAATATTCTGCGGGCGAGAGCGTGCGTTCGACGGTGTCAGCGCCGCCGTTGCCGAAGGTCTCGTAAAGACGGCTGATGCCGTTATGCGACGCGGCGATGAACATCAAATAGCTCGGCGACCAGGTGTCGAAATTGCCATGTGTAAAAACGCCGGGCATCCCGAATTTGGTCATCTCGCCGACGTTGTACCATCCGATCAGATGCCATTCGTCGGCCAGGATCGGATCGATCCATGCGTTATACGGCTGATCGCCGACGGTGTTGTCGTAAAGATAGGGCACCGATTCGTGCAGGTCGTGAAGCACCTGCGCCTTCCATCCGATGAATGTGTTGAGCACATTACGCGTCAACTGCAGCGCCAGCGACATGGCGTCGCGGTTGTTGTCGTGCGCGACGTATTTGCCCCAGTAGATCATCCCCGGCCAGTTCTTGCCGGGATTGGCAAGATGCCATCTGTAGATGTCGACCTGGCGGTCGCGCCCGTCAACTTCGACGATGGGCGTGATGAGCGTAATCAGGTTGTCGCGAATCTGTTTGATGTACGGACTCTCGTCGACGGCCAGCCGGTAAGCCAGCTCCATCAGCGCCGTCGGCGCGCCGGTTTCGGGGGAATGGATCGTCCCGGTAATGTAATAGACGGGAACGGAATCGGCGATGATCTTTTCGGCCTCGTCGTCGTTCAGGTTGATCAAACGCGGATCGGCGAGTTTCTGGAGCCGCGCGCGATTCTCATCGATCTTCGCGATGTTGGCCTCGGAGCTGACCGCGACGGCGATCATCTCGCGTCCCTCTTCGGTCTTGCCGATCGAATAGACTTTGACGCGCGGGCTCTCGCGTTCGAGCATCCGCATATAGCGGTAGACTTCCGCCGAATAGGGCAGAATACCCGGCGCGCCCGCCACGTCGCCGAGCACGGCCTTCGGCGTCGGGACTTTCGACGACGCTGGCAGGTAATCGGTGAGCGGCGAATTGAAGAAGGTCTCGGTCGTGTATTCGCGGATCTTCTTTGTGTACTCCTCGTCTATGGCCACTTTCGGATCGCGTCCGGGCTTGATCTGGACGGCGGTTTGAGCGGAGGTCGTGAGTGGAGTGAGACAGCAGACAAGCAATACAAAGCAAAAGGCAAAAGATTTTTTGATCATCCTGTTCCTCGATTTCAAATCAGTAGTGTTCACGCAAATCCAAGAAAAAGCATTTTAGCCACGAATGAACACGAATATTCACGAATAGAAGCGAGAAAACGGCGGCCAAACAACATGTCAGACCGGAAATAATATTCGTGTTCATTCGTGTTCATTCGTGGCTAAAAACATTTCGTCGCTCGAGGTTAGCCCGAGAAATTATAACCCCTTCGCTCCATGCGCGCGCAAAACTCGCCCCGATCTGGCGCCTGTGTGACTTCCCTTCTCGATCACGACCTGGCCGTTGACGATCACGTAATCGATTCCGGCGGCGTATTGCTTCGGCTGCTCGAAGGTCGCGCGGTCGGCGACGGTTTTCTCGTCGAAGACCACGATGTCGGCGGCCATTCCCGGCCGCAGCAGGCCGCGATCCCAAAGGTTGAAGGTCTGCGCGGGCAGCGAACTCATCTTGCGGATCGCTTCTTCCAGGCCGACCAGCCGCTTATTGCGGACGTAAACGCCCAGGACGCGCGCGTTGTTACCGAAGCCCCGCGGGTGCGGGACGCTGGCGCTCTCAGCGTCAATCACGCCCGCGTCCGAGGCGACCATCGTGAACGGCTGTTTAAATATTCGCTCGACATCCTGATCCGACATCTTGTGGAGAACCATCTGCGCGCCGCCGGCCAGCAACAAATCAATCGCCTGTTCGGCCTGCGAGTTCACATCGGCCTTCTGCTTCACGATCTTCGTGATCTCGGCGATGTTCTTGCCGTTGAACGACTGATTGGCGCTGTGATTGGCGACGTAGGCGAACGAGAAGTCTTTGAATCCGTCATCGTCGGCTTTGGCGATCAGCTCGCGTTTGACGCGCTCGCGCGTGGCCGCGTCCTGCAACCGCTCCCTGGTCTTATCATCTCCGCCCTCGAAGAGCCACGACGGAAAGAGGATGCCAATGCCGGTGCTGCCCGCGGGATAGAGATACTGGTCAACGGTCACCTGCCGTCCCTGCGCGCGCGCGTCTTCAACCATCTTGATCGTGACAGCGCTCGCGCCCCACCGCTTCTTACTCGAAACCTTGAAATGCGAGATCTCGACCGGGCAACCCGACTGCGCGCCGACCGCAAGCGCCTCGCCGATCGACTTCTCGACGTCCAGCCCTTCGTTGCGCATGTGCGAGGCGTAGACCCCGCCGTAGTTCGCGGCGACTTTCGCCAACTCGACTATCTCATCCGTCTTGGCGTAAGTTCCGGGGATGTATTCGAGACCCGTTGAGAATCCAACCGCGCCGTCGCGCATCGCCTGATCTACAAGCTCGCGCATCTTCTGCAGCTCTTCGGTCGTGGGAGGGCGGTCAAAATCGCCGTTCATCCCGGCGTGGCGGACCGTGTTGTGGCCGACGAGCGCAGCGACGTTGATCGAGACCCCTTTTTGTTCGAGTCGCGTAAACCACTCGCCCAAGGGCAAGGCCGATCCGCCGCAATTGCCCGTGACGACCGACGTCACGCCCATCCGCAGAAAATTCTCAGCCCCGGGCAGATCGAGGATCTTGCTTTCGATGTGCGTGTGAACGTCGATGAACCCTGGCGCGACGATCAGATCTTTCGCGTCAATCACTCGGGCCGCGCGCGTCGCCGAGATGCGGCCGATCTCGGCGACGCGCCCGTCTTTGACCCCCACATCGGCCTTGAACCAGGGGTTGCCGGTTCCATCTATGACTCGCCCGCCCGAGATGATCAGGTCGAATTCGGCCGGCGCGGACGCGGCGCGCCGGAGCCCGGACAGAGCGGTCACGACCGCCAGCAAGGCTAAAAGGAGCAGAGTTTTTTTTCGCATAGATTTCGATTCTGGAAAAGTATCGAGTTTTGCAACGCGACGCGGGTGGAGATTAACATCGCATCCGGAAAATCGCCAACCTCGCCATACCCCCCTTCGCCCGCCCTGCTTGCTAGCTAATGTTAAGTGAGGCTATGATGCTGCGCAGTTCCAAAATGAAAATCGACCACGAAGGAACGAAATGAAAATAGCCTGGGAGCGCAGGCATCTTTGCCTGCGGGCCCGGCAATAATCGACTGACCGAAGCAAGCAGGCAAGGATGCCTGCGCTCCCAGGGCTCGCAGGCAAGTATGTCTGCGCTCCCAATGAGTTTCGGAGGAGGTCTATGAAAAAGCACGCCTATCTCCTGCTGTTCAGCGTCGCTATGGTGGCGCTCTCGTTAAGCGAGATCGACGCCGTTTCGGCCTTTGGCGAAAAGCGAATGACGATCGAGGACGCGCTGGCGATCAGACAGATCGGCGCGCCTCAATTTTCGCCCGACGGCAAACGCATCGCCTACACGATCTCGGAGTGGGACAGGGAGGAAAACCGCCGCGTTTCGCACATCTGGCTGGTTTCGTCCGACGGCGGGCCTACGGCGAAATTGACCACCGGTGATAAGGGCGAGACCTCGCCGCAATGGTCTCCTGACGGCTTGAACATTGCGTTCCTCGCGGACCGCGACAAAGGGAACCAGGTCTGGGTCATCCCGGTCGACGGCGGCGAGGCCGACAAACTGACGAGCGAAGAGAACGACGTCCAGACGTTCAAATGGTCGCCTGACGGCGCGACTATCGCCTTCGTCACGCGCGACATGCCGAAAGACAAGTCCGAGCGCGAAAAACGCAAGAAGGATAAATTCGACACCATCGTCGTCGATTCCGATTTCACTTATTCACATCTCTGGACGCTCAACGTCGAGACGAGAGAGAAGAAGAGATTGACCGAGGGAGATTACACCGTCAGCGACCCGCAGTGGTCGCCCGACGGCGCTTCCATTGCCTTCGTGATGTCGAAGAGCGGCTTCCAGGAAAGCTCCTTCATAGACATCTCGGACGACCGCAACACCGACATCTACATCGTTTCCATCAAGGGAGGCTCGCCGAGGCAACTGACGACCAATCCTGGGCCGGACGCCAACCCGCGATGGTCGCCGGACGGCAAATTGCTCGCCTACACGTCGACCCCGGAACAGAAATCGTGGGCGGCAAAGACCGACGCGATGGTGATCTCGCCCGATGGCGGCGCGGCGCGCAATTTGACGAAAGATTTTTATGAATCGGCCAACTCCGGCGACTCGAGTCTGGCCTGGACGCCCGACGGCAATGCGCTCTATTTTTCGAGCGGAGTCGGGCTGTACACGCACATCTTCAGCGTCCCGGTCGGCGGAGGCGAAGTTACGCAGGTCACGCGCGAGAGCCGCAATTACAGCGCGTTCGACATCTCTGGCCATCCGGCGGCCGCAAAGGCGCCGGCGCCGGCGCCGAATCCGAGCGAGGCGGCTTATACGCCGAACTGGAAGATCGCCTACACCGTCAACGATTCCTTTACGGCGGACGACATCTGGGTCGCGCCGCTCAGACAGATTGATCAGGCGAAGAAGATCACATGGGTCAATCCGCAGATCAGAGATTTCGCGCTGGCCAAGACTAGAGTGATCAAGTGGAAAGGGCCGGATAATCTCGACGTCGAGGGGTTGCTCGTCAGCCCGCTCGGCTACGAAGAGGGCAAGCGCTACCCGCTGATTCTGCAGATTCACGGCGGGCCTTACGGGCGATTCATTGACACGTTCAACACTCGCACCCAACTCTGGGCGGCGAACGGATACGCTGTGCTGATGCCCAATCCGCGCGGTTCGACTGGCTACGGCAATCGATTCGCCACCGCCAACATCGGCGATTGGGGCGGCAAAGATTTCAAGGACATTATGGCCGGCGTTGATACCTTGATTGCGCGAGGCATCGCCGATCCCGACAAGCTGGTCGTGATGGGCGGGAGTTATGGCGGGTTCATGACCTTCTGGACGATCACTCAGACTGACCGCTTCAAAGCCGCCATCGGACATGCCGGGATCAGCGATTGGACCAGCTTCCACGGCCAGAGCGACGTTCCTGGATTGATGGAATACGGCCTCGGCGGCCAGCCTTGGGCTTCCGCCGAAACTTATCGCAAATGGTCGCCGATGACTCACGTCGACCGCGTCAAAACGCCGCTCCTGATCACGCACGGCGAGCGCGACTTGCGAGTGCCCATCGTGCAGGCCGAACAGTATTACCGCGCGCTGAAGAAGCGCGGAGTCGAAACGGTCTTCCTCCGCTACCCCCGCGAAGGCCACGGCATCCAGGAACCGAATCATCAGATCGATCTCTTCCAGCGGCAGTTGGAGTGGTTCGACTCGCACCTGGGAATCAAACGGGAAAAACCCTCCGAGACGAAGGCCGCGGCGGCGACTGTAAATCAAAAGTAATGGTGGCTGGTGGCTGGTGGTTGGTGGTTGGCTACTCATTGCCTGACGAGTGTGAGGCAATATGCCATAGGTCATACACGATATTTCATATGATATATGGCATATAATCTACGCTATCTTCATTACCTATGGATTTGAGTAACAAACCACAAACCACCAACCACTAACCACCAACCACCAACCACCAACTTATGAAACAAAGCTCTCTGAAGCGAGAACTCTATGCGGAGTTCTTGGGCACTCTTGTCTTGATTGCGTTCGGCGCGGGCGTCGTCGCGCAAGTCATTCTGAGCAATAAGCAGAACGGCGAATATCTATCGATCAACATCGCCTGGGGCTTCGCTGTGACAATGGGCATTTACGTTGCGGGCGGGGTGTCAGGCGCGCATCTCAACCCGGCGGTGACCTTCGCCCTGGCCTTTCGCCGAGACATCCCATGGTCGAAATTCCTGCCTTATTCTATAGCGCAGATCGCCGGGGCGTTCACCGGCGCGGCGATCGTCTTTCTGGTCTACCGCGCGGCCTTCGATAATTTCGACGGCGGCAGGCGAATGATCGCAGGTGAGAAAGGAACCGCCGGCATCTTCGCCACTTATCCGCAACCCTATCTTTCGACCGCCGGCGCGATGATCGATCAGATCATCGGCACGGCTCTGCTGCTGCTGGTCATCAGAGCCATCGGAGACGCGCGCAACAACGCGGCGGGCCCCTTCGGGCCAATCGTCGTCGGCTTTCTGGTGATGGCGATCGGGATGGCCTTCGGATTGAACGCCGGTTACACGATCAATCCGGCGCGCGATTTTGGCCCGCGTCTCTTCACCGCCATCGCGGGATGGAGATTTGAAGTCTTTCGCGCGAATAACTTCTATTTCTGGGTCCCGATTGTCGGGCCGTTGATTGGCGGGCCGTTGGGCGCGTTAGTTTATGACGCGCTGATCGGCCGGCAAATCCCCTTGGAGAGTTCTGAATAATGCTTGAAAGAATGAAAATCGCCCCTGGGAGCGCAGGCATCCTTGCCTGCGGGTAGCTCCGTAAGGAGCGCTACGCCGCAGGCAAGGATGCCTGCGCTCCCAGGGATTTTCTGAGGAGGCGTTTCCCATGCGGACCAAAATAGTTTTTTGGGCGTCAGCATTGGTTAACTCGCTGGCGCTCGGCGCCTTTGCTCAATCCCGCGCCGGCCTCACCGTCGGCCCGCTCAGTGTTCAGCCCGGCGCGAAAGCTTCGGGGATGATCCAGATCCCGGCGGGCAAAGACGAAGCCACGACCATTCCGATCTCAGTCATTCACGGTGAGCGCCCCGGCCCCACGCTCGCGCTGATCGCTGGCAACCACGGCTATGAATACACGCCGATCGTCGCGCTTCAGCGACTCCTGCCGAGCCTCGACCCGAAACAACTATCGGGCTCGCTGATTCTGGTTCACGTCGCCAATATGCCTTCGTTTTTGAAGCGCACGATCTATTACTCGCCGGTGGATGGCAAAAACCTCAACCGCGTCTATCCGGGCAAGGCCGACGGCTCGGTCTCCGAACGGATCGCCTATCAGATCACCAGAGAGGTCATCGAACGCGCTGATTATGTGTTGGACATCCATTGCGGCGACGGCAACGAATCGCTGCGGCCTTACAGCTATTGGGACGTCAAAGCCGGCAATAAAGAAGTAGTCGAAAAATCGAGGCAAATGGCGCTGGCCTTTGGTCTCGACCGCATCGTGATGGACACGGAACGTCCGACCGATCCGTCCCAATCGATATACTGTTCGACCACGGCGACCACCCGCGGCAAACCCGCGATCACGATCGAATCCGGGGGCCTGGGCGCGACCGACAATGAATCGGTCGAGCGCATCGAACGCGGCGTGATGAGCGTCATGCGCCATCTGAAGATGATCGAAGGCCAACCGCAGATGGTCGAACATCCGATGTTCATCGACCGCAGCGTCGTGCTGCGAAGCGACGAGACCGGAATCTTTTATCCGCTGGTCGAGAAAGGGCACACCGTGGTCAAGGACGCGTTGATGGGCTACGTTACCGACTTCTTCGGCAAACGGACCTATGAGTTGCGCGCGCCTTTCGCGGGCGAAGTGCTTTACATCATCGGCACGCCGCCGGTGAGTAAGGGCGAGCCGTTGGCGATGGTCGGGCATGTCGCTGAGACGGAGCGGTGAGCGAGGCTGATCAATCGTCGGACTTCCACTCTCCGCCTTCCCGCACAAAGGTAAACCATTGCTTGCCGGAGAGGATCGCGACGGCGCGGTCGCCGCGCTCCACTACGCGTTGAATTTTCTGGAGCGCCTTTTTCAACTCGGCGGCTTTCTTGGTCAGTGAATCCGCTTTCGCGCCGGCGAGGAAAGCCTGGTTCCAGTGGTTGGCGCGCTCGGTGGAAGCCTTCTGCGCCGCCTCAAAATCTCCCTTGGCCAAAGCGTCGGCTTTCGCGGATAGGAGACGAGCCTCGGGACTGTCGAGCGCGGCTCGGCCTTTCAAATCGGCGGAGATTTGCGGTTCGTTGAATACCGGCGCGTCGAACCGGACGGAATAACTGATCGCCGGAAAATCAGAGAGGCCCGGCTCGCGTTCCCCACGGTGTTCGGTCGCGCCGACGACGCGCCGGTCTGTCAGTGTCCAGTCTTTGAAGAGGTCTTCTCCGGTAACCTCGATCGTCTGTCTGATGAGAAAGCGCCCCTGCCCCGACGGTGGCAAGAGGGTCGTCATTACTACGTTGTTCGGGTCGTCGGGGTCCATCTCAAACAACAGCCCCTGCACCTGTCCTCGTCTCGCTAAATCCATGACCGGCAAAAACCCGATTCCGTCCAGCGCATTGGGCGGGACCTCCCGGTCAGTGAACAGCACGCGAAATTTTTCCGTCTGGTCGAGTAGCCCCTCGGCGTTGTCGTGCAAATGGGCATAGGCATGGCGGAGCGTTATATTCTTCTCGTTCACGCGGAGCGATCCGCGAGCGACTCCCTGATTGCCGCCCTGACTGCCGCCCGGGTTGCTTGGGGACTCCTGATGGGTCATTACGAAGAACGGCGCCAGTAGTAAAAAAAGAAACAGCTTCATGTGATACTCCTCGGAATTGCGTATGGAGTCCCGCCTTCAGGCGGCTGAACTCCGGCCGCCTGAAGGCGGGACTCCATACGCGTGTTCATTATTTCAGGGGAGATAGAGTTCTGCGCGGTAGCATCGCAACCGCAACCGCGCCTAGCGCCGCCAAACCGATCAGCAACGCAAAGCCAGCATCGTATGAATGTGTTTGATCGAAAATCCGCGCCACGCGCTTCGGCGCGTAAGCTTCGGCCATACCGTCAACGACCAGAATGATTCCCATCACGCGCCCTAACACACGCACGCCAAACAATTCCGCCGCCATCAACGGAATGATCATGTAATCGCCGCCAAGCCCGATGCCGAAGATGATCGCAAAAACATAGATCACGCCCGGAGTCGAAACGTAAAAGAGCAGAGGCACGCTCCCGGCCACCAGCAGATAGATCAAGAGCATCACGTATTTTTTCGGGAAGCGGTCGGCCAGCCAGCCCATCAATAAACGCCCGCCTATACTCGACGTTAAGACCAGCGCGCCTATGTTGGCCGCCATATCCTGTGAATACTTTTGACCGATCAGAAAAAACTTTAAGTGCTGATTGGTTCCCGCCACTGCGCCGATGGAGCAAAGACTACCGATGGCCAGCAGATAAAACGGCCATCTCTTCAACACGCCGCTGATGGGAACAGACTGCTCCGCTTTCTTTTCGACATACCCTTCCGGCGCTTCTTTAACAAACCACACCATCGGAAAGGCAATGGCGATCATCAGAATCCCCATCGTCATTATCGCGGCGTGCCAACCAAGCCCTTTTTCCAGAACATTCGCCAATTTGAAAGCGATCGCGCCGCCAATGCCGATGCCCAGATACGCGACTCCCATCGCTTTCCCGCGCCCCTTGTCGAACCAGCGTGACAGCAACACTTGATTCGGCAATGGGCCGCCGCAAACATAGCCCAGCGCGTTGAAGAAGTAGCAAAGATAGAAGAGCCACAGCGCGTTCATCTGGCTCAACCCGATCAATGAGGCGCCGCCCATTAAAACGCCCGCGAGCATTAATCGCCGCGGCCCTAACTTGTCGATAAACCATCCGGCCAGAAACCCGAACATCGGCGCGACAATCAGTTTGCCGTAAAAGTTACCGTTCGTGATAGTCTCACGCGACCAGTGGAACTCCCTCTCAATAAAATCATAAAAGAACGGCAGGCCGTAAAATGACAGCCCGACAAGCGAAAACAAGGTCAGGAAGGCAGTCGCCACGACCTGCGCTTTCGCGGGGTTCATTACTTCGCCGGCTGTCGATTCGTTCAAAAGGTTTTCTTTCATATAAACAGTTTCCGCCACACGTCGGAACCGGCGACAACAGCCGTCGCGGGCGGGCATAAGATCGAGTTCGTCACGATAATTTTTCTCAGTGACATGAGTGAATCCATCCAAGAATCGCCGGGAGCGAACGCCGCGACGATTGATCGTAGTCAAACACGCAAGTTGCGCGTGATAGCGGTGGAACCCGTTTTTAATGAGATGGTTAGAATGCTTCAGAGTGAAAAAGCCCGGCGATTATGCACCGGGCGGCAGGCGAGCGTCTATAGCTATCTGATTAATCACTCAGAAATGGAAAGAAAAATTCTGCGGCTCTTTCGCGCTAATTCATGGCGTCCTGCTGTTTCAAAGTTGCGTGTTCTGATTTAGACTCCTGATCGCATACCACCAATAATTATGGTCATGGAAATTCCATATTCGCGAGAGGCTTGATGAGACTCCGATTTTCTCTTTTGGCGTCCATTATCGCTTTGGCGCTCAGTGATTCATTCTCCGCATACGGCTTCAAACCTTTTCCGCTCCAACCGAAGCCTGGGCGCAAATATACGACGATCGAACGGATGCAGCCGGAGCGGCTGCGCGCCGTGAACGAAGACCGGTTGCGCTACCAGAAATCGCGACATCTTGTCTTGCTAGAAACAGGCTACGGCGATTTTCGCGGCGTTATGCACGCGCACGCCGAAGATTCGACTCATACCGGCGGGACGCGGGGAGAGTTGATCGCGGCCGCGAAATCGGCCGACGTGAAGATCGTGATGCTGACCGACCACGTCCACCCGCCGCACGATTTCGTCAACGCCGATTCGCGCGGAATGAAGGACGGCGTGCTCCTCATTCCCGGCGCCGAGAGCGAGGGTTTTATTGTCTTCCCGCTGCGTTCGTTCATCAACGCGTACATCAACAAAAACTATAAGACACGCGAAGAATACATCAAGATAGCGAAGAACGCCGCCGGCGTTCTCTTCCTGTCGCATGTCGAAGAGAGGCTCGATTGGGCGCCGGACAATCTCGACGGCATGGAGATTTATAACCACCACACCGATGTTGAGGACGAGAAAGAGTTCGTGAAGTGGCTGCGCGCTTCGTTCACCGACCCCGACCGCTTGAAGCAGCTCGAACAGTCGTTGGCGGAAAATCCGATGGAGGTCTTCGGCGCGTCACAGGATTATCTGGAACAGATCATCGCCAAGTGGGATCGCGACTTGCTCCAGTATCGGCTGACCGGAGTCGCGGCCAACGATTGCCATCACAATCAGGTCTTCACTATCAAAGCAGCTCCGCCGGACGCGATCATGATTAACGTCGTCGGTGAACAGCCGCGCAAGATTATGGCTGAACAAGCGCCGCGTATCGCCGAAATGGTGAAGAACAGGTCGCCCGGCGATGTGATCGCAAAGCTGGACTTTGATCCTTACGAGCGGAGTTTGCGCTACGTCACGACCCACTTCCTGATGCGCGAGTTGAATGAGGGCGCTGTGCGGCAGGCGCTGCGGCAATCCCACACATACGTCGCTCACGACTGGCTTTGCGATCCGACCGGATTCGCTTTCATCGCGGAGACCGGCGGCAAACGCTCCGGCGTCATGGGCGATGAGGTGAAGATGGCGAATGGAATGAAGTTGCGTCTGGAAGCGCCTGCGGCTGGCCTGGTCAAACTCTTCCTCAACGGTCGCGTGATTAACGAAAGCCGATCCGACCGGCTCAGCTACGCGATTGACGGGCCGGGAGTCTACCGCGCCGAGGTCTGGCTGGAAGTGGACGGCGAGATGCGCCCGTGGATTTACGCCAACCCCATTCGAGTGGTGAAGTGATATGAATCAAAGCCTTCTTAGACAGTAAGTCATTGTAACCGGCACGCTGTTTCATAGCATTACTGTACGCCACCGTAAGACACTGTTGCTCACAACTAATGAAATACGGAGATGACCACGCCATAAAACGCGGCGCGGCGGCGGCGGAGACGGGATCTAATTTAGCTGTAACCTCAATGCGGTGTCCTGCCATCATCTTACGGATTTCAGTTTCCGGGCAGGAGGTCTTCATACTAATACCACCGTCAAAACAACCGAGGCGATCGAACAAACAGCCATAACTTTGAACGCCGCATGATAACTGCCCGTGATGTCGAACCGGCGACTGATCAGCAGGTCGCCGCCGACGCCAAAGGTAGTCTCGTCACTCATCATAATGGCTAGCAGTTTGACCGACGAGCGCGGGCCGAAGAGTTGCGCCAAAACCAACCTCGCCGTCACTGTTATGACGCCATACCTCAGCCCGGACTGAAAACAAAAGAAATATATTCGATGTAATAGAAGGAGAGTATTGCTTGTTGTTGAATAGTCTTTTTCTTTCTCGGGGTAGGAAATTTCTCTAACTCGCTGTAGGTTTGATCGGATTTGTTAAATAGCTTTCAGTCCCAAACACTCATTATTCAGTCTGAAGACGGACGAAACTGAGGAGGCGCGCCAGGTTACTGTTCCGGGCGAAGATCAATCGTTTATCGGCCAGATTCATCTCAGTCACCGCGAACTTCAAGGCTTCTGCCCCGGCTGCCAGGGTTTTCGGCGTGTAGATGGCCTTGATCGCTTCGCGCCTTTTTTTGGCTTCATTCCGGGCGTTCTCGTCGCGAATCTTCGACAAGTCGGGATTGAGCAGCGCTTCGGGGTCGGCCATTGCGCGGTAATAGAAGTTATTGATGTCTCCGAGAGTGAGCGGCAAGTAAGGCTGTTGATCCGCGGGGTAAAGCAGAGCGGCTAACGCCCAGACTATATTACCCATCAGATAAATCTTTTTTCGCGTCATCAGGCCGGGGTTTTGGGCGGACTCGGCGCGCAGCTGGTTTTTGAGCGGGATATCCCAGGTAACATAGTCGTACTCGGCGCGCCCGCGCGACGACAGACTCAATTGCTGATAACCGCCCCTGACGTTCGTCGCGCTAATATCGAGCAGCAAAGAGATGCTACGATTGTCGTACCATTTTCCTTCGAATTGGTAACGTCGAGGAATGTTCCCGGCGATGTTCAGCTCGGTTTCGCCTTTCGGATCGAGGAATGTGATCTCTTTGCCGATTTTGTCGCGAACCTCTTTGGCCAAATCGTCGCGGGCTTGCCCCGAGAGTTCGGATAGCCCCAGGAGATAGATCTGATTTTGCGGAACGCGGAAATCACTCTGCAGTTTCTCCGAGAGTTTCTGAACCGCCTGCGCGAGATCGCTGATGTATTCGGGGGTGAGTTTTTCGTCTCTGGGAAAAGGCGTTGAAGGAATGATCTGATCAGAACCTTGAATACTAGGGGTGTTATCTCCGTCAGTGCCGGTCGATACGCGTAACGCTACCGCCCGAACCGCCCGTATAGCTACCTCTATCCCGCCGTGCAACTCTTTCGGATCGGAGGCGGGGGACGCCGGTATCTGACAAAGGGCGGCGCCGGTGTACACTGCGCTGAACAGGATCAACAGAGCCATTCCATTTGCCGTTTTAGCGATGCCATCGATTGTTCGAGAAAGCATAGAGAGCGCTCCTGAATTTTAATGATCGATAATTTGTTTAATTAACATTAGGCGATTTCTACAACAATGACAATTGTCAAACATCGAACATGGCATGAAAAAAGAGCCGCGAAGGGCAAACCCTCGCGGCTCCTGGAAAGGTCGATTTCGGGTTGGAGAGGCTATTATTCCTCTCGCGGCTGCGGGAAAGATCGATTTCGAGTTGAGAGGCGGTTATTCCTCATCGAAGGCGACGAAGTCTTCAGCCGTCATTTCGTCGAAATCGCCTTTGGCCATGACGGCGTCTCCGAAGGCGCCTTCATCCAACTGTTCATCGAAACTTTCATCGTCGAAATCCGATTCAGGCGCGGGGACTGCGCGGGCGGTGGTCGCAGCCACCATCTGTTCGATGTAGCTTTGGGTGTCGTCCATCTCTTCGGCCTGCCGGTCTTTCATCGTCGGGTCGTGAGAGATCTTGACGCGACGGTAATAGTCCATGCCGGTGCCGGCCGGGATCAGGCGGCCCATGATCACGTTCTCCTTCAAGCCGCGCAAGTAATCGACGCGGCCTGAGATCGCCGCCTCGGTCAGCACGCGGGTCGTCTCCTGGAACGACGCCGCCGAGATGAACGATTCGGTCGAGAGCGAGGCCTTGGTGATGCCGAGCAGCAGCGGTTCGGCCGTCGCGGGCTGGCCGTCTTCGCCTTCGACGCGGAAGTTCTCGTCGGCGAAGCGGAAGCGGTCGACCTGCTCTTCGAGCAGGAACTCGGTGTCGCCGACGTCCTTGATGCGAACCCAGCGCAGCATCTGGCGGACGATCACCTCGATGTGCTTGTCGTTGATGTGCACGCCCTGAAGCCGGTAGACCTCCTGAATGGCGTTGACCAGATAACGTTGCAGCGCCTCCATTCCCTGAACGGCCAGGATATCGTGCGGGTTGAGCGGGCCGTCCATCAGCGGTTCGCCGGCGCGCACGCGGTCGCCTTCCTGGACGTTGATGTGCGTGCCGCGCGGGACCGAATATTCGCGCTCGACCGAGTCTTCGCTGACGATGCTGATCTTCTGCGCGCCCTTGGTGATGTTGCCGAATTTGACCGTGCCGTCAATCTCGCTCATGACGGCGGTCTCGCGCGGCTTGCGCGCCTCGAACAGTTCGACGACGCGCGGCAGACCGCCGACGATGTCTTTCGTTCGGGTGATTTCGCGCGGGATCTTGGCGATCACGTCTCCCGGAGCGATCTCATCGCCGTTCGAGACCATGAGGTTGGCGCGGACGGGCATCGAGTAGGTCTTGAGCGCTTTGCCGGCTTCGTTCTTGATTTCGATGCGCGGCTGGCGCTTCTCGTCTGGCGAATCCATAACGATCGGGCGCGTCAGACCGGTCACTTCGTCGACCTCTTCGTGAACGGTGACGTTCTCGATCAGGTCGCGCCAGTGGATCGTGCCGCCGACCTCGGTCAGGATCGCGAAGGTATAAGGATCCCACTCGGCAATCTTCTGGCCCTCCTCGACGTGTCCGCCGTCGGGGATATTGAGCGTCGCGCCATAAGCGATCGGATAACGCTCGACTTCGCGGCCGCGGTCGTCAACGATCAGCACCGAACCGTTGCGGTTCATGGCGATGATCCTGCCTTCGCGGCTGATCACCGTATTGAGGTGGTCGTATTTGATGTGACCGCCCGTGCGCGCTTCGTGCGATGACGCCTCGGAGATCTTCGACGCCGTGCCGCCGATGTGGAACGTGCGCATCGTCAACTGCGTGCCAGGCTCGCCGATGCTCTGCGCGGCGATGACGCCGACCGCCTCGCCGATATCCACGATCTGCCCCGTGGCCAGATTGCGACCGTAGCACTTGATGCAGCAGCCGCGGCGCGATTCGCAGGTGAGCACCGAGCGGAT
>Ga0126377_10000233_pt1 | contig 32561 bp, 44 predicted proteins | sample PanSoiMetPlot_22_FD_92647 | JGI IMG/M metagenome (GOLD analysis project Ga0126377, IMG submission 92647) | Tropical forest soil microbial communities from Panama - MetaG Plot_22 | ecosystem: Environmental > Terrestrial > Soil > Tropical forest > Bulk soil | place: Panama | collected 2016-02-17 | reverse complement strand
TGATGAAATTTCTCGGCATGAAGATGCAGTGACATGGCCAAGCAAACACGCAAGGCGCAGCTGCAGGCGTTCCTGCTCACGATCGATCCGCACAGGCTCGATCGCGCGCGCCAGATCGCGTGGCTGTTCGTGCACAGCGACCGGCGTTTCATCGGGCTCGATCGCGTGCGCGACGAGATCGCCGAGACGGCAGCGCTGAACGCGCTCGGCGGCAAATTCGAATGCAAGCTGATGCATCAGAAGAGTGTCGCCGGCACCCAGGCTGATGCCGAGTTTCGCGCCTTCCTGGCCGCCACCACGGCGCACATCAAGGCGCAGATCGAGACCACCTAGCCGCGTCGGCGCACAGGGAGAGAGCCTTGTTTGGGAGCTTCAGACCGCCATGGGCGGGCCGGGACAGCGCGCCGATGGGGCACCCGACCCGCCTGCTAACCCCTTGGAAACCATGAGGCCTTTGGCCTGTGTGTGTAGGTATACGCTATATTGACGTATACGCGGAAATAGCGTACAAGATCAGGGCGATGACACATGAACGCAATCGAAACCGCCGCCAAGAAGCTGGCCGACAGTCTGGCCTACCCGCCGCGTCTGCTGCGGGCGGAACGGGCTGCGGCCTACGTGGCGATGTCGACGAACATGTTTCTGCGCATGGTCGATGCCGGCGAAATGCCGGCGCCGATCAAGCTGCACGCGATGACCGTATGGGATCGGTTGGATCTCGATGCAGCAGTGGAAGTCTGGAAGGAGAAGCGGTCCAGCAAAAATCCGCTTCGTGTCGCTCTGGGGCTTGAGGAAGATGACGACCATCACTGACAAGAAGAACGTGAAGAATGTCGTGCGTGTTGGCAAACACCTGAACGTGTTCCCGCACCACCGCCTCGACGGCGTGTGGCGTGCCGTGTTCCGGCACAAGGGCGACACCCAGGAGCTGGTGCTGCCGGTCGAGTTCCTGCGCATGAGCGCCGACAACGGCACGCAGGTAAAACTCGCCGCGCTGACCAATCAGGATTTCTACAACGCATGGCGCGCCTGCTACGACCGCGTCGCCGAAGGCAAGAGCCCGAAGCCGGAAGTCGCCAGCGTGGCGTGGGCGGCGGGCACGCTCGGCTTCGTCATCAACCGCTTCATGAAGGATGAGATCTCCTACCTGCGGCACGCGCAGAACACGCGGGATGATTACCGCCGCTCGATGGAGGAGCTGCTGGCCTACCAGACGCGCAAGGGTCCGCTCGCCGGCTACATGATGAAGCACATCGATCCCGAGTGCATCGCCACGGTGCAGGGTGTGATCGCCAAGCAGAAGATCAAGCTCAAGAACGGTGGCGAGAAGGGCCGCAAGTCGCGCGCCGACCACATGGTGATGATGGTGGGCATGCTGTGGAACTTCGCCGTCAAGGTGATGTTCATGAAGGACATCGCGCAGATCCCCAATCCGGCGGTCGGGCTGCGCATGGTCCACCTCGACAAGACGAGCAACGAGGCGTGGCCGCTCGAGATCGTGCTCGAGTATCTCGACGGCGCCTCGCTGCGCGAGCGGCTGTGCCTGATGCTGTGCCTGTACACCGGCCAGCGCGTCAGCGACGTGGCGCAGATGAAGTGGACGTCGCTGTGGACCGACGAGGACGGTGCGCGCTGGGTCAAGGTCAAGGCGCAGGTCAAGACCGACGAGCCGGTCGACATCCCGGTGGCGCCGCAGCTGCAGGCGGTGCTCGACGAGGTCACCGAGCGCCACGAGCACGGGTTCATCGTCGTCAACCAGTACGGCGCCGCCGATCGCGACGGCAGCGGCATCAGCATCTCGATCAAGAAGCGCATCAAGGCAATCGCCAACGGTCGCGCCGATGTGGTCAAGCTGACGACGCACGGGCTGCGCGCCAACGCCATCCATTGTCTGGTGCGCGCCGGTTGTCCCGACCCGCTGATCACGTCGATCACCGGCCACCGCGATCCCAAGTCGCTCGAGACCTACAAGAAGGGCGTCATCAAGCTCGACAACGCCAAGGCGGCAATGGACGCATGGCAGAAGGCCTCGCCCCGGCTGTGGAAGCGCGCCGAGACGATCTACGCCGCGAAGCTCAAGGCCCAGGGTGAGGCGCAGCTGGCCGCCTGAGCCAGGACAAGCAGCCAGGGCCGCCCAGGCCGCCGGCAGGAGGGGGATCCTCCTGCCGGCGGTTCGCATTTCAGCGCACCAGCGCGCCCCGCTGCGCGCCTATGGGCCACCTGATGGGCCAGTTGCGCATGGACAGGCCGCGCGCCAGGGCATAGATCCAAGGCCGGGTGCTCAATGGGAGGAACGCCATGCTGCCGCCGCCCCGCCAGCCGCGCCGATGGCTCCGCGCGGAATACGACCCACGCCGGTTCGAACCGGCGCTCGACTTCGGGCTCGCCAACAGCCCCGGCATGATCGAGGCCATCACCGCCGCCGGCATCACCCGCCAGCAGCTCCGCTGGTTCGTGCGCGGCACCATGCTGGCCCTGCGCCAGAGTGCGCCATGGGGCAATATGGAGAGAACGGGTAGTGGTGAGACTTACACACGCCCATGAACACATCGGCAACCCAGGCTTACACACAAATCGCAGAAGTGCCTGTGGCGCAGGGGTTGGCGCCGGGTGGTGAGCACTATCCCGAATTATGGTGACAGGCCTTTGATTACGGGCACTTAGGGTTACACACAGGCCCGGTGGTGACCCATGGCTTGTTGGGGTTCTGCGGCGCCCAGGGCGCGAACTTACACACGCCTCGAGCCGCCCCGATTAAGTAGTTCCCCATATCCAGCGCTATGCCAAAACTGGATTATCATCCGCTCGTCCCAAATCAGATTGGAGGACTGGGGATGAAGATGAAGATCGTGTTTGCTGTCCTGATGATCGGCGGCCTGATTGCGTCGTCGACCGCATATGCCCGGTATTGCACAACGAATTGTTACAACGTTGGCAATCAACGGATATGCAACACTCAATGCTACTGATCGACCGGGGGGCGGTTTCGACCGCCCCCTTTTTTTGTGGGGTCATGCCTGCCCTCCCGCTGACACGCCATTGTCACCGAGCGCGGATCGTCGAGCCGCCCCGCTGTCGTGACGAGGGCGGTGGTGCCGCACACCTCGCACTTGACGAGATACAGCCCGCAGCGCTTGGCGGGGTAGGGCAGGTTGGCAACGCAAATCGAGCTGGCACCGTGCGACACATCAATGTTGATGCCATCGGGATAATCGGGGTTCGGTGGGCTTTGCGGCTCGCGCTCGCGATCGACCCAGGTGATCTTCATTGCGGCCGGATCCCGAATTGGTGGTTCACCGCCTCGAGGAGGGCCGCATGTACTGTCGCCACCTTGCTCATCGCGTCGTCGTGGTCCGTCGCCACGCTGCAGATGATCTGGGCTATAAGAAGCGCGCAGGCGAGCGCAACATCGTTTGCTTTTTCATCGCCGCAAAGATGCCTGATGTCCGCCGTTATGGAATCGATGGTCGCCTCGGTCATGCCGCCGCCCTCTTCTCCGCGACCTTGCCCTTGCCGTTCGTCCGCGCGATCGGCGAGCCGCGCTTGGTGATCTGCATCACGGTGCGTGTGCCGTCCTCGTTGGTCCGCACAATGGCGAGATCCGCATCGAGCGCCCGCACGAACACCATCACTGTCGCGAACTGCGGCCGGCGCGTCTTGCCGTCGAACCAGTTGTACATGGTGGTGGTGCTCATGCCGCTCTGCTCGGCAATCACCTTGTAGGAGAGCTTCTTGTTGTGCGCCTTGGCGGCCTGGAACAGTGTGCGCAGCTTGTCGATGATCGGATCTTTGTCGGTGAAATTGTACGCCTTGTAGAGTTTGAGTAACGACATCGCTCACTCCCTGGCCTGGGCGCCGCGCGCCAACCATCTGCCGCGCATCGCGCCTTGCCTGAGGACGCCCTCGCCCACCAGCCTCTTGGTGACAAATTGGATGCCGCTGCTGGCTCCAGAGAAGCCTTCACTCTCCAACACTTCGGCGAGCTTGGCTGTCGAAAACTCGATCTCGGCCGGCACGGTCTTGACGTAGTCCCGCGCAACGTCCAGGCGCGAGCGTCCATCGTGCGTGCGGTCCTGGCGCTGCCTCTTCTCTAGTTTCTTCTTCAGTTTTTTGATGACCGGGTCACTACCAACAAATTTGTAGCTCTTCTTGAGCTTCTTCTTTCCGGCTGCGTGCTGCGTCTTCTTCGCCGCTGCTGCCGCGCCGTTGGTCTTCGCGAGCGCATATTGCGCGCGGCCGACACGCTCCAGCTGTCCAGCTTTGGCGAGCACATGAAGCGCTCCACCAATGGTCTTGGGCGAATAGCCGGCCGCGACTGCGATGCGCCTTCCTTCCTCAACGGTGATCGAGCCGCCGTGAGTTTTCAGGTGCGCCAGGATCAGATCGTCGAGATGGCGGGGACGCGGCCCCTCGAGCAGTGGCGTGGCGCGCGCACGCACTTGCGCCGGATCGGACGCCACCAGCGTTGCCACGGCGCCACTCTCCGCTTGCATGAGGAAGTCTAGGACAGGCTTCAGCCTGGACGTCTCGAGGATGTGACCTGCCAAAAGGTCAAAGAGCTTGCCGTGGTGTGATGCCATAAAGGCTCTCCCATTCAAGTGACTCGCCTAGCGGCGACAAGAGTGTAGGATCCCGCAACAATCTGCAAGTGTGCAGCCTGTTAGCTACCCGGTGGACGTACATGGGGAGGGAGGTGGGGAGGTAGGGCAATGCGACCCGGTATCACATATTGTTACACCGATGCCGCAGGCACTTCTTGCATTCCGGCAAGCGCGCGGCGGCCATGAAATACAGCAACCACTGCACCTAGCACTTTTTTTTCGAGCAAGTTGTCTCGGTGGCGCAAGGGGTCGCGTCGGACAATTCGACCCTAAATCAAATTTATAGAAAGTGCGTTTGCTAGAATGTGCCTGCGACGTGAGGACACACGCCGCAGGCTGTTTGACAACGTGGAGATACCAAGATGACAGAGACCACCTCTCTGCGCGAGCGACGTCTGACGCAGGCCCGCAAATCCCTGGCGGCCACCCGCGAGACGCGCGAGCGCTACCTCGCGATGATCGCGCGCTACACCGAGACGATCAAGCGGCTCGAGCGCAAGATCGTGCGGCTCGAGAAGCCGCCGCGACCGCAGCCGGCGCCGGCACCCAAGCCGGCCGTGCGATCGGACACCGCGCGCGAGCAGCTGCAGCAGTTCGCTGCAGCCATGGTCGCCGACGACATGCCCGACTTCCTGCGCCGCAAGAAGGAGGGCGAGGCCAAGGATGCCGCCGCGCGAGCGGAGATCCTGGCCGAGCAGGAGCAGCGCACGAAGACCAAGAAGCGCGGCGGTGACGAGCGCAGGGCCGCAGCTCGCCGGGGCGACACCAAGCGCTGGCCGCTCACCGGCAAGGCGGCGCTCGAGGCCATCCGCAACGGCTGACGATCGGGGCCGCGCCCTGGGGAAACCTGGGGCGCGGTTTTTTATTTGTCGGTCGGCGGGTCGTCGCTCTGCAGACGGTAGTCGCGCGACTGCTGGCACAGCCGCACCAGCTGCTCGAACTGCGCGGCGTTCTGCTTCATCAGATCTTCGCGATGATGGCGCGCGTTCTCGGCCAGGGTGTTGAGAAAATACAAAGCAGCGCTGACCAAGATCACGTTGAGCACGATGATCGCGAGGATGACCGGCGAGCTTTTCAGGCCCTCAACGATGCCGCTCGCGACCTTGCCGCCTTCCTCGACGGCGCCCATCTCACACCTCCTCGGTATGCACCACGACCTTGACGCCGGCCGGCGCCTGGACGGTGACCGTGACCACCGGCCTGGGCGTGGGCGTGGGTGCCGGCTCGACTTCACCGCTCGCCCATTCGGCGCGCAGCTGCTCGGCGCTGCCGTTGAACGAGTTGGTGTCGACAGGATCCTGCACGCCGGGACAGCCCTTGGGCTCTGGCCCTGTTTGCCCGTCAGAGTACTGCCAAAGAAAAAATTTGGACCACGGCGGCTCGACCTTGGGCGTGCTGCCGTACTGCGCCAACCACAGCCGCCGCGCGCCGAAGAACGTATCGCTCGCGTCGAGTTCCTCCTTCGCCAAATTTCCCGAATAGATCACCACCTCGCCAGGACGATCGAGCCGCTGCTCGACCTGCGTGATCCATTCCTTCGCGGCCGAGACGGACATGGTGTTGTCACCATACGGCTCCCAGTCGAGCACCAGCATCGTGTCCTTGTCGGGATCTGCAGCGACGAGATAATTCTCGACCTGCTCATCAACCGGCGAGGCGGTGGCGAAATGATACGCGCCCCACTCGATGCCCTTTTCGCGACAGCCCGAGCGCCGCCCATCGTACTTAGGGTCCTTGTAGGTTGACCCCTCTGATGCTTTGTGTATGACCCCGATGATCGCGGCGTCGGCGACCTGCTGCCAGTCGTTGACGATGTTGTGGTGCGAGAGATCGAGCACCATCCTCTTCGGTGTTGCCATGGCTGCTATCCTTGCGTGATGACCATCACGGTCGCCGGGTTCTCCAGATCGAACGTGCCGGTCTGCGTATTGCCGACGAACGCCCACATCGTTGCGTAGTGCCCGCCTTCACTCAGATTTTTTATCACCGTCACCGCCATGTTCTTGTAGGACTGATTGGTGGTCTCGGCCTGCAAGGTGGTCCTCGGTGCTTCGGTCGGCCCGCTGTCGAAACTGATGCTGCAGACGATGCGGGCGTTGACGAGAGCGGACGGGTAGGCGGCGCCGCCAATGATTGCCACAACGCCTTCCTCGGCCCAGGTGGCGAACGGCACGCGCAGCGCGGTGGTCAGCTCGGTGCCGGGAGTGGTGCTGGTGGTGGTCGTGGTGCTGGTGATCGCCGCCTTCGCTACCTTGGTTCGCCGGTTGAACCACGACACCACGCCCATGTCGAAAAACTGCGCACTGCCGTTGGCGCGGATCATGCCGACGAGCGAGATCGAATCCGACCCGGCAACGATCTCGGTGCCGACGTTGCCCGGTGTGGTCGACGGCGCATGCGAGAACGCGCCCGGTCCCCAAAAAGTCAGCGTGGTGCCGCCGCCGCTGATCGCCACGAGGTAGTCGTTGTCGGCGACCAGATTTTGGCCAGCTGCGCCGTTGATTATCACGCTGGTGTTGGCGAGCGTGATCCCGGCCGCCGGGATCCACTCCCACAGCCCGTTTATTTTTATGCGGTCGCCGTTGAACGGTATGAACTTGATCTGCGTCGGGCTCACGTAGATGAGCCGCCCGCACGACTCCGCAGTCGCCTGATTCACCCACGCCGTGGTCGGAACCTTGAGCGTGTTGTCGCCGGCCGGCGGGCTCGACCCGAGCGTGGCGCCGAGCTGGAACGGGATGCTGGCGGTGGTGGTCGTGCTGCCATCCTTCTGGATGGCGTTGCCACCAGGGCCGACCGCGCCGGTGGCGAGCTGCGTCAGCCCGGTGGCGATGCCGCTCAACTCATCATCGAGGCGCGCGTTGAAGATCTTCTCGTTGCGGATCAGCTCGGCGAGCCAGTTGTAGATCTTGGTGAACGTGGTGCCGCTGAAAGGCATGCGCTCAATCTCACCGCTTGATGATCCAGCGCAGCATCATGCACGGTGGCATGTTCTGGTGTGATGTGCCGCTGCCGCCCAACGACACCCAGTTCCCCGGCCCAATCTGCGGCAACGTATTGGTGCTGATCGGCACCCCGGCGAGACCGCCCGAGCCGCCGCTGCCTGCGGCCGGTGGCTGACCCGAGCCATTGCGCAAAAACGAAATGGTGCCGGTGGCAGTGGCGTCGTGCGTGTGCGAGCCCTCGCCCGCCGGGATGGTCATGCTCAAACTGACGTTGGGCAGCTGCGCCTGCGTGAGCTGGTGCATGCTCACGCCGCCGATGCCAGCGAGCTGATTGCTGGGGATGCCGGTGGCGGGAACGATGAGGTTGGGCGAGGTCTCCACGCCGAAGATCGTGCGGCCCCGGAGGTCGGGCACCTGAAAGGATGCGCCCGAGCCGCCGTATACGTAGCCGATGACGGCGAACAGCGCCGCGTCGGTCGTGGTGTTGTAGGCCACCCCATTGCACTCATACCAGCCGGCCGGCGGCGACCCGCCCGCATAGGGCATGATGACGCCGGGTGGCATGATCGGCGCGCCGCCCTGCTGCACCGTCGTCGCGTTCACTGTGCCGGTGACGGAGACATTGCCGTTCGAGAGCGTGAGATTGCCGGTCGTGACCGTGAGGTTGCCGTTCGAGAGCGTGAGACCGCCAGTGGTGAGCGTCACGCCACCGCTCGACACGGTCAGGGCGCTCGACAGCGTCGTCGTGCCACTGACGCTCAACGTGCCGCCGACTGCCGTGTTGCCGTTCGCCTGATTGATGGTGAACTTGTCGGTGTTGACGACGAAGTTGCCGGTCGTGCCGTTGATGCTGAGGTTGGTGGTGTTGATCAGGCCGGTGATGTTCACGCCGGTCGACAACGCAGTGAGAATCCCCGCGCCGCCGCAGGCAATCGAAAGACGATCCGCCACGCCAGTGAAGATGCCGGTATCGGGATCGCTGGAAAATGCGATGGCGGGAGCGTTCACTGCTCCCATGGGGATGAACACCCGGCCGCCGAGCGTGAAGTCGCTCGATGCCGTCATCGCGCCGTTGATCTGCACGCCGGTGCTGAGTGTGCGCAGCCTTTCGCCGCCACTCGACACCAGCACGACCTGACCGGCGCCGCCCTGGCAGATGCCGCTCGTGAGGTCGCCCTCGAAATTGATCGACGGTGACCCTATCGTCCCGGTGTTGATGCGGATGCCGGCTCCAAACGGAATGCGCGCCGAGCACGTCGACTGCCCGTCGCGGCAGATGGCGGTCGACAGGCCGGTGGCCATGCCGTCCATCTCCGCATCCATCTTGGTCGCCAGGATCTTGATGCCACCGGCAGCATCGGTCACCCAATTGTACAGGCGGTTGAATACCCCAGACCCATTGTATGCCATTTTGGCATGCCCTATAATTCCGGCGACGGAGGATCACCGGGATGCTGACGAAGATGCTGACGTGGTTGGACAGGACGGATCGTGTGCTCGCGCACTGCTTCACGTTCGCCGTGCGCGCGATGGCGTGGTTGCTGGTCATCGCCGCGCTGCTGTGGGGAGCCGTGCTGCTGTTCGTGTGGATCTGGGAGACCTATGGCCTGTGGTACGCGATCGGCGCCGCAGTGATCGCCGCTGTGTGCGGGCTGGCAATGCTTCCCGAGCCGCGCTCGCCTTACCGCAGATAGTTCGGCAGCATCCGGCGCGTCCGCTCGCGCGCCAACGGGTTCGCCTCCTGCGACGTCACCCCCAGCGTTGCAATGTCGCGCACAGCTCCCGGCACGCCGCTGGCGTTGCGCGCCTGCACCGTGCGCAGCGCGTCGACCAGCGCCGCCATGTCGTCACCCGTGCCCTGCCGCGTCAGCAGGCGCGCCGCATCGCGGGTCTCGGCATCGAGACGTGTGGCCTGGGCACTGCCGCGCAGCGCATTGATTGCCTTCTTCCCCGCCAGCTCCACGAGCCCGAGCGTCGTCGGGTTTGCAAACGTGGTCTTGGTGGGCGCGACCGAGCTGGGGAACTCCTCGCCGGCCGCCATGCGGCCCCGCGTTTGCGAGCCACGCTGGATGGCGCCAAAACTTTCCGCCATCCTGCTCTCACGGTCGATGATGTTGAACAGCTGCTGCGCGCGATCGGGGCCGATGACCGCCTCGAGCTTCTGCCGGTTCCACTCCTTCTGAAACAGCGTGCGCGCGCCGAGCGCATCGTTGCGCACATTGCCCATCACCTCGTCGACCGCATCGCGCGCACCGACGCGGAACATCAGCCGCTCGGCCTGCGACATGTCGCGCACGCGCTCGGTGAGATCATCAGGGCGCGTGCTGCGCCTGAACAGCTCGCGGCCCTCATCGAGCGCATCGACGATAGCGCTGTCGCTGCGGTAGCGCGTGCGCGCCTCGCGATAGAGGCTGATCGGCTGACCGCTGTTGCTGCCGGGTGGCAGGTACGTGGTCGCGGTGTCGAGCGCATCGACGACGCGGTTGCGCACCTGGGCGATGTGGTTGGCCTCGTTGCCGCGACCAGCTCGAGCTGCTGCGTCGATCATGTCGTCGAGCGACTGCTTGACGAGGTGGAGCTGCTGCGCGTCGGTGCGCTGTGCGCCGTTGGCACCGGCGAGCTGCTGGCGCACATTGCCGAGCGCCTGCTCGAGGTCGGTGGGGAGCGGACCCTGGCCCTGCGAGATGACGCCTGACGCTCCTGGCCGCCTGACGGCATCGATGTAGTCGATGGCGGGCGTGACATTGACCGGCCGCGCCACCTGCCACGCCTGCCCGTAGAACTGATCGGCGGCAGCGCGACGCTCGGCAATTGCGCGCGTCATCGTCTCGCGAAAATTCTGCTGCGGGCCGAGCGCCTCATCGACGCCCTGGCTGATGCGCGCGCCGGCCGTGTCGAAGCGCTGCTGCAGCGGTTGCTGCATGATGCGGCTCGCCGGCCCTGGCTGCGTCGCCAGCGCCTCACCCTGCAGGCGCAGGTTCGGCCCGAGATCCACCAGCATGCCTGCCGGCCCCATCCGGCGCATGGCCTCGGCCTGGATGGCGTCATCGCCAGCTGCGCGCGCCACCTTGCTGACGGCGCCGCGCTCGAAGCCCTGCAGCGGTCCCGGCAGCGGCAGGTTGCGCATGCCGGCGCCGGTCAAGCCGCCGACAGCTTGGCCGGCGATCGGGCCGGCGGCGCCCAGGCCGGCGCCGGTGATGGCGCCTACCGCTGGGCTCTGGCCGCGCAGCGCTGCGTCGGCCGCCCCGATGCCGGCACCGCCCACGCTGCCCTGGAGGACGCGCTCGGGCAGGCCGCCGACCATGCCGAGCGCACGCGCGCCGAGCTGCGTCGTCGCCGCCCCGCCGCCGGCAGCGAGACCGCCCGCGACGTTGGCGGCGAGCGAGCCGGCGGGGTTTGCCTGCTCGAACTGCTGCGAGCGTCGGCGCAGAAAATCGAGGTTGGCGTCGTAGCGTTGGCCGAAGGTCGTGTCGGGCAATTGCCCGAGCATCGGCTGCACTGCGGCGCCGAGCGCAGCACCGCCCATCTGCAGCGCCGGTCCCGCGATCGGCATGCCCTGGATGGCTTGGTCGACATAGCCGGCCGGCGCACCGGGTGGCGCGACGAGCGGCTGTTTCTGCAGCATGAAGTCAGGCGGCTCGCTGCCAAATCTCTGCCGCATCGTGCGATCGATGGTCTCGGCGTCGGTGTCGTCGGGGAACGGAACGACGACGCCGCCTGGGCCGGTGACGTTGATCGTCATCGCAGACCTCCACCCGCCGTCCAAGTATAGCTCCCACCGGGCCTCACCGTGGGCGCGCCGTAAGTGAAGCTATTGGGATCCAGCAATCCCTGCGGCGCGCTCTGGCGGCCGGTCGGCGCCGGCAACGGCGTGTTGAGCGTCGGGCGCGGTGACGGCAGCGCCGGCAGCTCGGGCAGCACCGGCAGGATGTCCTCCGGGTTGATCTGGTTGCGCTGGGCGAGCCCGCGATAGGGTTCGACGCGGCCCTGGTACGCGCCCTGCAGCTCCTCCATGCGCTGACGCGAGACATCGATGATCGCGCCGCGCTGCTCGGGCGTCAGTCGTCCTTCGCCCATCACCGCCTTGCGCATCCAGCCCTGGATCTGCTCGGGGATCGACTGCGCGCCGGCTGCGAGCTTCATCTCGCCCTCGCGCACCACGCTGTCGGGATCGAAGATCTTGGCGATGCCGTAGACGAACGCGATGTCGCCGGCTGCCGTGTCGCCGGCCCGGTTCATGCCGCGAAAATGTGTCGACGCCTCGCTGTAGCGTTTCACCTCGGGCAGGCCGCCGATCTCTTTGCGCAGCTCCGACTGGTGCGTGAAATCCGGCGCGATGTTGGGCGCGAGCGCGAAGCGGCCGGTCTTGTCCATGATCAGGCGGTCGTTGAATTTCGTCCACTCGGTGGGCGTCATGTACGGCTGCAGCACGCGCTGCGCTTCCTGCAGCAGGCGCACGTCGCCGCTCTGCCGGCCGGCGGCGATCAGCTTGTCGGCATAGGTGCGGATCTCGGGCGGCACGCGCTTGAGCGCTGCCTGATCGGGAGCGTCCACCAGCGACGCCGGCCGCGCGGCGCTCGGCGGCGCCGCCTGGGTGGCCTGGGCGAGCTGGGTGCCCTGCGGCTGCGGCGGCGTCGCGGTGGCGCCCACGGGCTGATTGGCGGGCGCCAGCGACAGCGCAGCATTGATCGCCTGGATGCCTTCCGGCTCAACCGGCGGGCCTGAGAGCGCCGTGGCGCCGCCTCCTGCCGGCGGTGTGGCAATGCCGCGCGTGACGATGTCGGCATAGGCGCGCGTCTTCGGCCCCCACATGCCGGTGTTGGGACCGCCATGGTAGTACTGCGCGGCGCGGTAGAGGTCGCCGCCGTACCGGTCGCGGCCCTCGGCGAGATATTGAGCTGCAGCCGGGATCGCCTGCTCGGGGTCGAAGGGATCCCGCACGCCGAGCCCGCGCGCGGTTGGCGGCATGAGCTGGGCGATGCCCTGGGCGCCGGCCGAGCTGACCACGCGCGGATTGAACCCGCTCTCCTGGCGCAGCAGCTGGGCGAGGAGCTGCGGCGGCAGGTTCTTCGCCTCGGCCGAGCGGGTGATGAGGTCGCGATACTGCGCCGGCACGTTGACGTTGCCGAAGCCGCTGGTGGGCGCGGCCGGCGGGGCGCCGACCGGGCCGGCAGGATACGGCGCGGTGTCGAGCGGGCTCGCCTGCGGGTTTGGTTCGTCGGTAAAGCTCGAGACCGGCGACGACAGGTTCTTGATGTCGCCCAGGCCGCGCCTCGGTGGCGGCGGGTAGATCTCGGGCACCGGCTCTTGACCCGGCAGCGTCACTGACGTGTCGGGCGGCACCGCCGGCTTGGTGGTCGGCGCCGACGACACCGGCGGCACCGGCGGCGCGGTCGACACCGCAGGCGGCGTGGTGCCGGCGCGCAGCACCGGATTGTCGGCGAGCGCTGTGTAGTAGGCCCGATCGGCCTCGTTGGCGGCACGCAGCTCGAGGCCGCCCATGAGGCCCGACAGGCCGCGCGCGAGCGCTTGCGCGAACGACGGCGTCGGCGAGGTGTCCATGGCGCCCTTGAGCAGCATCGCTGCCATGCGCCTGCGCTGATCGGCCGGCGTGCCAGGACCAAAAACACCGGCCCATGCGCCAGGATCTCCATCTGCCATGACTTACCTCGGTTTGAAGAACCCGCCACTGCCGAGCCCGTACAGGCCCATGCCGGCGATCGAGCCGATGCCGCCATAGAGTGCGGCACGCTCCTGCGCCTGCCGATTGAGTGCAGCCTGATATTGCTGGTTCTGCAGATCGGCGCTGCGGTAGACGTAATCGCCGACCGGTGTGCCGGCGACTTGGCCGGCTTGGTACTGGGGAAAATTCGGCATCGAAACCTGCCCGCCCGACATCAGCGCGGAGACCTCGTTGAGCGGCTGGTTGCGCAGCGCCAGTCGTTCCTGCAGCGCCGCCTGTCGTTGCTGGTTCTGGAAATCGGCCGCCTGCGCGCCGAGCCCGTACAGGCCGAGCCGGTTCTGGTTGGCCTGCTCGATCTCGGCCTGCTGCGCGGCGTTGTTGAAACCGGCGGCGCCGATCATCTGATCGTAGGCCTGCTGCTGCGCGGTGTTGGCGAACTGCCCCTGCGCCAGCGCGAGCTGGAACAGTCGCGACTGCTCGTCGCCGCCGGCCCTGATCACGCCCATGCGCGCATCGTTGGCCTGCCGGCCGTACTGGTTCATCGCCTCGTTGAACGCCTCGGTGCCGCGCTGGAAACCCTGGTTGACGAGGTTGGTCTCGAGCGAGGTGCGCTCCTGCTCGAGCTGCGGGTTGAGGCGCGCATAGAGCGCGTCCTCGACGCGCTGGCGATCAGCCGAGAAATCGGTCGGGCCGAGCTGCCGCTGGATGTCGCCGACGTCGCTGGTGCGCGCGAGATTGAAGCCCTGCAGCTCGGGCAGCGCGCCGAGCGACGTCACGCGCTCGGGCAATCCTTCGGCATTGATCGGCTGGCCGAGCACATCACCGACGCGCCGGGTCTGGCCGAGCGCCAGCTCGTTGAGGTCGATGCCGAGCTGCTGCTGCTGCTCGAATTTTCTTTGCTCGGTCGGCGACAGCGTGACGGTGCGCTCGAAACGCGGCACGTCGTAGCCGCCGGCATCGGTGGTGCCGCCGCTGCGCCCGAAGATGTTGGGCATGCCGTTGTAGAGACCGTAGCCGCCGCCAGCGCCGGCACCAGCACCGCCCTGGCCGCCGACACGCACGGACGGGAGCTGGGTGTATCGCACCGTGCCCCACGGCGTGGTCTCGTCGGCATTGCCGATGATGCTGTTGGCCTGCGCCGTGAGCAGATTGCTCTGCGTCTGCGCCTGCGCGGTGGCGTAGGGATCAGGCGCAGGCGGCGCGGCGGGCGTGCTCTTCTTGCCCATTGTGCGGTGTCCTCAAAAATCGGCACTCCTCGCGAAGCATGCCGTAGATCATCGCGTCCTGTTTTCCGTCGATGGCTTTGCGCGCGACGCCCTCGAGCTTGAAGCCGAGCCCGATGCACAGGCGACGCGCGCGCTTGTTGTTGCGCTGAACGATGGCAGTGAGACGCACGCAGCCGAGCGTGACAAACGGATAGGCGAACAGCGCGCGCAGCGTTCCCGGCAACGCCCAGCGCGGATCGTCGAAGGCGCCGACCACCTCGACATCGCAGCCGCGAAAATTGTGAAACACGACGCCGCCGACGAAGCGATCGTCGCGCACCACGCCGATCCCGACGCAGCGGTCGAAGCTGATGCCGGGGATGCGCGCCGCCACGTACTCGGCGACCGCCACATCCACGTCGAGCAGGATGGAGCCGATTCTGCGCATTTTTCCTTCGCATTAACAGCTGGTTAAGGCCCCGATACGCGGGATTGACGTATACGCTGAAACAGCGTATAAAGCGGGATCTTGAACCAAGAGGAGCTGGGAATGACTGCCTTCACCACCCACTGCCAGATCTGCGCTCGCGCCATCAAAGCCAAGTCGGGCAAGATCGCGCACCACGGCTACCTGCGCCGCGACGGCTGGCAGACATCATCGTGCCCTGGCGCGCGCCATCAACCGTATGAAGTCGCGCGCGATCGGCTCGGTCTCTACATCACCAACGTCACGGCCCAGCTCGAGCGCATCGCGCAGCTGCGCTCCAACATCGAGGGCGAGCTGGCGCCGGCCACGTTCACCTACACGCGCCGCCTTGGCTACGACCGGCGCGAGACCGTGCGCCTCGACGTGACGCGCGCGACGTTCGATGCGGAGTACGCCGAGCACCCCGCGCTGATGAAGTACGGCATGTACACGTTCGACCATGTCAAGCGGCAGCAGCTCACCGTTCTGCTGCGCGAGATCGAGAGCCTGACGCTCGAGCTGGATCACCAGCAGCACCGCTACGACGTCTGGAAAGCCCCGGAGGTCGCCGCGTGAGCGGCGACACTCCATCACCCCACACCACGAGGAGAACTGAACATGACGAGCAACAACACCGGCACCTGGGTCGACACCGTGCAGAAGCTGGCAGCGACCGCGAAGATCATCAGCAAGCGCACCGTGATCACCTCAGAGGAGCTGAACATGCGGACGCAAACTCAACTCACGAACCGCCGCCGCGTCATCGTCAACATACTGTCCGACCTGTCGCGCGACGGCTGGCGCCATGCCAAGCCGTCCGACTATGAGCCGCTGGAGCGCGAGCTGCGCGAGATCGAGGCGCAGCTCAAGAGGAGGCCTGCACGATGAGCATAACCACCCGCTACACCGCCACCAGCTTGGCTGATCTGGCGCAGCATTTCGAGGAGCGCGCCGCCGAGATGCGCGGGCACGCCGAGCGCGCTGCCCTCAAGCGCGCGCGCTTCCGCTACTTGGGCGAGGCAAGTGCATGGGAGGACGCCGCCAGAATTGTGCGCAACACCGTGCTGCGCGACACGACCATCGAGGAGAAGCACATGGGTACGCAGCAAGCATGGGAGGAGAGCGGACGATGACACCCGCTCAGTACCGCAGAGCCATTGCCACGCTCGGCCTCTCGCAGGAGGCCGCCGGCATATTCATGGGCCGCTCGCCGCGCGTCGGCCAGAGCTGGGCGCTCGGCGAGCACGCGATCCCCGAGAGCGTCGCCATGCTGCTGCGCCTGATGATCAAGCTCGAGCTGAAACCGGAGGACGTGAAATGACCGAGCAGGAGCTGGAGGCGATCATCGCCGAGCTGGTCAGGCGCAAGTATGCAGCGCCTGAAGACAGCACCGAGCGTCAGCTCGTGCAGCGCGAGCTGACCGGTCTGCGCTACAGCTATGAACTCGCTGGTCCCATCATCGAGGAGCTGGATCCTTACGACTGGGGGGCGGCTACTCGCCGCCTCCCGGCTGCCGAAGCCCCTGCAGGCCAAGTAGTCCCGCTGCGCCGTAAATAGGTATCTTGCCCTCGGCGAGGCCGCGCCTGACGATCTCGTCACGCGGCATGCCGGTGAGGCGGTGCGTGCGCTCGATAGCGTCGTTGATGTACGAGATGAGTGGCTTGCCTTCCTTCATGTCCTTGAAACCGGCCCAGGCGACGTCCTGCAGGTTGGCAGGCGGGACGCCCGCCCTGGCCGCCTCCTCCTGCGCCACTCGTGCGTAGAGCCCGTACTTGCCGGGTGGCGGCATGGCGAGACCGGGCGTCATGCCGCCCGTCATCTGCTCATCCATCACGGCGACGTTGCGGTTGCCCATGATGGCTTGAGCAAAATCATGTCGCTTCGGGTTGCCCTCGCCGAGCGCACGGTAGCCGCCCTCATCAAAAATCCTTTTGTCCATCTCGATATTTTTGGTGGCGTAGCGCCCGCCAATCGGGAACGGCATTTCATAGGCGCCCACCGGATACGGCAGATCGTGGCCGCGAAGATAACGGACATATTGCGCCATGAGCAGGTTCGATTCTGGATTGGCACCGCCTGTGGTGGACGACATTGATGTGGCGAAGTCCTTGAAGCCTTCGCGACCAGCTCTTGCCCCGAGTTGTTTTTTCGCCTCCTGTTCGAGCTGCCCGACCGCATACCAATCGCCGCTCTCTGGGATCATCAGCCCGCGCGCATAGCCCTGGCGCAGCCGCTCGCGAGTAGCCTCGCTGCCGATGGTCGCCATGTCCTTGTCGATCGTCGCCTGCTTCTTCGGGACGATGGTGAGCGTGTCAACATTCGGCGGATAGCTCGGCGCGTCAGCGTAGAACCGCTCGCGCGGATCAAAGTAGGGCGTGTAGCCCTTCTGCTTCATGTCCTTGATGATGGCGGCGCGGGTTTTTTCGAAAGCCTTTGCCTCGGGCGTCAGCTCTTTCGCCAAAAACATCTTGCCCGTCTCAGGGTCTGGCGTCGGCACGCCCGGTCCCGTCTCAGGGTAGCGTTCGGCGTACTGCGGGTACGGTGCATCCGCCAGCGGCGCGCGCCTCTCGGCCGCCGTCAGTGCGCGCGCCAGCTCCTCGGGTGCTGCCTTGCCCGTCGCTCGTTCCGCCGCACCAGCGAGCCGCCCCAGGCCCTTAGCGGCGGCAGTGCCGGCCATGCCGAGCTTCAGGGCAGCAGCTCCCGGCGTCGGCAGAAATCCGGCGCCCTCGATCGCCGCCATGCCGATGTCGGGCTGTGCGCTCGGCACCTTGCCGGCGAGGTTCGGCGTCATGCTCGGCGCCGGCTGCGTGCCGGCGAAATACTCGTAGGTGTTCGGCGCCATGAACTTGGCGATGTCGCGCAGCGTGAGCACCGGCTGTTGCTGCGGCGGCATCAGCAGGCGCGCGAGATCGTCCTGATACTCTGCCATCACATGCCACCTTGATCACGCGCGACACCGGCCGCGCCGACAGCGCCGGCCGTGCCCGCGAGACCGTACTTGCGCAGGATGTCGATGATCGCGTCGTCGGTGACGACGTAGTTGGAGGTGGGCGGTGAGGCTATCTGTTTGGTCAGATCGTTCACCATGCCCTGGTGCAGGTTGATCACGTCGTCAACATTGGTGTTGTAGATTGTGGGTCTGCCTGCATCGCGCGCGGCAACAGCTTCGGCCAGCCGGCTCTGTTGATCGGCGAGATCAATCCTCAACTGATCAACCGACGTGCGCGAGCCCGCGTCGAGATACCTGATGCCGGGGATGCCTGCTTCGCGCAGGCGCTGGGTCGACGCCAGGGATCCTGCTTCGCGATTTACGGCGGGCAGGCCCAGGCGTTTGTAGACGTCGGAACCGGCAACATTCTCAATCGATGACACCGGCTCGCTGAACCGCATGATGTCTGCCGGATGCAGCGGGCGGCCTGCAGCATCGGTGCCGCGCTCCAAAATTGTGCGGCGAGCTGCCGCCTGCCGATCGAGTTGCGCCTGCAACGGCGAGCGCAACGCCTCCTGCAGCGCCGCCGACTGTTGACCAAACGGCTTGTCCCAGTCGAGGAACTGCTCGGGCTGCGCGCGGATGTTCACCTCGTAGGTGCGCGGGCCGATGATCTGTTTTTCGCTCATCAGCACGTCGCGCGCTCGCTCGATCATCCCGGCGCGCGTGTTCCAGTTGCCTTGTAGGTGGAGCGGATCATCCAATGCCTTCTGCCTGTAATATTGCGCAACCTCCGCCGCCTCGGCACTCGCCGCTGCACGATCAAATTTGTTGTTGATCAGAAACCGGGCTGCCTCGCGCTCGGACGGCGGGAACCGGTCCATGAAATTTTGCCAGTACTCGCCGCCCTGTCCGCTCACTTTCGGGTTCTCGGCAAAGTACAAGCCTCGCCCGTAGACCTGCGCGCCTTCGCCGGTGCCGATCTTGCTCATGCTGAACCGCTCGAAATCATGCGGCGAGCTGTGGAACGCGCGGATGCCCTGGGGAGGCGCCAGGACGCGCGCCAGCTCCTCGGGTGCTGCACGAGCTGCTGTGCGCTCGGCCGCACCAGCGAGCCCCGCTGCGCCTCTGGCGGCGGCGGCTGCACCAGCGACGGCGAGTTTGGCGCCGGCAGCTCCCGGCATCGGCATGAGACCGGCGACGTCGAGCCCCAGGCCTGCGGCATCCGGCTGTGCGCTCGGCACCTTGCCGGCAGCGTTTGGCACCAGATCGGTCGGCGGTTCGCGCGTGAAATACTCGTAGGCGTTGGGCGCGAGATACTGCGCGCCCAGCTTGCCCAGGTTCATCCATGGCTGCAGCTTGACCACCGGCTCGGGCGACAGCAGGCGCGCCAAGCCGTCCTGATATTCAGCCATGTCACAACATTCCGCCGGTGGTGAACAGCACATCGACGCCGTTGAACACCACCTCGCTCGAGGCCGACACCGCGAACGCGATCGAGCCGGCCATGCCGATGCCCTGCACGGTCTGCCACGGCAGCGACGGCACCTGGGTGGTGCCCCACGGCGAGGTGTCCCATGGCGAGGTGTCCCATGGCGAGCCGATGTCGGGTTGGGCCACGACCTCCATGGCCGGCTGCGCCTGATCATAGTCGGTGCGGATGTAGACCTGCGGCACGTAGCTCGGCGCCGACAGGAACAGCGGGCGTGCCATCACGAAGTGCTTGTTGGCGGGCGTGCCGAATGTCGAGTAGGCGGTCTGCAGCGTGGCGACGATGGGAACATTGAGGTCGACGTAGTCGGTGTCGTACTGGTAGACGGTGCCGTCGTTGCCGCCGAAGTAGAGCACGTCGCGCAAGAGCTGCCAGCAGCCGGCATTGATGCCGGTGAAGCGGCACCATGCTCCGGTGTTGGTGTTCATGACGTACTGATTCTGCGTGACACGCTCGGCCACCGGCACGTTGCAGATCAGCAGGTTCTGCTTCGGGTACTCGATCAGCTGCCAGCCGAAGCGCGTGCCGAAGCTGATGTACGACTGCTTGAATGCGCCGACGATCTTGTTGGAGATCGCCGACTGGCCGGCGCCCGACTGCGACTGCCCGAGCACGCTCGAGAACGGCACCACGCCCTGGCTGGTGAGCAGGCCGAGATCCGAGCCGATCTTGAGGAAGCAGCGCGTGCCGATCGGCTCGGGCAATTTGAACACGCCGACCAGCGCCGACGTCGTCGCGCTCGAGGGATCGACGCCGGCATAGATGACGGCCTCGCCCTTGTTCGACACCATGACGAGAAAGTCATCCGGTCCCGAGCCGCCGTCGCGCGACCATGACGCCATGGCCAGCAGCGAGCCGCCGAGCCGGAAGGGCGGCAGAAATTTCGTCAGCGTCCCGGAGATCCCGGCGACCGGCCCATACCATGCATTGAGCGTGTTCTTCTCCACGAACCACAGCCGGTTCATGTGCACGATGACGTTCGACAGGTTGGTCAGCGAGAGCCCCGAGCCGGTGAAGCCGCTGGGGGTCCAGGCGCTGCCGTCGTAGTAGCGCGGCGTGTCGGCGCCGTTGACGATGTAGAGAAAACTCCCGGCGGTGGTGGTGAGCTGCGCGTCCTCCCAGCGTCCGCTGGTGATGGCGCCCGTGGCCATGGCCGAGCCGGCGCCCTGCGCCGTGACGTCGAACAGCTGCGTCGGGGTCGCGGCGATGAGCCGGTTGTTGCCGGCGAGCGACGCATATTCGAACAGCGACTCGATCGGGTTGGCGGTGGTGGTGGCCCAGGCGGCAAAGCCCTTGCGCAATTTCACCGACGCGGTGTCGGGGATCCAGTTGTCGAGGCGCAACGCATCGGTCGGCGCCATGCTCGGCAATGCATCGCGCATGTTCCAGCCGCCGATCGGCGGCGGCAGCGACTGCGGCTGCGACAGCCGGCGATAGGGCTGCAGCAGCTGCGCCGTCGAGCGGCGCGGCGCGCCAAACCTGTACGCCGGGGTGCTCATGCGCCGTACCCGCTGTCGGGCACGTTGTCGATGCCGAGCAGGCCGTCGTCCTCGTCGTCGCCGCCCATGGTGAGCGTCGGCATGCCGGTCTCGGCGGCGATCGCCTCCTTGAGCTTGTCGTCGAACTCGAGCTTGGCGGCCTCGGCCGGCAGGCCCTTGGCCGACAGGAACCGCCACTTGAGATCGCGCACATGCAGATCGGGAACGAACACCGACGTGTCGCTGTCGGCCTGGAACTCGGGCTGCGGGATCCCGCCGGCCGCGCGCGCCCAGTTCGTCGACACATACTCGTAGACCAGCGTCTGACCGGCGGCGGTCGGGGTCGGGAACACGCGGATGGCGGTGCGGCCGATCTGCTGGATGGTGCGGTTGAACGGTGACTGCACGACGCCGGCCTCGAGGCGCGCGCGCATCAGCTGCGGCGTGTCGACGCCGAGCTTGCGCATGTTGACGCGGTCCCATTGCGTCTGCGGCACCAGCCGGTCGAAGTCGGCCGGCACCGTGTAGTCAGACTGTGCCGCGACGGTGGGGAACGTGCGCAGCGTGCGCAGGCCGCCCCAGGTGTACTTGGTCATGATCGCACGGCCGCCGGCATTGACCAGCGCATAGAGCTGACGCACCTGGGGATCGATCGACGCCGCAACGGCGGCCGTGCGCGGCAACGCCAGCTCATCCTGCACGCGGTTGACGATGTCGAGCAGCGACAGGAGCGGCATGGCGTCACTTCTTCTTGGCGTCTTCGCTGGTCATTGCCGCCTGCAGCTTGGCGATCATGCTCCCCTGCTTGGCGATCACGTCCTCGAGCTGCGCGATCCTGGCGTCGCGCTGCTCCAGCTCGCCCTGCAGCGCGTGAAACCCCACCGCCTTGTTGGCGCCGTCGAGAAATTTCCTGGCCTTCTCGCTCCACTGCCGCCCGCCCATGCCGATCGCCTGGATGGCGACGTCGGTGGCGGCGGCGAGCTGCTCGACGGTGTGAAAGCGGTGGTGGCGCAGCTGGGCGACGATGTCGGGGTTCTGCGGGAACAGGTAGGCGAGCGGCGTGCCATCGGGCGCCTGCTCCTGGCGCTGCTTGTAGCGCGCCCATTGCTCCGGCCAGCGGTACTTGTCGATGTCGGTGACGGCGCGGTCGACGACGTCGCGCTCGCCAGGATGGAACACCTTGACGAAGTCGACGGCGTCATACACCGGGCGGCCCTCGATCTCGCTGCGCTGCGGATTGTGCTCGGCGCGCGAGTAGAACGTGACGTGCGAGCTTGATTGACGAAATTGCACCATGCCATCGGGACCGATGCCGGTGGCGGGCGGCAGTCCGAGCGGATCCATGTCTCACCTCAAGAAAAAGGGAGGGCAGATCTGCCCTCCCAGGTCACACGGTCACCATGAACGGGCCGGTTCGCACGGCCCTGCCGGCAGCCCCGGCTGGTCATCTCATCACAGCACGCTCGGTCCCTGACCGGGATAGGAGGCAACACAAGCCGCCGGCCCGGTGCCGGCGCCGCGCGTGGCCGAGAGTGACAAGCCGCTGATCGGGAACGAGCCGGCGGTGGCGTCGTCGTCGAGCGCGCCGGCAGTGCCGGTGGTGTTGAGCCGCGCGTTGAGCAGCGCACCGGTCAGGCAATTGACCTGTCCGGCGCCCCACACCAGCACCCAGCCCCAGTTGTTGAGCGCGATCGCGACCTGCGCGATGCCGACCCGGCCGCCGCCCTGGTCGTTGGCGGTGCCGACCGGCGCGGCATTGAACGCCGCGTCGATGAAGCCGGCGTCGAACTGCGCGAGCGCGGTCGTTGCCTTCACGAAGATGTACTCCTTGCCGCCGGCTTCGCCGCGCGTGCCGACCGCCGTGGGATTGTCGGCGAGCGCCGCGTAGGTGGCGGTGGGATTGCAGCCCAGGAACGACGTCATGTTGGTCTCTCCTTTTCTGCCCGACGTTCAGGCCTTGAGCACGCCCTGCAGGCGCGCGTTCGACAGCGTCATGTTGCCGGCGAACGCCAGCAGCTTGACCATGGCGTCCTGATTGACGGCAAAGCGCTCGCTCGGATCGAGCGGCACAAAATTCCGATCGCGATGCGGTCGGAAGTAGATGTAGTCGGTGTTGAGGAAGTACATGTGGTTGGCGGGGCAGCCGCCGATCGACGGATTGACGTCGGTCGAGTAGCCCTGGAACCCGCCGTCGAGCACCACCGGTGCATTCATGTACATGACGTTGACGAAGCCGGCCTGCGCCGTCTTGTCGTCGGAGACGCGCTGGATGTTGGTCAGCGACGTGACGTAGTGCGTGTAGTAGGCGTTGTCGGCGACGATCAGATCCGGCTTGTCGGTGCCGCGCACCAGCTGCACGTACAGCGACAGCATCTTGGCCTGGATGTCGGTGGGGCCGGTGACGCCGGTCACCACGATGTTGCGCCAGAACACCCAGGTGAGGCGATCGATGCCGCCGACGATGCCGGTGCCCGGTGCGTCGGGCAGGAGGAACTGCAGACCACCGATCTGCAGCGGGTCGGTGCCATCGGAGTAGACCGCCGCCGCGACCCCGTTCTGCATCGTCTTCTCGGCGTTGCCGATGCGGCTCTCGAGCAGATCGATGACGCGCTCCTTGCCCGAGTTCTGCAGCTGCTCGAGACCGGAGATCGACACTGCGACCGCCGCCTGCCGCCAGTTGAACTCGGCCGCCGAGATCACGTCGCTGGGAGCGACGTTCAGTTCCTGATAGCCCGAGTACCACATGAACGTGGCGTTCTGCGCGTACTCCAGCTCCTGCACGATGGAACGACCACCGCCCAGGGGCTTGACCTTGCCGCGCTCGCGCAGGCGATTGAGCAAGGCATTGTTGCGGGAGACGTTGTCCGCGAGCCGACCGCTGCGGTTGCGCAGTGTCGTGGACACGATCTCCGTCAGGTTCGGAGATGGCATGTTGAATTAGCCTTCTGTGTTCGAGGAAAGATGAAAGCCGCGCATGCACGCGCGGCTCAACCGAAGGCCGCCTCGATCTCCTCGCGCAGCGATGCGCGCGGTCCTTCACGCGCGCCGTCGCCGGTCGGCGCTCCAGTGATGCTCGACGCCGCCTTCCTGGCGCGGGCCGCATCCTCGGCGGATTTCGCCGCCTGATCCTTGGCCTGATCGGCGAGGATCTGAGTGCGCAGCTCGGGATACATCCAGATGGCTTTGTCGTAGGCCTCCTGCAGCGTCTCGGCGCGACCGTTGGCGAGCAGCACCGCCATGTCGTGACGCAGATGCTCGAGATGCGGATGATCCTTGGAGAAGGATTCGATCTCGGACAACAGCGCGCGATCCTGATGCTGCTGCACGGCCTCGCGCTCGCGTTGGCGCGCGGTCTCGAGGTCGGCAATGCGTTGATGCAATGGCGCGACGTATTGCGCCATCGGATCGACCTGGGTCTGTTGCTGATAGAGCTGCTCGGGGCGCAACCCATACGATGCGGCGAGCCAGCGAATGGCGTTGACGGGATCCTGCTCGAGGTAGGTCTGGGCAGCGAGCAGCTGCTGAATTGCCTGAGCCTCCGACCATCCGTTCAAGTGCCAGCGTTGCCGATGCGGCTGGAAGATCTGATCCAGCTCTTCGTACGGGCGCGCTTTGAGCGCGCGTTCTTCGAAACCTCTGGAGACGTCGGTCTCCCGTTTCAGGATCACCTCCTGAATGGCGGGGTCGAGCTTGTCCCACAGCGGGTGGTGCTCCTTCGCCCACGCTGCCGGCGCCTTGCGGGTGGCGGGGGCTGTGCCCGTCCCGGCTGGTGCTGCAGCAGCGGGCGCCTCGTCCTTTGGCTTGTGCGTGAACGTGCCGTCAGGCAGGCGTGGCTGATCGCTCGCCTTGCCGGCCGGCGCCGCTTGACTGTCGCCTGCGGTCGGCGGGGGGCCTGGGGCCGCAGGCGCCGGCTCGGCGTCGGAGGACCATGCGGTCTCCAGCGCAGAGCGCAGACTGTCCTCGGCCGGCGCGTCGGCGCCGGGTTCGTCTCCTGGCATGTCGATGTCCTTTACCCGCCGAGTTCCGCGATCGCGCGGGCGATGTCTGCCTTCAGTCCTGGCACGCGCTCGGGAGCACGCGGGATCTGGCGCTCGTCGCCGACCTCGGTGCAGCCATGGGCGCGCGTCACGGCGCGGAATTTTGCCTTGCTGTCGTAGATCCGGTTGTCAGCCGGATGCCATGTCGCATCCATGCTGTCGCGGATGACGTGCGGGCCGGCGCGCCGCAACGGGCGCGCGTGGTCCTTGCGCACGATCTTGCCGGCGCGGTACACGTAGACGACGCCTTTCAATGGGAGACCTCAATGGACGAGAACGAAGTCCGCGCACAGTTTGCGCTGGATCTGCTGGCCATCATGACGCTGACGATGCGGGCGATGCGGCACGCCCTCGACAGCAAAAAACCGGCACCGACGAGCGACGACATCCGCACCTACATTCGCGCGGCCGGTGAGCAGCTCGACCAGATGCACGACCGGGTTTTTAAGGCTGACCCGTTGCCATGATCACCCGTGCAATGGCGCGCCGAAAACTTTCCAGCCGATGAGCAGGAACAACAGGAACAGCAGCAGACCGTTGCCGAGCGGTCCCCACGGGACCGGCGACCAGTGCGACCACAGGAACAGCACCAGCCACAGCAGCATGAGTATCCAGAACGCGAGCGCGAACGTCATGACATTCTCCCGCTACTACTACGTCGCCACGCGCGGCCTCGATCCGCAGCTCGTCGGCAGCGGCACCACCATCGCGACCAGCGAGAACCAGGCGCTGCAGAACGTGCGCAAGAAATGCCCGCGCGCCGACCGCTACTTCATCGAGACCATGCCGGCGCCGGTGCTGCACAACTGGGTCGAACGGCTCGAGCACAAGCAGGAGCCATGATCGAGATCCTGGCCGAGATCGACGCGCCGCACTTCAACGCCGGCATCGTGCTGCGTAATGATCGCGTGGTCGAGGCCGCCGACATCGTGCGCTACATGCGCGGCTGGTCGCGCGAGCGCGTGCGCAAGTACTGCCACGCCAAGCAGTGGAAAGTGTCGGTCGTGCACGAAACCAGAAGCCCCGACCGCTGATCACTGCGGCAGGCCTCCCGGCGGCGGCTGCATCGGCTGCGGCTGCGGTCGCATGGTGCGCAACAGCTCCTGGGTGAGATCGGTGCGCGCCTGCACATTGATCTTCTGCAGCTCGGCGTCGTTGCGCTCGCGGTCGGCCTGGATGTCGACCGCCTTCTTGGTCATGTCCATCTCATGCGATTGCTGATCACGCGCCATCTCGCCCTGCACCTTGGCCTGCGCCTGCGCGTTCTCGTCGGGCGGCTGCGGCAGCGGCGTGCGCTCGAGCTGGTCGACCGCCTGCTCGAACACGCTCTCCAGCTCGCGGCCGACGCGGAAGCCGCGCACCGCGAACAGCACCATGTGGCCGATCAGCGGGGCGATGCCGGGATACTTCTCCACCGCCGGCAGCGCCTGCCCGAGCAACCCGCCGACCGAGCGCAGAAACTCGGCGCGCGAACTCTTCTCCTCCTGCTCGTCGGCGGCCACCGTCGAGTCGGTCTCGATGTCAACCTTGAACCCGCGCAGGCGCTCGTTCTGCAGGAGCTGGCACGCCTGCATGAACACGCCCATGAAACGCGGATCCTCGGCGCCGACCATCTCCTGGGCGCCGCTCATCTCCCACAGCGTCTGCGGGCGGAAGTGCTCGCAGATGATCTCGCCCATGATGCGGATGAGGTCGCGCACGAAGCGCGCCACATCCTGCTGGCGCGAGCGCAGCCGCAGCGATGCATACTGCCCCTTGATCTGCTGCGCCGTCGCCGTCTCGGTCGGATCCGACTGGCCGCGAATGATGTCCGACATCCCGGTGATCTCGTAGATGTCCGACTTGGTCGAGGCGCGCGCCTGATAGATCTGCATCAGCGCGCCGACGAACTGCTCGAGCGGAAGAAAGTCCATCGAGCCCTTGAGGCCGCCCTGCTGCGCAAACGCCGCCCAGTTCTCGTTGGCGATCAGCTCGTTCTCGACGCCCTCGGTGAGCATGCGCGCCAGCGCCGTGCTTGACGCATCATAGGTGCCCACCACCTTGCACGCCGCGATCAGCTTGTCGGTGCGCGCGCACAGGTCGTCCATCTCCACCGCCTGCCCCTCGTACTGCTTGTAGTCGGGCACCGGGATCAGGCTGTCGGTGGTCAGCGTGCCGTACACCGGCTCGGGACAGGGGAAGAAGTCCTCGAGCTGCAGCGGATCGTCCATCTCCTTGAGCGGCACGTCGTGGTCGGGACAGATCCAATGCACGCGCATCGTGTCCTTGCACCAGATCTCCCACACCTCGGCCCGCCGCAGCTCCTCGTACACCGTCTGCCCGTAGGCGTTCTTGCCGGCCTTACTGTCCTCGCCCTCGGGCCCGCAATTGAGCGGCACCGCATTGCCGATCTCGGGGCCGCACAGCTCGACCAGCTTGGGCCGCGACAGGTAGGCGCGCTTGGCCACCCACGCCACCTCCTTCCAGATGCGCGCCGGCGCATGCAGAAAATCCTTGCGGTAGATGTAGTCGATGCAGATGCGCTCGCGATCAACCTTCTCGATCGTCAGCGGCTGACCTTGCGCCAGCACTGGCGCACCATCTGCGCCAGTTATCTGTTCTGTGACGAAGCTCGCGTCGTAGCGCACCCAGGCCTGCCCGCGCGCGCACAGCGCATAGTCCTCGATCGCCAGCTTCATCGCCGCATGCAGCTGACCGCTGTCGATCTCGTACTTGAGCGCACGCTCGAGGATCTGCGTGGCGGTGCGCGCGACCGGATCGCGATCGAGAAAACGCCGCTGCACCACCGGCTGCGGCTGCCGCGCATACACCGCCGGCATCATCGTCTGCGTATTCGCCCACAACACTGAAAAACGCGGAGTGTCCTCAAGCGCCATGCTGGCGTCGGCGCGATACTTCTTGATGATCTTGTCGCAGTCGTCCTCCCACTTCTTCATGCACTTGCGCGCACGCGCCAATTCCGCCTTCCACAGCTCGACCGTGTAGCCGGGATCCACCGCCGCCTTGTCTTGCGTCGGTGTGGCCGCGCCGTAGCTGTCGCTCATCGATCATTCCGCCAGCGGCTGATACTCGCCGCACCAGTCGCTCGGCTCCACCGGCACCCACTTGACCGCCGCATTGGAGCCAAACGTCACGATCGTCGCCGGGAAACGGTGACACGTTCCCGCCGTCTCGCTGCCGGCGTTGACAATGAAGAAACGGCAGCTGCCACAGCCGACAGTCGCCTGCGGTTCCGCCTCCTGCTCGACGCTCGGATGCGGGATCACACCACCGTGCTCGTCATCATCATCGTCGTCGTCATCATGCTCGGCGCGCTTGTGTTGTCGCTTCGCCATGCTCTCCTCCTCACAGATACCGCCTGCGCTTGGTCGACCACAGATCGTCGAGCGTCACATTGTTCGTCGCTCCTAAGCGGAACACCTTCCTCGGTTGCGGCAGCTCGAGCGTCCGCGCCCACGGGCGCGACATGCACGCATAGCGCCACTCGTCCGCCGCATGATCCTCGGCATCAGTGTCGAGATCCTCGGGCCGGTCAGGATCATGCTGCAGCACCGGGATCGTCCTGATGCTGTCAATGCACGTCGCGAAGCAGTAGATCATCGGCCGCTCGCCGTCGCCGACCATCCTGGCCCGCATCTGATCCCAGCCGCCCATCGCACCACGCAACGGCACGCGCTTGTTGTCTCCCGGCTTGAGGCCGGTGAGCTTCGAACGGATCATGCGCTCGGCAATCGACGGTCCACCGTCCTGGCGGAAGATCGACGGGTCGCACACCGTGTAGGCGTAGTGCTCGCCCGCCGACTTCATCCTGATGCCGGCCGCCACCGTCTCGGCCGTGAGCTTCAGTCCGACGTTGGTGTCAGGCGCGAGCGTGCCATACCACTCGCGATAGCGCACGAGCGCACCGCGCGGTAATACGCGGCATCCCAATGCGTCGGCGCCTGCCCCATCCGCTGCCAGCGCAATCTCTCGTCGCTGCTCATGCACTGCCAACGGTAGTTCGTGATCAGTCGTAACGACCGCCCACCAGCCGATGCTGAACGGTGCAGCAGATCCCCAGTCCATGGAGCGGAAACGCAGCCAGTCGGCCGGCACCGTAAACGGTGAGACAACATGCTTCTGCATGCTCCAGCAATCGAAGTACGCCCCCTCGATCACCGTCCAGTCGCCGGTCAACCACGCCCGCACCAAGAGATCACTGCCAACCATCTGCAGGTTGGCAACGTACTCGGCGCCGAGATAGCGGTTGTCGCTCAAGCGCGAGGGAATGTAGACCCAGTCGCGCTCGACGATCTCCCCGGTGAACGGGTTCTCGAACCTTCTGATGCCGGTGCGCCAGCCCAGCGGCGCCGGATCGATGTAGCGCTTGCGCACCCAGTTGTGCCCAGGCCCGCCAGGATTGCCCGTCGCGCGGAAACCAACCGGCACACCATGCGCGCTGCGCAACGTCGCCATCAGCTTGAGCACCGGCTTGTCAGTCGGGAAATTGCCGATCTCTTCAACGTAAACTCTGGTGTAGCTGTGGCCCTGATACTCCTCGGCATCAGCATCGCGCTCGAGATAGGCAAAGCGCAGACGCGCACCATTCGGCGCACGCCACATCTTCTCCACCTCGTTGAAACGCCAGCCGAGCAGGCTGTAGATCTGGCGCGAGCGCTCGATCGTCTCCACCAGCTGCGTGCGCTTGCGGCGAACCATCAGCCCGATCGCATGCTCGCCATACACACTCGCATGCTCGACAAAATCCCCAAGCATGCCGTCCGTCTTGCCGCCACCACGCGCACCGCCGAAGAACACCTCGAACGCAGGACACCGAATGAGAGCCGTCTGCGGTCCAGGCTGCGGTTGCCAGACAACAGTCGGCTCGCGCGCTGCAGCTGCAGTCAATGAACCTTCTCTCCCCAGGCAAATAGCGGTAATCCAACTACGGTCATCGTCTTATCGGTTCGCCGCCCGCCAAGGCTGCTCAGTCGTGCGCCCTCCTGCTCGTCAAGCCATACGGCATAGGGCTTCTGGCCCTTGGTGCGATTGCACGAACCGCACGCCAGCCTGAGATTGCGTGCATGCAGCCGCGCCCAGTCCTCGACAAAACGCGGCGGTTCAATGTGCTCAATCTGAATGTCGCGCTCGTTCAGAAATGGATGGCCGCAGCTCGTGCAAATCCCTTCGTCCGTCATCATCGCGCGCAACGCCGGTACGAGCGCACGGTAGTTCATCTGAACCCAGAAAAATTCGAGACCAACCCCAGCCTTGCTCGCTGCTGTCCGCGCACGGCTCTCAATGATCGCCTTCGGTCGATCAGCATTCTTCTTCTCGTTGCGCGCCGTCTGCTCGCAGTCGCGACAACGCGGACTGAAGCGAATGGGAGATTCAGTACTGTATCTCCCGCGCCGCTCTCGCTTCCATGTGCGAAACCGCGAGTGATGCCTCCACTCGTGACACTCAGCGCAGCGCCGCTCACATGGTCGGGGATCCACCCACATTAACAGTCCTCCCAATTGAAAAATGCCAGCGAGGGGTACCCCCGCTCTCACCCTTTACCCGCCGCTCGCGCGGCGACCGATGAACCTTCTCGGCGCCCAGAAAAACGAACGAGGCCCCGCGCCAGGAGGCCTCGCCATCGCGCAGCGGATCTCGCTGGTGCGTTATTCGCGGTCGAGGCGGCCCAGGACCGTCCGCACCGTCATGGCCCTCCACGAGCCCCCGCGCGGCGTGGGGATCCCCCGTGCGTTCAGCTCCTCGGCGAGCTTGCGCAGCGACAAGCCACGCAGCTCCTCGAGCACCGGCCGCAGCTCCTCGGCGCGCTCGAGCGCCTCGGCCCGGTTCGCCGCAGCCAGGGCGGCGTTGCCGAGCTTCTTGCCGCGCGCCTTGGCCTGGGCCAGGGCCGCCTTGGTGCGCGCCGAGATCAGCCGGCGCTCCTTCTCGGCCAGGGCGGCGTAGATGTGCAGCATGAACGGATCGACGTCGCGGCCCAGCTCGGTCACCACGAACGGCACCCGCTGCGCCATCAGGCCGGCGATGAAGGCAACGTCGCGCGACAGGCGATCGAGCTTGGCGACCGCGATCTCGCACCGGGCCTTGCGCGCCGCCTCCAGGGCCGCCGCCAGCTTCGGGCGCTGCTCGAGGGCGTCGGCGCCCTTGCCGGTCTCGACCTCCACGAACTCACCCAGGATCGAGAGCCCGTGGGCGTGGGCGAACGCCTGGATGGCGGCACGCTGCGCGTCCAGGCCCAGGCCCGACTTGCCCTGGCGCCCAGTCGAAACACGCACGTAGGAGACAATTCCTCGGGAGACGGTCACGGCAGGCACTCCATGTATCTCGATTGACCTTGGTCAACTCTGATACAATGTTGCCTTAGACCCGTCAACAATCCGTTTCTGCTCTGCCGGCTCGGCCAGCTCGAGGTCGAGCTGCTTCGCCCAGTCGTCCATCGTCACCGACTTCATCGGCATGCGCGCCACGTAGTCGCGTGCCGCCTCGCCGGTGTGGTCGATGCTGCTCAACCTGGGCCGCTCGTAAGGCGCCGCACACTTGGCCGCCTCCAGGCGCAGCTCGATCGGCAGCTCGGGGTTCTTGTACACGAGCTGCATCAACGCCACGCCGTCACCAGGGAAGGCATCAACGCCGAGTATCGCGCGCATCTGCTCGGACAGCGCCTTGCCGACCAGCTCGCGCTGCAGCTTTTTTCTCGGTCCCTTGTTTCTGCTGCCCGGTGGTCGGCCGGCACCGCGCCGAGCGCCGCCATGGCTCATGTTGAATGATCCTTGATTTCAGTTTTTCAACCACTCTCGATCTCGCTCCGCGCTCGCGCGTGCTCACACTACAGTCGGCGGACCGTGTTGTGTTGTCGCTGTTGCTTCAAACGCAATTGCGCGTGCAGTCCAGATGCTCGCGAGTGCAAACGCGATGTCGTTGTCTGGCACGTTGGCGCCGTATGCGCCTGGGTCTTCATCGATCGTTGCCATGATGGTTGGGTTCGATGCGATGACGTGTGTTGCGAGCAGCTTCGGATTCTCGTCACCGCGAAATGTGCGGTTGGCGTAATCGACGCGCGCGGCGTGATCTGGTTCTGCCGGATCTTCAGCGGCAACCTGTTGCGCTGTCGTCATCGACAGCATGAGCACGCGCGAGGAGAAGCCATCGCTGCGCGCTGTGGCGATGTGATCGAGCGCACTCATTGCATGATCTCGGCGGCGGTGCGTCCCATGTCGAGTGTGGGCGTGAGGAAGTCTTGCTGTGTTGGATCGTGTTTGGCGAGCACTGCATCGACGCCAGCGTTCTGCTCTGCGGTCAGCTTGTCGCGTCCGAAGATCTCGCCGTCTGCGTTCCATGCGATGGGGAGACCACCGAGTCCGTTTGCGGTCAGCTCGGCGGCGAAGGTTGGACCGATGACAGCCATGATCATTCTCTGCGCGTCATCAGCAGCTGGGCGAGGCGACGCGGTTTGTCGGCGGGCTGTGCGCCCGATCGGCGTGCGACGTCCATGGCGATGGCGACGGCTTGGTCCTGTGGTTTGCCGGCGCCGATTTCAGCGCGGATATTTTTGCTGATCGCCTGCTGTGATCCACCTTGGACGAGCGGCATGTGTGGAGATCCTCGTGACGCCAGGAGTGCAGTCGCGGCGAATGGTACGCGGCTAGACGATCACACCACCGCGAGCACGAGGCGCCGGGGCTTGGGATGTCGAGCGCTTCATGCCACCGCCTTGAGATGGGAGGACAGAAG